>Ga0247838_1001283_pt1 | contig 36460 bp, 21 predicted proteins | sample LaCruzMarch2015__5_FD_189097 | JGI IMG/M metagenome (GOLD analysis project Ga0247838, IMG submission 189097) | Freshwater microbial communities from meromictic Lake La Cruz, Castile-La Mancha, Spain - LaCruzMarch2015_15m | ecosystem: Environmental > Aquatic > Freshwater > Lake | place: Spain... | reverse complement strand
TTAAATACGGAACGAATAAACCCGCTTTCCGGCCTGTTTTGGTTTACCGTGGCCATCAAACGGTACGATTTGCGGTTAATGACAAACAGTTTTACCCGAATTCCGCGCGTACTGTTGGTATCTGCCAACATCAGGTTTCCGACTAAAACTCCTTTTTGATCTTCCCATTGGACCGATTTTATCAATAAGTTATGCTGGTCGCTTAAGTTTTGGAGCATGCTGCTTTTGAGCGAGTCAATAGAAGGCGACATTAAGCCCTGGGGCGCATTGAACACCCGCAACGAAATTAATTCATCCGTATAAGGCGATGCCAACACACTGTATTGTTCGGTTTTATCGGCGTAATAATATTCCTCTTCGTAACTCTTTTCCTTCATTTTCTGGGCACTTTCCTCATATAACTTCCGCAAACGATCGAGGAAGGCCTTGCTTTTAGGTACCTTTTTAGGAAGGGTGGTTACCTTGTAATGGTACACCGTGTCAATAGATTCAGAAAATATTTCGCTATATTTAAAGTCTTGAATTTCAAAAGAATTAAAAAACGCTGTCGGTTTATCAGCATCTTTTTTTCGACAGCCCAGGAGGTAATACAAGGGGCCATCAATGACCAGACGCAGGAAAAAATGGGTACTTCCATCTTGGGCAGTGAAGCTGATATCCTGGGTAGGGTAGGGGGCATCGGCAACCAGTTGCATGGTCGGCGCCTGTTTGGTGAATTGCTCGGCAATTGATTCGCCAATGATATTCAATTCAAAGGTGTCTTCCTCAATATATTTAAAGTCATGATAATTCGTGCGGTACAGGAAGTAAACGCTGCTGTCTTTTCCAATTTCAGAAACGGCCAAAAATTTAGTAGGATTTTCCTGTTCCGTGCTATTATAACTTAAGGGTCTTGGAAAATTGATTTTAAATCCGCCATGCGTTGGCTCCAGGAGGGTTTTTTGTTCCTGTTTCGTTTCAAGGGTAATGCTGTTCAGGAAGCTGTCTACTTCCGGACCCTGGGCGTAGTTTCCATTGCCACCAGCGCTAAAAACGACGACTTCCTGGGGCGTAACCATAATTTTAAAGCGCAATACATCTCCCCTGCGCGTGCGTGAGCTGATTTCGTGACCCAAAAATGGGCTGGTGATGCGATTGCGCGCGTAAATTTTACCGGGAATGTGTTCGTAAATCAGGCTGTCAATTCGCTCTGAAATATACTGCTCCGATTGACCTTGCCACCAACCGTTTGTATTAAGGCGATTTACGGCATAAAATGCGCCATTGCTCATGTCGGCACACAGGTATTGTTGCATGCCATCCTGGTTGATGGTTCGGTAAAACTGCCCGGGCGTTGCAGCCGACCAAGAGGAATCGGTCAAAAAGTTGCGTGTAAGTGCCACTGGGTAGCGCAATTTATCAATGGCGTCTTTATCGGTGGTGCCTTTGCGGTCGGTAAATTGCACGGGGCGCAGTTGGTAACCCAATTTGCGCAATTGTTGGATGACGCCTGTTTCGCCCGGCAAATGGGCGGCACCCACAGCAGCAAAAATGGAAGAACCCTTTTGCAAAATGGAGTCGATGCCATGGGTCATCAAGGTATTGCGTTCGTCGAGCATCCAGTGCTGGAAGTTTTTCCCCGGACTGGTCATTCGATTGATGGAGTCAATGAGGGCCAGATCCTGTTCTCGATAAGCAACTTCGAGGCTTAAATCGCCGCTTGGATTGTAATTGCGGCGTTCCTTGGTAGCGTCCGGATCGGGCAGGCGTGCACGCATCACGGCTTCGTAGCTCCCTTCGAGGGTTTCGAGCCCGATAACGTTTTTACCTAATTTTTTTCCTGCCTGAAATATAAAAAGGTCTAAATATGTATCTTCCTCATAATCTTGTTGGTATTCATTCGATCGATAGAGGAATTCATTGGTCATGCTGGGTTTGGCCGACAATAATCCGGCAAGCATTTCCCGGCTTGGCGGGGCAAACAGGAATGACCCGAAATACAGGTTTTGGTATTCGTTTCGGGTTCCGTAACTTCCTGCATAATCGAGGCCTTCCCGGCCCATGCCCATCAACCCATTGGTGAAGCTTTGCCATTCGTCGTGGTTGGTTTCGAGGGCCACCACATCTGCATGTTGCAAAGCCAGAAAAAAGGAATCGCTCAGGTTGAACACCAGTTTTTCTGATACGTGCATGGTGCCATACAAATAACCGGTTTTGGCGATGCCGTTGCCCGAAATTTCCCACAGCAATCCTTTCTGTTTTTCGGTTTTATTTTGAGCAAAGAGGCCATAGATTGGCGTAAGTAGCAAGACAAGGACACAAATTCCGCGCATGGAGTGTAGTTAAATTGGAAAATGGGATATTTATCGAATCAGGGTCGCATTGCCCGTGGCTGTTTCCAGGTAACCGTCTAAAAATTCGGCTTCCACATACCACACAAACACCGCCGGATCACAAGATTTGCCTCGGAAACGGCCGTCCCAACCCCGGCTGGCGTCATTTACCTTGAAATTTTGATCTTCATACAGCAAGGTCCCCCAACGATCGAACACCCTGAAAACGCGAATTTCCTTTATTTGTTCTGCATTGCCGTGTACCATCAACAAATCATTGTTGTTATTGCCATCCGGGCTGAATCCGGTGGGTACGTAAATACCCCTGGTTTTCTGCACAGTTACTTTGATGCTGGTTTGGCCATAACAGCCGTTTTCATCTTTTGCGGTAATGGTATAACGATTTGAAAAGGTGGGCGTGATTTTGATTTCTGTGCAAAATGGCGAATCCACACACACGAGCGCTTCTTGCAAACTACTGTTCCAACTCAGGTCGATCATACCAAATCCATTGGATACATCGGCGCTCACATTCAGGCTTTGCCCCAATTGAATGGTGGTGTCGGCGGGCAGCGTAATGGTGATGGGCAACGGTTGATCCAGGGTGTCTACCAGGGTGGCCGTGCAACCATTGGCATCTTTAATTTCCAGGGTATAAACGCCGGCGGTAAGTCCAATAAAGGCACTAGCGCCGCCAAAATCATCCTGGTTTAGACGAAATTTATAGGGGCCTTTGCCACCCGTGACGCTCATTTTAATTCTTCCGTTGGCATCCCCAAAGCATTTTGGCGCTACCACTTCAGCACGAATTACGATCGAATCGGGGCGGTTAATGGTTACCGAATCGGCTAATACACAGCCGTTTGCATCACGAATCGTCAAGGCATATACACCCGGTGCCAGGTTGGTCAAATCAGGTCCACTTGTGCCATTGTTCCAGCTGAGGTTGTAGGGCGGCGTACCACCGGCTATCGTAGTTGCGATGCCAGCGTTGCGATCGTTGGTGCAAAACAATTGGGTGATATCAAATTGTACCGTTAGCGAATCGGGTTCTTCTACGGTCACCAAAATATCGGTTTTGCATCCAATACTGTCGGTTACCAAAGCGGTGTAGGTACCTGCGCCCAGGCCGGTAATGGTATCGTTTTTTTCGCCATTGTTCCATAAAAGGTCAACGGGACCTTTATTGAATTTAATGTTTCCGATCATGGCGGTCCCATCCGATTGTCCGAAACAACGCACGTCGGTCGAATTGCCCGATGCGGTGATTTGTTGTGGCTGTACCAAGAAGAATTGAAACACACCGGAACATCCCTGCTGATCACTCACGGTCAAAAAGTAGGTTTGATCGCCCGCCAAGCCGGTAAGCACGGCAGCATCCGGCGCGTTGGGTACGCTCCAGGCGTAATCATAATTGCCCAGCACGCCATTTCCGATCCCCCCACTGACAAGGTTAACGGCTAAAACACCATTTTTTACACCATAACAAGTTGGCAATACGGGTGCAGCATTTATGAGAATGCTGTCAAGTTCTTCAATTACAATACTTTGCGTGCTGTTACACCCTTGTACATCACTGGCGGTTACGGTGTGGGTTCCGACGGATAGCATGCTGGCCGTGGCGGTCGTTTGGCCGTTATCCCAAAGGTAGGTGTAAGGAGCGCCATTGCTGCCCGATGCTTGTGCATTGGCGGCACCGTTATTTTGGCCGGCGCATGATTTTTTAACTTGAATCAAACTGATTTGTACCCCATCATTCGGTTGCGTAACGGCTGGTGCCGTACTTACCAGGGTGCAATTGTTTTTATCCGTAATGGTTACCGTGTACAGCCCTGCCGCCAGGTTGTTGATGTCGGGAGTAGATGCCATATTACTCCATAAATAGGTGTATGGCCCGGTACCACCATTGGCTTGCCCGGTTAATTTACCATCCATGCCACCAAAACAATTTACGGCAGTCGTTGTAAACTGGGTCGTTAGTTGATTGGCTTGACCAACGGTCGTGGTTGCGGTGGTATTGCAATTGTTGCTATCGGTAATTGTTACGGTGTAATTTCCAGCAGGCAAGCTGGTTGCCGTTGCGGAGGTTTGTCCTGTTACATCGCTCCAGAGATAGCTCAAATTGCCCGATCCACCCAAGGCTAACACAGAAGCAGACCCGTTTGAACCACCAAAACACAGCACCGGCTCGGATGAAGTGTTTATTACACTAATGACCGGTGGACAAATTAAGTCGATGGTGTCAATTTTGGTGCAGGCATTGGCATCGGTGACGGTGAGCAAGTATAAGCCGCAAGTAAGGGATTGAATATTGGGGGTTGTTTCCGAATTACTCCATTTATAGGTAATGGGCAGTACACCACCGGTTACCGTACTGTTTGCGGATCCGTTTAATTGACCAGCGCAGGTAGGGGCAACACCCGTCACATTAACTACAATTGGCGCGATACCAGGTACAGCGGCCATCACCGTTTTCGAACAGCCTTTTGAGTCTTGTACCGTAATAGAATAAGCCCCGGCACATAAATTATTTGCTGCAAAAGTACCCGGTGGTACCACTGGGGTACTCCATTGTATATTGTATTGCGGGGTGCCACCTGTTGCGGTAATGGTGGCTGTTCCGGCACAAACACCGGCACATTTTTCACCGGTAAGATTGCTTACCGATACAGTAAGATCTGTCGGGGAAGGAATAACCGCCGAATTGACGATGCTACAACCATGAAAATCTGTGACAGTAACGGTATACAATCCAGCGGTTAAGTTCACCGCTTGCTTGGTGGTTTGTCCGGCTGGATCACTCCATGCATAGGTGAAAGGCAGGGTACCTCCTGATAGGTAAATACCAGCGCGTCCGTTGTTTTCTCCGAAGCAATCCACGGATTTTACGGTAACACTATCTATTTTTAAAATGCCGGGTTGAAGTACTTGTACAAACGTAAAAGCCTGACAATTAGCGGCATCGGTGATGGCCACGGTGTGAAAATTGGCATTGAGGCCGGTAGCGGTTTGCCCGGTGCTGCCGTTGCTCCATAAATAGGTGTAAGGTTGGGAGCCCCCGGATACAAAAATGGTTGCGATCCCGTTGGAGCCGCCAAAACAGTCGACCGAGTCCTGCGTAGATGTAAAGGTAAATGGTGGGGGCTCTGTAATGTTTACGGCTTGCGAAACCATACATCCATTGCCGTCGGTTACTTTGACGTTGTAGCAACCTGCAAACAATGCGCCTACATTGAGGCCGTTAAAAATAGGTCCGCCAGCACAACCTTGCCAGGTAACCGAAAGTGCACCTGTTCCGCCACTGACCGTTGCTGTACCTGTACCCGTATCATCTCCGTTGCAAATGACGGGTGTGGTGTTCACATTTAATTGAATGGGCGGCGGCTCGGTGGTCGTAAAACTCACTGTATCCAAACAGCCATTGGCATCGCGTATAACCACAATATGGTTTCCTGCTGCAAACAGGTTGGTCAGGTTGCCCGATGGGAAAATAGGACCGGTACCTTCCAGGATAAAATCGAGTGGCAGGGTCGCGTTGGTTACCCCAATGACCGCCGATCCGGTAGCGGTACCATTACATTGCGCTGGGGTGGCAGAGAGGAGGGTAGCATTGATGGCACAAGGTTGTGCGTACAACTTTAGCGGAAGGCCCAATATGCCAAATAACCCTAAAAAGGCAGAATAGATTATAAATTTTGTCATTGTATCGATTAGTGGTTGTAACAACGCGTGCCGTATGGTGGCTTTTCATTGCAAAAAAAGACAAAAGACCGGATACTTCCACCAATCTTTTTGCTGCCTCGCACATTTAACATTGAAACATGCTGCTTTATTTCTTGTTATGTACTCCTTGCGCCTAGATTTTCATCGTTTTTTTACAATTTCTGCAATAAATGACTAAAAATCCATATACACCAGCACTTGCCTATCAATTGTTGGAAATTCCCATTCAGTTGATCCAGCATTTAGCGCTGGAACGATATCCGGAAGCCCCGCAAACGCATCGTTTTGGCGATAATAAGCGGCAATATCTGCTATTCTGGCCAAAAGCCAATCCACAAACCCCCAGAAAAAGTGTGGTAATTTTTTATCATGGAGGTGCCTGGATCACGGGCGCTCCTGCATTATTACCTACCCTGGCCACTTTTTTCCTTCAAGCGGGTTTTCCGGTGATTAAACCGGCCTATCGATTGTCGCCCCGTTTTGCTTATCCTGACATGCGCGCCGATTTGAATTCGGCTATGGTAGAAATACTGCCCTTGCTGGACCAACATGGACTGGGCGATCACCAATTGTTGTTGGGCGGCATGTCGGCAGGCGCGAATCTTGCAGCACATCTAACGTTTGATGTTGAGGCGCTCGCTGCACTGGGCCTGTCGCAAGACCGGATTTCGGGGTTTCTGTCCATCGGTGGCCCATTAGATTTGACAAAAATGCCCCATTTTAAACCCGTTCATTGGTTTGCAGGCGGCAAACACGGTTCCGATTCATTTCAAATGGCCAATCCGATCCGGCATCTCAGTGGTCAGGAAAAAATACCCGCCCTGTTTATGCACGGTACCGCCGATCGGATTGTGCCGATCGAAAGCGCGGCTGCTTTTGCTGCGCAGTATGCCGGACCGAGTACCTGGATTGAAATGCCGAAGCGAACCCATATTGGCTCGGTTGGTTTTTTGGCCGATCATTCCCAATACGCCGAGGATTTATTGCAATGGTTGTCAGACAAATAATTAAGCCCGCGCAACACGAATCGTTTAAATGTTAAAAAAACGCACAAATTTATTACCTTTGCCCGCCTTTTTCGTTGGGAATACAAAATCTTTTTAGTCATGCAGCAGGGTCAACCTTTTTTAAAGAAATATATCAACGTTTTCCTCGGTTTGGGCAGCAATGTTGGCAAGCGGGAAGTCAACATCCGCCTGGCGTTGCAATACATCAACCAGCAAATTGGCAAAGTTGCCAAGCAAAGCAGTTTGTACGAAACGCAGCCTTGGGGTAAAACCGACCAGGATCCTTTTTATAATATGGTGGTGATGGCCAATACGACCATGGATCCGCGTGATTTGTTGAAAGCTATCGACTCGATTGAAAAAGAAATGGGTCGGGAAAAAAAGGAAAAATGGGGCCCTCGTATTATTGATATTGATATCTTATTGTACGGCAAGCGCATTGTACGCGATAAAGGCCTGGAAGTGCCGCATCCTGAATTGCAGGACCGCATGTTTGTGTTGGTACCCCTCATGGAAATTGCCGGCGAACTGGAGCATCCGGTATTGCACAAAACGATTGAGGACCTTTATGCGGATTGTAAAGACCCTTCCGACGTGGTGATGTTGGAACGATAAACCGATGAATACCCCCTTTCCGTATCAGTTTATTGCATTTGAAGGAAATATTGGTGTGGGCAAAACCACGCTCTGCAACCTGCTTGCCCAACGCCATGGGTGCGCATTGGTATTGGAGCAATTTACCGACAATCCTTTTTTACCTTATTTTTACGAGCAACCCGATCGGTATGGGTTTCCGGTGGAGCTGTTTTTTATGACCGAACGGCATAAGCAGTTGCAGGAACATTTTGCCACCCCTGATTTATTTCAATCGTGCACAGTAGCCGACTATTTTTTTGTAAAAACCTTGCTTTTTGCAAAAAACAACTTGAGTGAGGAGGAGTTTCGCTTGTTTCAGCGGCTTTTTTTGGTGTTAAATGCGGGATTCCCGAAGCCGGATTTGCTGGTTTATTTGCACCGTCCGATCCCTGTTTTGATGGAACAAATTCAAAAACGTGGACGATCTATTGAGCAAAACATCAGCGCCCAATACCTGGAGGAATTGCAGCGCGCCTATTTTGAATACCTGAAAACGGAAACAGAAACGCCCGTTATTGTGCTAGACCTTGAACGGGTTGATTATCAACAAGATGCATCGGCTTTCGATGAAATTATCGCTGTTTTGCAAGCGCACCACGCACCAGGCTTACATTTTCACCGGTTCTAGGCTACCTTTAATGCCTTCGGCACCTTTCCAAAGTACCCATACTGCAGCACACATAAATAGGTGTCCAATGTCAAAATGGGTAAACCATACGCTCGGACTGAATTTAAATACATGGGGTAAAACGGCCAATACCGCAACCGGAATGGAAGCGAGCAATATTAAACTGCCTTGACACCGCGTTTTTTGATAAATGTAGGTTTGCAGCATGCCCATAACGACCAAAAGCCCGATGCCTGCCTGCAATTCGACCCATTTGAAATTTTGCGTAAATCCGACCAGCAGCAGAAAAACGACAAACTCAATCAGCGTACCCCACAAAAAAAAGCGGGTCCAAAACGGACGGAGCAGGGGTTTGGCTTGAAAAATGGCGGCCCGTTCGATGGCCGTTATACTTAACATACTGATGGTCCAACCTGGTAATTTCCAGTAATAAGGCAGCATATACAGGAAAGCATGTCCAACGATGCCCCCAATTGCAGTGCCAATGGCCATCAACAAAAAGAACCAGCGTAAGTGTACATTGATCGGATTTTGCGAAGCCGTTTGGCCTAAACGCCACCAGGCAAAAAAGCTAAAAAGCGCTACCAATAGGCCCGTTAAAGTGGTTACTGGTTCCGCAATGCGCAAACCTCCAATGAATATATCCGGTTGGATCAACAGTGTTTTCGTTACTTCTTCCATGTCATGCAATTGCTACAATAAAATATTTTTGTTTTTTCAAACAAAAAATTTCATATTTGCTGCAAAATACACCCATTTTTCAATCCACAAGAGCTTTTAGATGAGTAAATTGAATGCAGATGAGCCAAGTGGCGAAAAGGAAGTAGTGGAGAAGGCACTGCGTCCCAAACTTTTGGATGAGTTTAGTGGTCAACAAAAAATTGTAGACAACCTGCAGGTGTTTATTCAGGCGGCCAAACAACGGGGCGATGCCCTGGATCATGTGCTGCTGCATGGTCCACCAGGACTTGGTAAAACAACGCTTTCTCATATTGTTGCCAATGAATTGGACGCATCGCTCAAATTGACCTCCGGGCCGGTGATGGAAAAGCCGGGAGACCTGGCAGGTATCCTGACCAGCTTAGAGCCGGGTGATGTCTTGTTTATTGATGAAATACACCGTTTGAATACGGTGGTAGAGGAATACCTGTACTCGGCCATGGAAGATTATCGGATTGACATTATGATCGATTCGGGGCCGAATGCGCGCAGTATCCAGATTGCCCTAAATCCGTTTACCCTGGTGGGGGCCACTACTCGGATGGGGCTTTTGACGGCACCGTTGCGTGCGCGTTTTGGCATCAATTGCCACCTGGATTACTATGATGTGGCTACTTTGGAGCGTATTGTACATCGCTCGGCCACTATTTTGGAAATTCGCATTACAGACGATGGGGCCCATGAAATCGCCCGCAGGAGCCGAGGCACCCCGCGCATTGCCAATGCTTTGTTGCGGCGTATTCGGGATTTTGCCCAAATTAAAGGCACCGGGGAAGTGGATCAGGCCATCGCCCGGTATGGCTTGAATGCCCTGGACGTAGATGAAAATGGGCTTGATGAAATGGACAACCGCATTTTGGGGGCCATTATTCACAAATTTAAAGGAGGGCCGGTGGGCATTACCACCATTGGTACCGCGGTGGGTGAAGATGCCGGTACGATTGAGGAAGTACACGAGCCCTTTTTAATTATGGAAGGTTATTTGCACCGTACGCCACGCGGGCGCATGGCCACCGAAAAGGCCTATTTCCATTTGGGGGTGGTGCCGCCTAAGCAAATGGGGACGCTGTTTTAATGGGTTTTTTGCCAGGTATTCATGGTAATATATAAAAATCCCGAATTTTGGTGAAAACCAAAATTCGGGATGACGCATATTTATATCAAAACAATTAGAAACGCCAGGTAAATCCAAACCGGTAGTTAAATGGACTTTCACCGGTGTTAATATCTCGTCCGACGGCAAAATTATAATGTAAGCTGATCTCAGAGCCTATGCCGCCCTGACCACGACCAAAATTATATCCTGCCCCCAAGTATTGATTAAACCGACTTTGGGTATCTTTGGTGTACTCATTCCCAATGGCTTCATCAGGGAACTGAATCCATTCATTGGATGCTTCTACCTGAATGAAAAAGCCTTCGTACACATGCGCACGAACGAAACCACCCGCTTCGATGTTGAATAAATTGATCGATTTGTAACCCGGGATTTTTAAGGAAGAGAATGCAACGGAGGTTCTAGGACCGAAAGAAACCCATTTATTGATTTTATACCCAACCATTGGCGAAACGGATATGCCAAACGAGTTGACGCCATATGCGGAACTTAAGCCCAAACCAACGCCGCCGCCGTACCACAAATGGTCGGTGAATGTAGTGGTCGGTTTACCTTCCTCTTCTGCTGCTTCTGCTTTAGCCTTTTCAGCGGCTTTCTTTTTCTTAGCAGCAGCGGCCTTCTTTTTTTTCTTGCTAAGGCTGGAACTTGATTTTTTACGGCTTTGCGCATACGTTGGTTCGGTGGCAAAGGCGAAAAAAACTAAAAGGGCGAGTACTTTAATGATGTGTTTTCGAAACATAGCGATAAATGCTGAATCTGTGAAATTTGAGTGTTGGGCCAGGATTTACCCGATTTCCTGTACGTTGAGTGAAAGGAAATTGAAAGCAAAAATACGAACATTTAACACTTTTATGGGGCTTTCTGTTGTGTTGCAAAAAAGTATTTGCTAGAAATATCTTAAAAAAAGCAGGAAGGGACCGCAGGAAACTCAAATTTCACCACAAAAAATTCCAATGCAATCCCCCTTTTCCGTGCCATACAGTGTTATCACAACGATCTGTCTATTTTAAACTTACGCGCACAACATTGTCCGTATCCGAGTTGCCACCTACCGTTATTTCGAAGTCGCCGGGCTCGCTGCCAAACTTCATATTTTGTTTGAAAAAACTGAAATCCTTGTCCGATAAGGTAAATGTGAGCGTTTTCGTCTCTCCTTTGCGCAGCATTACTTTTTGGAACGCCTTGAGTTCGCGCACAGGACGGGTAACGGAGCCTACCAAATCGTGAATGTATAATTGCGCCACTTCCTCGCCATCTACATTGCCAGTATTGGTGAGTTCTACGGAAATGACGATGCTTTCGCCTTTTTTAAACGCAGTTTTGCTGGCCGTGGGTACACCATATTTAAAGGAGGTATAACTCAAGCCATAACCAAAAGCGTACAACGGCGCATTGGCTTCATCAATGTATTTGGTGGTCCATTTTGAATTTGGATCAAATGGCCGACCAGCACTTTTATGGTTGTAATACACGGGTATTTGTCCGGTTGTACGTGGAAAGCTCATGGTCAATTTGCCGGATGGGTTGTAGGCGCCACTTAATACATCAGCGATGGCATTGCCTGCTTCGGTGCCCGACCACCAGGTTTCGAGGATCGCATCAGCCTGCCGATCAATGTTGGGGATGGTCAATGGACGGCCATTCATCAGCACCACAACCACGGGTTTGCCGGTGGCTTTTAGCGCTGTCAGCAAGGCCTCTTGGGCACCTGGAACCGTAATATAAGCACGTGATGCGGCTTCTCCCGACATATCGGCGCGTTCGCCAATGGCCAATACGACCACATCGGCTTGTGCAGCAGCATCGAGGGCGGCTTTAAATCCCGATTGGTCCTCACTGTCGATGGAACAACCTTTGGCTACGGCGACTGGTTTCATGCCAGCATTTTGCAAACCTTCCAACAGGCTCACACAATCAGCGCCACTGCCTGCGCCAGACCAGTTGCCGATCAGGTCGTTTTTGGTTTCCGCCAAGGGGCCGATGAGCGCAATTTTTTGTTGTTTGTTGAGCGGCAATACCTGGTTGGCGTTTTTTAACAAAACCATGCTCTTACGGGCGACGTCGCGGGCAGCGGCACGGTTTTCAGGGCTTAAAATGGTTGCCTGGGCACGTTGCGCATTGCTAAATTTGTATGGATCTTCAAATAAGCCCAATTGGAATTTTAACGCCAGGATACGTCGTACGGCTTCATCAATTTGGGCCATTTTTACCTTGCCTTCTTTTACAGATTGTGCCAAAAAGCGTTGATATACAGCGCCTTGCATATCCATATCAATGCCTGCCTGCACGGCGAGTTCACCCGCCGCTTTATCATCCGCAACTACACCATGCTTCACCATTTCATTGATGCCCGTGTAATCAGTTACCACAAAACCTTTAAATGCCCATTCATCGCGCAAAATGTGTTGCAACAAGTATTTATTGCCCGTGGCAGGTACGCCATCATAATCGTTGAAGGATGCCATTACGGTCATCGCGCCTGCTTGAACGGCCGCTTTGTAGGGCGGCAGGTAGTATTCCCGGAAAAAACGCTCGCTCATATCTACCGTGTTGTAATCGCGGCCGCCGATGGGTGCACCATAAGCAGCATAGTGTTTTACGCAGGCAATCACGGCATCGGTATTGCCAATGCCCTTGCCCTGAAATCCGCGCACCCTTGCTTCAGCAATGCGACAGCCGAGGTAGGTATCCTCCCCGGCACCTTCCATCACCCGGCCCCAGCGTGGGTCGCGGCCAATATCCACCATGGGCGCAAAAGTCCAGTGCAAACCCGAGGCTGCGGCCTCTGTAGCAGCAATCCGGGCACTGCGCTCTATGGCATCCAGGTCCCAGCTGGCTGCCTCGCCCAAGGGTATTGGAAAGATGGTTTTGTATCCGTGGATCACATCGTACCCAAATAAAAGCGGTATTTTCAGGCGGGTTTCTTCTACGGCAATACGTTGTAATTCGCGGGTAAAAGGCACGGTGTGGCTATTAAATAAGGCGCCGCAATTCCCGCTGCGAATATCGTTTTTGTATCCATCCCGAATGGTGGGGCCTGTTGATTCCCAGTCGGTTGTATATAAGGTCATTTGACCTATTTTTTCTTCCAGGGTCATTTTGGCCAGCAATTTTTCAATGCGGGGATCGCCTGTTGGTTTTGGTTTTGTTTTGGCGGGTTTGGTTTGCGCTTGCAGGGTCATCGACAGCAGCAGGCAAAACACGACCGCAGTGGATTTTAGAAGATGTTGCATAAATGCTTGTATTTGAATCGGATATGAATGAAAAACGGACTGTGGGCTTATTTGTGTTGACGGAAAAGCCACGACAGCACTTCTGGGTTATAATAGGTTTCCTGCCAGATCGCATGGCCTAAGGTGGCATACTCGGTGTATTTAACCTTTGATCCTGCATTTTTGAGGGCCGCGACCATCTGGCGGGTATTTTCAACAGGTACCACTTCGTCGCGTGCACCATGAAAATACCAGAGTGGAACATCTTTTATTTTTGGTGCCGCTGCTGGGTCGCCGCCCGAACACAAGGAAATGGCCGCAGCAAACAAATTGGGTCGGCGACAAAGCACATCAAAAGTGCCAAAACCGCCCATGGATAAACCGGTAAGGTAAATGCGGGTAGGGTCAATGGCTGGATTTTCGGCTAAAACCTGATCAATCAGGGCCAATAACATGCGGGTTGCCTCCGTTGGGTTTTCCTGAAATGGTTTCGCCCTGTTTTTGGTCCATTGATCGCTGAGTGGACACTGAGGTGCTAGTACAAAACACGGGTTTTGTGCCCAATGATTGGGTTCGCAAAAGGCAAGTACCCCATTTCGAAGTTGTGCCTCATTTTCGCTGCCCCGTTCCCCCGAGCCGTGTAAAAACACCACCAAAGGGATTTTCATGTCCTTGTATTTTGTTTCCGAGGTGTTGCCCGTCAAATGTCCATCCTGGTTGAAATAAAAGTTTTCTATTTTATTGGTTGTCAGTACGTTGGATGGTTTTAAGAGCCGATAGGGGAGTGCCAGGCTTTCGCTTTCGCGGTACACGGCACGGTCGAAATAATAAAATGGGTTGGTGGGTACTTCTGGATTTGGAACGGGTTGTTCGCCATATTCCACTTGCACATTGGCGCGTTTTCCAAGCCAGCCTCCGTCAAATCCTGCCTTTTGTAATCCTTTTTGGATATACGGGTTGCGTTTCATCAAATTCCACAAAAAACCACTGCGGTAATTTTCAATCATCAAAACAATCGGGCCTTGGTCGATGCCCAGGTAATCATTGTCAAACCAGCCCTTGGGCAGTTGTCCGCAAGCCGTAAAACCTGGATTAAACGCATCTTTAAAACCATAAGGTCCCACGAGGCTATCCTGATATTGATTCCACATAGATTCGAGGGCAGGCAGGCAAATTTCGGGTGCAAAGGGTAGCGATCCGCCTGCTGCCGTGGGGGCCAGGGTGCCATCGTCGGTCAGGTAGTCGGTGGCAATGCCACGGGCGCTATACCCCATGTATTTTTTGCGATCGCTCTGGCAAAGTTCTTTCAGATCGTGTTTGTAAAGCCAGTCGGCCGGACCATCACAAGCGGTGAGGCCCCATATTTTATCGGAATAATCTTTGAATTTACCCGGATTTTGTTTACAATAATTCCAGTTTGCCAAGGTGGCGCGCCGGGTATTTTCGGCATAGTCGATGCCTTTTTTGCGCATGTAGCCATCCTGAATGCCCTTAAAATCGATCCATACATGGCTGTATTGGTGTCCGAAAAGCGGGCCAAAATTGATGTGTTCTTGACCCATAAAATTATCCCAAACATAATTTTGGGTCCAGGCTTCCCAGGCATTGGAAGCGATGGGGTGGGTAGGTGATCCAAGCCCCAATACATATAGGATCATGGCTTCGGTATATCCAAACCATTCGGCCTGAATAAAGCCCTTTTCTGGTTTCCAGCCCATGCTCATGCGCTGGTTGGCATTCATCATCCAATCCCACTCTACCCGGCGGTAAATGAAATCGGCGGTTGCCCGGATGGCTTTTTCGGTGGGATTTTCCTGGTCAAAATAGGTTTGACAGGACAAAACGCCCGCCATCAACAAGCCCGAATCGATGGAAGAGAGTTCCACATCGCGGTAACGGCGTGCTTCTTGATGGTCGAGGAAATGGTAATAGAAGCCGCGATAGCCTGACATGCCGGAAAGGGCAGGTCCTTGCGGCAAATTTTTGAGTATTTCTAGGGTTTTAAGCACCCTTTCTGCCGCTTGTGCGCGGGTAACGTACTTGCGTTCAACGCCTACCAGGTAGGCGCTAAGGCCAAAGCCGGTGGCGGCCACACTGGAAAAAGCGAGGGTTGGCCAGCGGTCGGGTATTTGCAACTGACGGTCGGCCAATTGCCAGAAGTAGTTAAATGTTCTTTTTTCGAGGGTGTCAATCGAAAAAGGCACCTTTTCCGCAGTGGGCTGCATCATCTGCGCCGGACGGGGTTGTGCTGAAATGGAATGGAAAGTAATGCTCCACAAAAGGAGCAGGGAGACTTGCAGGCTGCGTACCATAATGAAATGCTCGTGGAGCTGGTAGAGGTAAAACAAATAAAAATAGCGGGCAATACAAGCCAATAAGACGTTTTCCTTGCCTTGTACGCCCGCTATTTTATTCAAAATCAGTGATGTATAACCTGTTTACTGTTTTACAAACTTAGCATTTCCAACCAATTGGTTTTGGCTGTTAAAACCAGAAACGGTGTACATGCCTGCTGCGAAGCGAGTTACATCCAGTTCTACTTGCTGATCGCCATTGGTATTGATTGCCGCGATACGCTGACCCAACAGGTTGAACACTTCGAAACGATCGATAGTGCCCAAATTTTGGATGCGGAAAAGTTCCGTGGCAGGGTTTGGCGATACCAACAGGTTTTCAATACGCGGGTTGTTGGTTGCGATAAGGCCACACTGACCGTTACCGATCACGATATCATCGTAATAAGTAACCCGATCCGTACCTGTACCTACACTGGTGATGTCCGGGAACATGGTCAAACGGAAGTATTTGTCGCCATCCACGTATGCGCCAAAGTTGAAGGTGATCTCTTCCCATTCGTTCACTTTGGTGTTTGGAACCGTTACTTCAATTGGAGGAACTGGGTTGCCAAATACCTCAATTTTCATGGTAACGGTACCCAAGTGGTCCATGTGGAATTTGCCTTTGATTTCTTTTTTGCCACCAAAGTCAATTTCAGAATCCAAATCAGCGAACATACCTGCATAAATAGTAGCATCTGCTGCTTGCACCATTTTACCTACTTTATCGCTGGTATTGATGCCTGATTTGTTCGGGTTGTCTACAATTGCTGCAATCGTACCAGCCAGGGAGCCGTTGTTGAAATACGTGAAATTGCTCAGGGAAGTCAATGCTGTTTCATGGTCGCTTACGCAGCCAGTGTAGGCTTTGCGGCTCCATTTCACATTATCTACCCAATAAGTGCCACCATTGTCGGATGCTACGTCAAAGAAAAGGATCAATTTCTTGTTGTCGGTACCAACCGAGCCGCTGAAGTCGATGGTAAATTCATACCAAGTATTGGCAGTTTCCAGGGTGTCAAATTTTTCAACATTACCGGTCGTGCCACCTTCCAGTTTGAAGAGGAAAGGCACATTGGCTTTGGTTGAATAAACCGATACTTTCAATTGGTTGTACACGCTCAAATCAGGCGCAGTTGGGAATTCGAAGCCGATGCCTGCGTATGGCTGACCAGCAGGATCTTTGTATTCACCTACTTTCAAAGAGCCGTTTGAAGGCAACAAATATGGGTTGTTTACCACTTTAACGTCGTCGGTGCCATAGAAAATAGCGGTGTAGTTGCGTTGGCATTCGAAGTCATCCACGATGTTTGGTTTTGGAACCACATCAGCACATGGATCAACGGTAGAAGCGCCTTGACGGAGGTTGTCTACACACCAGGTTTCGCCTGCTGCTGCGGTACCTGCGTTGAAAATCATGCGTACTTCGTTGAAATCGGTGGTGCTAGAGAACGTAGAAAAGTCGAAACTCAAGGTTTCCCAAACGCCTGGTGTAGCTACGGTTGCTTCCACTTGCTGGTTGCCGGTTGGGCCACTCAGGATCATGGTTACTTTTCCACCTGCTGCTGGGCTCAAAACGTCAATGTTGAACTGCGGGTAAATGCTCAAATCGAAGTTGGTCAGGGAAATTGCCTGCAACGTAGAGAAACCAGATGGGCCTTTGCTGTAACAACCTGCTGTTGCGGAGTTGTTTACATCGTTTGGATTGCTGTTTGGACCTACTGCGAAGGTGCCATGCACTGCTTCGTTTTGATCCAATGGTTGCCAACCAAGGCTTGGTGCGCCTTCAAAGTCTTCCAAAGGTGGTGCGATCGGTGGTGCAGTCAATTTGAGGTCATCTACAAAATACACATCACCTGGTTCGCCATTGACAAATGCATTGATGAATACCACGATTTTTTTGTGGCCTTCGCCAGCTTCTGCGCTGAAATCGGCTTTGTACTCTACCCATTTGTTGAGTTCGGTAACCTGCACTTCAATTTCTTTTGCAGATACGCCACCTTCAATTTTCAACAACAAGCGACCTGCTTTTGGTGCCCACAATTTCATGCTGAATTGGTTGCGTACAGAAAGATCGATCGGGTTTTGGTAGTCCAACTGGAAGTTAGAGAACTCGGTACCGTTTCCGCTTGGATCTTCCCAACGACCTACTTTAGAAGAGTTGTTGTCGCCGCTTGGTGCCGGGTTGTTTACCACAGAAAGGGCTGCCCAGTCGCCAGCATAGGTTGCTTTGCGCTGACATTCGAAATCATCCAGGATATCAGGATTGGAAACAACGCCAGGACATGGATTCGGAACGGCACAGATATCGTCAAAATAGTACACATTGCCGCTGGTCAAGACACCTGGATCAAAGAAAATGATCACTTTAGTGAGACCAGTATAACCTGCTGCTGCACTAAAATCGAAGGTGTATTCCTGCCATGCACCTGCTACACCAATGTTTTGGATGCGCTCGATGCCTTGGCCACCACCTTCCAATTTCAACAAAACCTGGGTTGGCGCTTCAGCCAATACCTTCATTTTGAATTGGTTGTTTACAGAAAGGTCGAACGGTGTACCCTGATCCGCCAACAACAAGCTATATTCATGCATGTTGCTTTTGGTGTACTTTCCAACGGTTGCGCTGCTGTTGATTGAGTTCGGCGTTGGGTTGGCAACGGCACCTTCGTACACGCCATCAGCACCGTTCCAAGGCAATGCTTGGCCACCTTCAAATGTTTCATAGCAAACACCTGCTTTTTCCGCCACTAGATCGTCGAAATAATAGGTGTTGTTGCTTGGGTCATTGCCTGGATCAAAGAAAATGATGATTTTCGTCAAGCCAGTTTTATCGGCGCCCGCGCTCATATCAAATTTCAAATCAACCCACTGTCCAGCTGCAGGCATGGTCACCAGTTTCTCAACTGCCTGACCAGGGCCTTCAAATTTGAGGAGGATTGGTGTTGCCGTTGCGCACCATACTTTCAAACGGAATTGGTTATTTACCGAAAGATCGAGTGGTTGGGCCAAACTTGGTACCCAGAAAAGGCTGTATCCGAAGCCAGTGGCTTTGGTGTAGGAACCTACAAATCCACTGCCATTCACGGCATCAGGACCTGGATTGGCAATTACGCCATTGTAAACGCCATCGGCTGCTGCCCATGGAAGGTCGGATGTACCGCCTTCGAAGTCTTCATACACAACTTGTGCGTTGAGTCCGAAGAAACCTGCTGTGATAAACAGGAGTGCCAGGAGAATTTTTTTCATATTTGCTTCAATTAAAAAAGGTTGGTGAAAGTTAGTAAAATGGTGACGAGGCTAGGCCTCTTTGAGTTCAATTTCGGGTGAATGGAGTTGGGTAATCGATTATAAAACAATGATTTTTTTGTAGTTTTTACCTGTTTTATGGGTTAATACCAAGTAATAAACGCCAGCTGATAATCCAATGGGCAGCTGAATTTCAACGTTTTGAGTGCTTGTCAGGTTTTTATCCTTCCATATAGTTTGAATGGTTCGGCCTGTCACATCTGCGATACTAGCCTGGCATTGCTCCAGCTTATCGCCCGCCCACGTGACGGACAAAACACTCCCTGCAGAAGCCGGAACCGGAAATACGGAAAGCAAATCTGTCGCATCCAATTCCTGGGTAGCAATCAGATCGGGTTTGAATCCAACCGCAGTTAAAGCAGGCTGAATTTCAGGGTTTTGCATAAAATACCGCCACAACAATCCGGTGCGGTAATTCTCGATCATATCCACAATTGGACCCTGATCGATGGCTAAGTAGGACGATGCAACCCAATTTTGATCCAGGTTGAACGCATCGTAAAAACCATATGGCCCCCACAATTTAGCACCTTGTGTGCGATAAAAGTACTTCAAGGCCTCCATACTTTCATTGGGTGTATAAGGCATCGAGGCAAGTGCTGCAGTGGGCGCAATGGTGCCATTATCATTGTTGGGGAACAAATCGTGGGCTGCATAACCCGATATTGGGTCGTCGCTGGAAGTAAGGCCCCAACATGCGGCTGAATACCCCTGGTGGTTTTCCGGGTTTAAGATGGAATATCTTTGTTGGATCAGCGCATGGTTGCGGTTGCGCACAAAATAATTGCAGTAAGCGTCTTTTATATTGCGCGGATCGAATCCTATATACGAGTAATGGGCAAAAAACATGGGCCCGCCGCCATAGGGCCCACAATAAATCGGGTATCCATAATAGGAGGAGAAATTGGCGTAATTGCTTGAAGTCCAACCGCTTTGATACAAACTGCCTGGAACCGGATGGGTAGGCGATGCAACTGCGAGGATGTACACAATTTGCGCTTCATAAAATCCGCGCAGGGCGAAATTCATTTGCCAGCCGTAATTGGGCGACCAATGCCAATACAGCACAGCGCTGTTGTTTTTGCGGTACCAATCCCATTCCACTTCTTCCCATAAGCTGGTCAGGATGGAACGCAGGCCATTTTCGAGGGGGGTATTTTGGTCAAAATAGGCCCGTGCCGTGAGTAAACCCTGCATCAGAAAAGCCGTTTCCACCAAATCGCCGCCATTATCATATTGGCTAAAGGGCTGCACTTTCCCTGTCCCTCCGTGCATCCAATGCGGAAATACACCATGAAAACGGTCGGCAAACTGCAAAAAAGAAGCAATTTGCACCACTCGGTTCAGGGCTTCTGCGCGGGTAATCCATCCGCGCTCGCAGGCAACCAGGATCGACATTACCCCAAATCCGGTTCCGCCGGTTGTGACGGTATTGTTGTTGCCGTTGCTGCGTTCGCGGGCCATACCGCTGGTCGGATGGCCAAAATCCCAAAAATAGCGGAACGTTGCACGTTGTACCATATCGAGCAAGGCGCTGTCACCCATGGGTGCGGTGGTAGCACTTGCCAGCTCAGAGACGGCACTTTCTACCCCGGCACTGCTGATCGAACTTACTTTATAGTTGCGCGTAAGGGCGGGGCCTTCGTCGCAAATCCAGTCCGTAATGGTTGTGTTGGTGGTTTGTTTTAAAAGGGTGTACGTATTATTAAAGGCGTCCGAACGGTACACTTTATATCCGTTTGCGTTGGGCACGGGATTCCACTGCACATCAATATGACATTCAAAGGCATTCGCGAGCACCCCTTGCGGTACTTGGGCTGGAAGCAAACTTGCGCTTGCCCAACAGATCAGCATTGGTAGGATTGGTTTCAACATTGTTTAAATGGCTGCGTTGCTGCGCAATACATTGGTACGGCATTGTACCCATGTTTGCGTTTGCGTTGACTTTTAGTTTTTGTTCAATAATTCGGTAAACGCAATGAATCGCAGGATGAAATTACGACAAATACCTGTTTTAAAAGCAAATATACACCTCACCAAAACTACGCCACGCGTAAATTTTAATAATTCATCATAAATTCGGTCAAATTTGCCTCTTCCGGCAGGCCTAACTTCTTGCGCAGGCGGTATCTTTTGTTTTCTACCCCCCGTACGGAGATATTGAGGAGCGGTGCAATTTCCTTGGAAGCCAGGTTCATTTTCAGGTAAGCGGCCAGGCGAAGGTCCCCTGGCGTAAGATCCTGGTATTCGAGCATGAGACGTTTGAAGAAGTCATCATGCACCTGATTAAACGATGCTTCAAAGATTTCCCAGTCGTGGTCACTTTCCACATGGCTGTCTATGAGCCGCGATAATTTATCGATGGCGCGCGCATCGCCCTTGGAGGCCAAGAGGTCGTCTTTTATTTTCAGTAAAATTTCGTTTTTCCGAATTAATCCGAGCGCGGCATTAGAAAGTTCACGGCTTTTATTATCGAGTTCCAAACTAAGCATTTCGCGCTCGGCGTCGGTGCGTTGTTGGGATAAATCGCGTGCTTTTTCGGCTTCTAGCTGGTTGCGTTGAATGGCCAGTCGACGCAAATTGATTTTTTCAAATAAATACAACAATCCCAATGCAAGGCAGGCATAAATGATCCAGGCCCAGACGGTGCGGTACCAGGGTGGCTTTATGGTAAAATAAAACGGACTTTCTATGTCTGAAAGATCGGTGCGCAGCCAAAAGACATAATTGCCGGGCGGCAAATTGGTGAATTCTTTTTCAGGTACAGTTAACCATTCCGACCAATGCTCAGAAAATCCGTCGAGTTTCCAGCTGAATTTGGGCGCATACCCATAAATCGGGGCCGCAAACCGAAAGCGCAAATCATTCAGGCGGAAAGGAATCGGCCCTTTTGCTCGGTTTGAATCTAGTTGTATCACCACGTCCCCTGCTTCCAGGCTCCGTACCATGGGGCGGGCTTTGTAAAAGGTTTGGCCAGGCACCAGGCGGGTTTTATCCAGCAGTGCGAACCCGTTTTCCTGACAAAATAAATAGGTTTGGTCGTTCAGTCCCAGAATATTTTCATACCCCTCCACCAGCGCAATGGGAAACCAATATTGCTGCGCCTTGCTTTGAAGCATGATGCGCGCTTTAAATAATTTGAAATAATCACCGTCTTTGCCCGGCAACAATTTATGCGCTTGCAAGGCTTCGGGCAAGGTTTCAAACTGAACCTTTCCCGCGTTGTAATGAACTGCCCTGGGCGCGCTTTCCGGATTAACAATCAATTGGTTATCCAGTAAAAGCAAGTCTGCTTTAAAATCGGAGGGCAAACCGTCGGCCGTGGTGAAGTTTTTTTGTTCGGATACTTTTTTTAAATCGTCCGACAAGCGCAAGCGGAACACGCCGCGGTTGGGATGGACGCCCCACAAATATCCTTGTTCATCGAAAATGATTTTTCGGAGAGGTTCTGCGAATCCTTCCAAGCGGTGTGCGAATGCCCAGGCACCATCGGGGCCTTTTTTTAGCACAATAAGTCCGGTGTATGTGCTTTGCAAAAGGGCATCTGGACGGTCAGGTACAGGCAGGGTACACCATCCGCCCGTAATGGATGATATTTTGCGCGCAACATGGTTCTTGAGTAGAAATGTTCCGCTGTTGTGTCCGCAAATTAATTGATTATCAAATGCTTGTAACTGCCATACCTGTCCCTGCGTGCCCTCCACCAAGGTGAAAGACTGGGTTGTGTTTTTTACAAATACACCTTGATTGCTCCCCACATACAATTGATCTTGAAACAGGGCTGCCGAATACAAGGCCCCTATTTTGCCAGAATTGTCATTGAAATACGTGACAGGCGAATTAATTTCAACAAAATCAATCCCTCTGTCCAGCCCGAGCCACAGGTTGTGGTCCCGGTCTTCATGCAAAGCCAACACCGTATTATTTTGCAAGCCCGACTCCCGGTTGAGGTGGTATCGCAACTGGCCGTTGGGTTCCAGGAGGTATAATCCATTTAAAATGGTACCAACAGCCAAACTGCCATCGTGCATGCGTTGTGCCTTATTGAGTTGATACCGTTTGAAATAAGCATTGAGCGGATTGTTCCAAGGGCTTATTTTTTTATCTTGATACGTCCAGATTCCTTCGTTTGTTGCTCCCAACATCAAGCCACCCGCACCATCCGACACAATAAATTGAATGATTTTATCTGCAATGGCTTCGGTGCCTTCCAACAATTCGAAACGGTCGTCGGACAGTAATTCAAAAATACCACGTCCGATTACTTGAAAAAGTAAGCGTCCATCCACCTGTTGTAAAAACATGATCGCTCCGGGCGGATTGATTGCCGTAATTTTTTGAAAATCGTAGCGGTAAATGGTGGAAAAAGATTGAAACAGTACTTGATCTGGCAGGGCGAGGATATGCCAGATTTCTTCCTTTAAAAGGCGGGGTGCCTGCACATGTTGACTTAAAGACTGGTATTGTAGTTTGCCCGCCACATCTTTTTGCCACCACCCAAATTCGGCAAAACCACCCCCATAAATGCGTTGATCGGCCCCGACGGCGACCGCGCGCACGGTTTGTTTTTGCGGTAAAACATAGGATTGCCAACGCGCACCATCGAACTCCAACAGACCGCCATTGTTGGCAAAATAGATCCAGCCGTCCTTACCCGATTGGCTAAGCGACCAGTTTTGGGCCTGGGCATTGTATTCGAACGGTGTAAAATTACGCACACGTGGGAGCGCCTGCGCACCTAAAAAGTAGCCGCTGCAACAACTATAAAGGCAAATGATGTAAAAAAAGGAGGCTTTTAACCGCACAACTAGGTTTAATTTGGGGATAAAGAACGGAAAAATCTGAGAATTGACTGGGACGCTTGCGCAGAAGTGATTTTTTTGGGCAAAAAAATAAAGAAATAATGATTTATGCCAATGTTATGATGGTGCATGTTGCTTTGGGGTGGGTAAAGGTTTTGTCTGGTATTTTTATACCAATTTATATTTTTTACCTTTGTTCTGGCATGTTGTTTGTCGGATACCCGTCAGTCGCTTGTTTCATTTACATCGCTCCTTTGTAGTTTTGAGCCCAAACAAAACTTTGAACAAGCGTGCTGCTTTTCACTTTCATCCACTTTTTAACCGAATTATGAAAAAAACGATTCCATTATTGTTTTGCTGCCTTTTTTTCGTTTTAAATGGACAATTAGGTGCGCAAAACCTATTTTCCTGTGGTTCCCCAACACCTCCTGGGGCAATTCGTTGTACTCAGTCCTGCATTTATTGCGATTTGGATGGATTTACCGACACGAATGACCAATTTTTACCCAATGGTACCAATGTGAGTTTGTGTTTAGGATCAATTGTATTAGAGAATCCGCGTTGGTACGGGTTTATTGCCGGTACATCAACTGTGGTAATCGGCATTGAATATTTGAGTTGTCAAGGAGGCGATGGTTTGCAAGCGGCGGTCCTAACGGATTGTAATTTGCCGGTTGCCTGTGCAGCAGGGCCCAATCCGGGCGGCGGCGGTTTAGGTGGTTTTAGTTTAACGCTGAACAATCTGACCGTTGGTGCACCTTATCAACTGCTTTTAGATGGTCTGAATGGAGATATTTGTAATTATACGATTACGGTACCAGTTGGCTCTGTTACGCCATTGCCCCTGGGCCCGGTAGGTACTTTGGAAGGATTGGCACAGGTTTGTCCAAACGGCACCACGCGTTATTCGATTCCACCGGTTGCCAATGCGGTTTCTTATACCTGGACCGCTCCTTTTGGTGCAAAAATTAATGGCGCGGGCAATGTCTTGATTTTACCTGCGGCCAATGGCAATGCAGTGGATATCACGTTTGCTACAGCAGGTGGAAATGTGTGTGTTACGGCATCCAATGCTTGTAGCGCACCGGTTACCCGCTGTTTGGCGGTTGCCAATACACCTTTAGCCATTAATGTATTGGAAGAAAGTGTGGTATGTTATTCGCAAGTGCCGTACGAATGGCCCGAAGAACCACATCCTGTGTTGGCAGTGCCCGGCACCTATATATTAACGTCTTCGCCTTACCTTTCTTACCTGGGTTGCGATAGTATTGTGCGGCAAAAAGTGCGGGTTTTACCTTTAAATGTAAAAAACCTGCCGCCGGTTTACCTCTGCGAAGGAGAATGTTTTAGCATCAACGGGTTTGAATATTGCGAAAACGGCACCAACCAGGAAGTACTCACCTCCTTTGAAGGCTGCGATAGTATTGTAAACTTTACGACCATCGTAATCCCGATTAAAGCCGTCGTACAACAACCGGACACCATTACTTGTGCTAAAGCAAGTGTAGTGCTTACCAGTGTGGGATCGACCGTTGGAAATGGGGTTTTGTACCAGTGGTTCAACAGCGCTGGTCAGGTGATTAGCAATACCAATACGGCGGTTGCCACGGCTTCGGGTGAATATTCACTCGTGCTCACGCGCGCCCAAGGCGGAAAAACATGTTATGACACGGCCACTGTTTTTGTACCGTCCGACCTGAATGTACCACAAGCGAGTGCGGGTCCGCCGCAAGTGCTTACCTGCACCAAACTTGAAGTACAATTGCAAGGTTCCGGTTCAGTTGGCAGCCAATATTCGTATTTCTGGACCGCAACCAATGGCGGGAATATCGTTTCAGGCTCCACGACCTTGAAACCAATTGTAAATGCACCCGGTACCTATCGCTTGCGTGTAACAAACAACATCAATGGCTGTACCACCAGTTCAACCACCAGTGTGATTGCATTAACAACCCCACCTGCGGTTACGGTTGGTGGAGGCACTTATACGTGTACGGACCCACAGGTGGTTATTCAAACTACGACCAATGCAACGACACCTGGATTTAGCTGGTCAGGCCCCAATGGCTTTACCTCTACCTTGCAAAATCCAATTGTGAACCAAGAAGGAAGTTATTTTCTCACGGTAACGGACGGTGTAACGGGCTGTACTGCCACCCGTACTGCAGTGATCATCGCCAACAATAACCCGCCGGGCGCAACTGCCACCAGCGGTTCCATCACTTGTGTGGTGCAGTCTGTAACCTTAAATGGCGTGTCACCAACCAATGGTACTTCCTTTTTGTGGACAGGTCCTAATGGTTTCAATGCGGCCATCGCCAATCCAACTGCCACTACGCCAGGGGTTTACAACTTGCTGGTAACTGGTACCAACGGTTGCACCAGCACAGCAACGACTACATTAGCACTCAATACCACGGCGCCAGGCGCGGTGCTTACGCCATCGGGCAACCTGAATTGCAACAACGCAACCATCAACCTGATTGCTGCAAGCACAGCCAATCCTGCAAACCTTAACCACATTTTCATTCGTCCAAATGGTTTGCAAGACACCACGGGTACAGTAGGCTTGTTGGTAGTTAACGCAGCAGGTGCTTATATCGTCCAAGTAACCAATACGGTAAATGGCTGTGTGAGCCAGGATACTGCAAGCGTTATTCAATACAGCGCCGTATCGGCAACCTTATCTGGACAAACCAACAACGCTTGTTTTGGTGACAATACCGGCGGCATCACGGCCTCCGCAGCAGGCGGCAATGGTACTTATACCTATGCCTGGAGTAATAGCGGCAACACGGCCGTATTAAACAACCTGGCGGGCGGCACTTATACGGTGACCATTACGGATGGTGAAAATTGCACGTCCACTGCGGTAGCCACCATCACCGAACCGGCTATTTTGGTTTGTAATGCATCGGCTACGCCGCAAACCGCCAATGGCCTTGCCGACGGTACAGCAAGTGCTGCGCCAAGCGGTGGTACGCCTGCCTACACCTATCAATGGAACACCTTGGATACCACAGCAACCATAACCGGTTTGTTGCCAGGCTTTTACACGGTTACTGTAACGGATGGAAACGGCTGTACAAAAGCACAAACCATTTCGGTAAGCCAATACGACTGCGCCGTGCAAGGCACCATTCAGCAAGCCAATGTACGTTGCTATGGCAATGCAAATGGTTCTGCTTCGGTAACGCTGACAGGTGGAAATACACCTTACACCTATGCCTGGAGTAACGGTGCAAGTGCTGCTTTTGTATCCAACCTTGGTCCAGATACCTATACTGTTACGGTTACCGATGCTAATAACTGTCCGGTATTGCTTAGCTTTACGATTACCGAACCGGATACCCTGGTTGCAAATGTGAGCACAACCGGCGCAAGTGGCCCCAATACCAACAATGGAACTGCTACGGCCAATCCAAGTGGCGGATCGGGTGTGTACACCTATCTTTGGAACAATGGCGCTACCACCGCCGCGCAGGATAGTCTGGCAGGTGGAACCTACACCGTGACTGTTTTTGACAGCAATGGCTGTTCGGATATTCAAACGGTAGAAGTTGAAGTAGGCAATTGTAATTTATTGACCAGCTTCCTTACGGTGAATCCCGCTTGTTTTGGCACGACAGAAGGTCAGGCTACCATTGTATTGACGGGCGGTGCCAATCCGTTCAACTTTCAATGGAGTTCGGGTGACACAACCGCAACTGCAGATAGTTTGGCGGCAGGCGATTATTTGATTTCTGTAACGGATAATAATGGTTGCCAAATTGTTGATTCTGTTACGATTGTACAACCCACCGAACTTTCCTTATCGGTAGATACCGTCATCAATACGGTTTGTACCAACAGTCCATTGGGCGTTGCTGGCGTGCTTTCAAACGGCGGAACCGGCATCGTATCGATTCAATGGAGCAATAACCAAACCGGTTTGTTGGCTGTAAATCTCGTTGCAGGCACTTACACGGCAGTTGCAACCGACGAAAACGGCTGTACTGCAGAAACATCGGCGGAAGTTATTGCAGTAGATACCTTGTCGCCGACCATTGCGGTGGATACCGTGATGGTTCCACTCGGTCCATCCGGCAATGTAACCCTCACGGTACAAAACCTGAATGCCAATGTAAGCGATAACTGTGCTGTCGGAAATGTGGCGATTTCACCTAATTCCTTCAATTGTACACAATTGGGCTTGCACACCGTTTTCCTGGTGGCTACTGATAATTCAGGGAATACCTCCAGTGCCAGCGCTGTGGTGAACATTGTCGATAATTCTGCGCCGGTGTTGATTTGCCCACAAACCATTATTCGTTGTTTTGGAAATACCCTGGTGCAATACAATGCACCTACCGCTACGGATAACTGCCTTGGCTTTGGCGGCGGATTTGCACTGGTAGAAGGTCTGCCGAGTGGCTCTGTTTTCCCGCTCGGAACTACGCTGACTACTTATGCTTATACCGATGGACAAGGAAATGTGGGTTCTTGCAGTTTCGAAGTGACGATCCTGACACCATTGAGCGTAAGCATCGATTCGGTGTATAATGATATTGAAAACACCCAGGTAGGGCGTATTAACATGGATATTACCGGCAGTTTGTCGCCATACACGTATCAATGGTTTAAAAATGGCCAGCCCATTGCCTTGGATACAGAAGACCTGACTGGCTTGGGCGTTGGTACTTATACCGTCATTGTGACGGATGCAAACGGTTGTTCTGCAACCAGTGCGCCTGCAACGGTGATCAGCGTGGTGGGTACCGAAACACCGAGTTGGACGCAACAAGTGGGTGTTTATCCTAACCCTACTACCGGTTTATTGACCATCGCTTTGCCCGATAATTTGAACGGCAAAGACCTGCAATTGGCGGTGTACGACCTGACTGGACGCAAGTTGATGGCGATTCAATCGACTGTACAAAATCAATTCAATTTGGACCTGCAAAAACTGGCAGCCGGAATGTATTCGCTGCTGATCCAAGTGGATGGGGAGCAAATGATGCGAAAAGTTGTGTTGAGTAAATAGTTTTAATTTTAAGATAAATACAAATGGGCATCGCTTCCTTTTTACGGAAGTGATGCCCATTTTATTTACCGGCATTCAATTTTATGCAAACTATTGTTTCGGATCGGCTATATACCCCATAAACAACATCGTATTGGTAGCAACATGCCGCAAAACCAGTACAAATGGCTGGTTAAACATAAAGGTAGGCGGGATTGAATTAACCCCAAAGCCAATGGAGGTGACCGCAGCGCCTTCTACGCCTTTTTCGTCCATTTCCAGCACCGCTTTGTGTTGCAACTGGTTGATAAAAATATTCAACGGAGCGCTTCCCAGGCCGGTAAAATCGGCTTTCTGGTCCGAAAAAGCATCTAATATGCCCAGACTTTGTAAACTTTGGACTAAGTCGTTTTCGTAGGCAATTTTGAGTTTGGGCACAAAAACGGCTGCTCGGTTATATTGAATCCCGTCATACAAGTCTTTCCAAATGGGGAGTGTGATTTTTAAGTGCCAATCTGAGTCGGTGTTTTGGGTGCCCGGTTGTAGTAAGCTCAGGCTATAGGTTGAATCTTGGAATGGAATATCCACGATGTTGTAATTGGCAGTTTGGGCAAAGGAAAAATTGCGATCGGCATGCAGGAACGCGAGGTTGGATTGGCTGCCATCCTTTTTCTTAAAAGGCAGCGTGGTTGTCAATTCTGACGCAAATCCAGTTGCCCAGTCGCCTTTAAAATGCAGGGCATTGATTAAAAAAGCCACATCCAAGGGCCCGATTTTGTTTAGAATTTTGTCAATTTTATCCTTGGTATGGGTTTTTACCCAACCATTGATGGCGTCTAAACTGGGCTGTTCCGAATCAAAATTCAGGTTTTGCGTACCGGCATTGTAGTGATCGTTCAAGGTTTGGGCAAAAGGCGTTAGCGGGCTCATGCGTTTGGAGTCGTAAAAAAAGCCATTGGCAACCGTCAATGTTGGCTGCCCGCTTTGTTCTGTCAGTAAGGTATTCAAGTCAGCATGCAAATCATTCAGGTCGGCAACCGAGCATCCGGGGCATTCCATGAAACTTAAAAACTCATCCAGGGTATTTCCTTTTGCCCCATTAATGGCCATTTGAAAGGCCGTTTGAATGCTGTACGGCGAAATGAGTACATTTTCGTCGGGTTTGGCCAATTGTTCTGCCTTAAAGATTTTCCAGCCAAGCGCCTGATTCATGGCCGCAACTTGGGCTACGGTTTCGACCTTGATTGGATCTTTGGGGAGATCGGGTGGGGTAGATGTTTTGTTACAAGAAATCAGCGAAATAGCCACGAGGAGCGTGGAAAAGCGCACAGTTTGTTGCATGGTTTGTATCAATTTTATAAAAGATAAATTAGGTTTCAGGCATTTTATGCCGGATTGTTTATACTACGAAGATTGATAAATAAAGGTTGGGTGCTTATAGTGGACCATTTCGCGCATTTGCTTTACCCAGATTTAAATGGATTTAAAGGATGGATGGATAAAAAAATGATTTTCAATGGATTAGAAGCCAACTGTTTTCATAAATACTTTGCTTTGACTTTTTACAGAAAAATGGTGCAGATTTTACACAGATTATTCCGCGTGAACTCGGGTTCGGATATAAATTAAATTGTGTTCGTTGCTTTCATCCTTGCGTACCGGATCAATGGAAAACCCATTTCGTTCCACCAAGCGTCTTGAAGCAGTATTATCTTGATGTATATATGCTTCAATTTGTTGGAGTAGTATAGTGTTTTCCGCAAAATCCAGGATATTCACCAAGGCTTCTTGCAGGATTCCTTTGCCCTGGTGATCGGGATGTAATTCATACCCGATTTCCGCGCTGGCATTTTCTTCTACAAAGCGCCACAAACAAATGGTTCCAATGAGTTGATTATCAATGGGTAAGCGTATGGCCCAATAGTACAATTGCAGGTTTTGAAGTCCTTCCTGGATACGCAGCACAAAAGCGTGGACATCTTCCAAACTGACCTGTTTCGGCCGATTGATGTACATATTGACGCGGTCATCTGAACGTAAAGCCACCAATGCATGATCATCGGTTTTTTCTATCGCATTGATAATCAAACGCTTGGTATGGAAACTGGGCATCGGTACTAACTGAATCGGCATGGTACAGCAAAGTGTTTTAGATTAAGATGTGGCCGTGAAAACGCAACGTCATCAACGACCATGACTTTCATTAGGTACATAGCCCCGAATGTCCCGTAAATTTAAGGTTTATTCCTATTAAAATAGATCTTAAACATCCAACATCATGAAAAAACAAACCGGTATCTGGCTCGACTTACGCAACGCGTGGATCATAAACTTGCCCCTCGAACATGAAGGCAAAATTACCACCCACCATATCGTTTCCAATGTGGAAGAAAACCCCGCTATTACCCAAACCATTATGAGTACCGAATGGGGACCGCATGGTGGCAATAACCAAAAAACAATACAAGAACGGCAGCACCAGGAAGAAAAGCATTTTTTTGATAATATTCTCAAAAACCTGGATACCGACATTGAAGAATTGGTCATTTTCGGTCCGTCCGAGGCCAAATTCGGACTGGAAAACTTGCTTCAAGCACAACACAATGTGCTAAATATCAAGGGCGTCGTGGCAGTTGATCACATGACCGAACCACAAAAAGAGGCTTGGGTGCGGACGTATTTTGATCGGCCAGCGCCTCGTTTGTTGCCTCGGTAAATTTGGGATTACCGCAGATTACCCGGACTACTACAGATTAAAGGGATTACCACAGATTACTCGGATTACCACAGATTACTCGGATTACCACAGATTTTTTAATTTAAGAAAAACTTTAAAAATCCCTTTAATCTGTGAAAATCCCTTTAATCTGTGGTAATCCCTTTAACCTGTGGTAATATAAAATCTGTGGTAACCCCGTTTTCAATTTCCCCGCAACACCCGAATTCCAACTACCACCAACCAAACCAGCCACAAGGTACTTCCGATCAATCCCGCCAGTTCCCAAACCGGAAAACCGGGAATCACCGTTGCAAATAACTCCGCCTGCGCCATCAAATAAATAGCAGAAGATCCGTATCCCAGCCAAATCACCCATTTCGGGAACATGCGCAGCCGATCAAAGGCCAGCGATAACAGGACGGTCCAAGTAATCGTAAACAATTGTCCAACATGTTCACCCAAGAGTACGCCCCCAAATTGGTGAAAAGCCTGAAATACGACTTTGGCTGCCGCGCGGGTCGCATCATCGGGCGCCTGGACGTACATCTGCGCGAGCACGGGCACCACAAACACCCAACGCAACAAGCCGATCATTTGTGCAATCAGGCCAATTTTGCCAAAAGTAGTAGCCCAGCGCACAAAAGGTACAGCATTTTCCAGTTTTTGCCCGATGCGTTCATACGCCACCAACAAAGGCAAACCGAGGACAGCAAATGCCCACCAGGTCCAGATCAAGGACGCGCCGCCCGCATGAAATTTTGTTAAAATATCCCCTGTTTCTTGACGTAATACCATCGGGTATTCGAAAGTAATACTCAATACGATGTAAGGAACCAATACGCCGATTGCGCCGGCAATGAAAAGTGCGCCTGTTGTTTTTTCCGCTTTCATGTCATTTCTTTTTTGATGATTGAATGACACAAAGGTGGGGTTGTGTGGCGGCTCGAATGCTGGACAAATGTCCATAAAAAAGGAATATCGAACACCGAATATTGAACACCGAATTTCGAAGTGTTGCGTTGCGTCTGGCTATGTAGGCGCCAAAAGCCAGTGGTTGCGCTGCCTTATTTCGAAATTCGAAATTCGGTGTTCGGTGTTCACATTCCTATGGCGACATGCTCCAAAAGCCAGGAGCAGCGCTGCCTTATTTCGAAATTCGGTGTTCGGTGTTCACCTTCACCTTCCACGAATCCGACTCAAATGCCGCGGCGTAACCCCCAGTATCGACGCAAGGTATTGAAGCGGAATACGTTGCAACAATTCCGGTTCCTCATTTAATAATTTCTGGTAACGTTGCTCTGCATTTAGCGTGATCAAATCAAAACGGCTGTTGTCGATACAGCCAATTTGCCATTCCAGTAGGCCGATGTAAAAATCTTTTAAGGCTGGAATATCCTGTAGCAAGGCAAGCAATTGAGTACGTGTGATGGTCCACACCCGCGCATCACTTAAGGCGCGGATGTTTTCCCTGGTTTTTACAGATTTTAAAAAAGAAATAAGGGAAGTAATAAAACTATTTTCCGCCGCTACATAGGTGGTGCGTTCTTCTCCATCCGCCAAAAGGTAGTATTGAAACAACCCACTTTCAACAAAAGCAAGTTGTTTGCAAAACTGATTTTCCTGGATAAAATGATCACCTTTTTCGAGGATTTTAAGTTGAAATGATTGCAAAATGGCGTTTAAATCGGGTTCGGAAAGACCCAAATCTTTAAAAACGGCTGCTAATGTTTCCATGATGAATGGTGTATGTAAATGGTGTATTGTTTTTAGCCAGGATTATTTTTGGAACGATCCATTTGTTTTTTCAAACCATCATAGTCAATCTTGGTATGATGACGTGGGTCCAACGGCAATTTTTCAAGCCAAATAATGCGATCCACGGGTTCAGGCAAGATGGCCAGCAAATTTGCATCAGGCACTTTCAAGGTATCAGGTTTGGATTGAACCACTGCAATCAATTGTCCTTCCCATTCCAATACCGTTCCGCGCGTGACCAGGCCACTTTGTGCAAAAACAGACTCCCAGATAAAAGGTGAAATCCAGTGCCCGTTCCGAAAGATCATTTGGTTGCAGCGACCACACAAATACAATAAACCATCGGTGCCCACAAACCCTGCATCGCCCGTTCGATGCCAGATAACCCCTTGATGATCAATGATTTTATTGCGTTGAAATGCAGCGTCGTTGTTGTAATAGGACTTCAACACATGATCACCCGCTACGATAATTTCACCAATGGATCCTTGCGGCAAACGTAAAGATTCCAATTCGTTTCCTGTTACAATTGCTTCCCTGATTTCAATGATTTCCAATCGAATGTTCAAATCCGGCGTACCTACACACAAGCCACCCAGCACCAATAAATCGCTTTTTTCCAACAATTGTTGCACCGAAACGCCCGCAATCGGCTCGGCTTCTGTTGAACCATACACCACCTGAATTGCCGCAGCAGGAAACGCCTTTTGGAATAACGCCGCTTCTGGTGGAAATACCGGTCCTCCACCCGTAAACACTTTTTTCAAGCTCGGTACAGCATTATTCCCTGCGGATTCGGCCAGTTTTTGCACAAAATAGGGTGATGCAATCAGCGTATGTACCTGATTCGTAGCCATTTCTTTCAAAATCACATCGGCTTTTAAGCGATGCGCTTTCTTCGGACTAAAACGCGCGACCACCGAACTCGCGCCGGTACCAAAATTGATCAGCAATACAATCGGCAAAGTCGTCATCACCACCGTGCCGGGTTCGGAGGCCATTTTAGCCGCCAAAACCCGAAATTGATGGCCCAAAAATGCATGGGTGCGCCGCGCTGCTTTGGGCGTGCCGGTACTGCCAGTCGTAAATGTGATCAAGGCGGTATCCTCCTCCCCACAATTGGCCAGCGCCTCGGTTTGTTTTAACAGGTCCACCTGTAAACGCGGTTTGATCGGTATTTTCCGTATTTCCGGTATGAAAAAACCGATCCACCGAAACTTCCAGGGCGCGATAAAGGCTTTACAATCCGCCAGTTTGCAACAAAGCCGCAAGCGATCCAGTCCCACCCATTCATCCAGAAACACCGCCGTTGCCCCGATCTGAAACAAAGCCATCACCACGCGGTATAAGTCGAGCCCCATCGGTACAAAAACCAGCACCCGATCGTTTTTTTGAATGCCCAATTGGGTAAAATAGGCTGCGGTAGCCCTTACTTCGGCCGCAAATGTACCATAAGTACGTGTTTCAGCCCCGTCCCGGATCGCCAAAACGTCCGGCTGCTCAGCTGCCCGTTGAAAAAACAAGGCGCTGATATTCATTGATTGGTGTTGCATAGCCTACAAAGTTCGGTACATCAATACATATTCCCGGAATATACTGCCCCAAAAATGATCGGAAGTCCGCATCGAAGCATTGTCGACCCGCATCAGGGCATGTATCATTTGGCTAAAGCCCAAATCCAAGGCCTGGTTGACCATAATCTGGCACAAAACCTCCCCCATCCCTTTAAATTCTAGATTCGGCAGCCGCGCCAACGTTTTGACAATCATTTGTTTGCGCTCCGGGTCCCGCGGTTCGGGAATGCAAAAGATCATGCCCACAATACGATCCTCCTGTTCTGCCAGGATGACCAATTCCTCCCGCATCAATGGCAATATCTTTTTGTATTTTTCTACAAATTCGGTCTTGTCAATGGGCGTATATAAAAACGCTGCATCAAAAGCCGTGATGTTAAAATCGGCTAGTTTTTCCAGTTCTTCCTGGGCATTGGCGCTGTTAAAATTGCGAAAACGCACCCCATGGGTTTCAAAATGCGTCAAATAAGCGCTGATATCCTTTCGGTTTTCCTCCGAAAAATGCGCCAAATTGGATTGATATTTCTTCAGCACTTCAAAACCCGCCGCTTCCCATTGCGCAGGGTACCAGGCCGGATTCACCGGCTCCAGGGTATAAGGTTTTGTTGGACTGGGTAATACAAATCGGTAATTTTCCCAGGTGGAACCCTCCATAGGGCCTACGATGGTTTTTATGGCTGGAAATTGGTTCCGTATATCCTGAAAAACGGCCTCCATCAAATACGCACTCATGCCCGCATCGTCAATACACGCGTACGCGCCCAAAGTGAGTACTGGCTGCGCATCTAACTGTAAATCAGGATGTTGGTACAGCGCAACGCGTGCTTGATAGCGGTCTTTGTGTTCCAGCAAATAGCCCTTCGAAAAATGCTTTTTGCTGTAAGCCGGATGTGCCTGTTCGGGACTTATTTGAGCAAAAGCCTCCTCAAACTGGGCGAATCCGGTGGTGTCTGGGGTGGTTTCTATGATTTTCATGACAATGTGGTGTTTAGTTGTTATCCGAGGTGTCACCTCCAGAGGTTGTTATCCGAGGTGTCACCTCCGAGGGTTGTTGCCCGAGGTGTCACCTCCGGAGGTTGATGTCTGAGGTGTCACCTCCGGCGGTTACCATCCGAGGTGTCACCTCGGGAGGTTGCTGTCCGACGTGGTCGCCTCTATAATTTTTTTTGCTCGCAATCCTAACTCGCATTATCTTTGTAAATGAAAGCGTTGCATCCCATTTAAAAAGCAACAAACTCCAATCAAAAGAAAAACTTCATTCAAAAATCAATATACCCCACATGAAAAAAGCAATTTTCTTTATCCTATGGGTCTGCTTTTTGGTCTTAGTACGCGGCCACCTGACTTTTTATTCCTTGAGCTCCTATGCCGATTTACGTGCTGATTTGATTTACGCCATTTCCGTTACATGTTTTTTGGCTTTCGGAATTCCATATATTCAGAAATTTTATCCGAAATCTTGGAAAGCTGGGCATGCTGTAAAACATTAACTTGCTAGCGCGGGGTTCCACCCCGTGTTTCAATCAATCGGGTTAAACCCGCGTTTTACCTCGGGCAGAGCCCGATTGATCGGTGCACGGGGTGGAACCCCGCGCTAGCAGGAGATTA
>Ga0247838_1001255_pt1 | contig 37125 bp, 30 predicted proteins | sample LaCruzMarch2015__5_FD_189097 | JGI IMG/M metagenome (GOLD analysis project Ga0247838, IMG submission 189097) | Freshwater microbial communities from meromictic Lake La Cruz, Castile-La Mancha, Spain - LaCruzMarch2015_15m | ecosystem: Environmental > Aquatic > Freshwater > Lake | place: Spain... | reverse complement strand
GCCGCTCATGGAGACGAGCCGCTCCTGGACGCGGCCGTGCTCGATCCGATGCACCAGATGCAGGGTTTCCAGCCGATTGTCGATCAGGTAGACCAGGGTTCCCTGGTAATCGAGTGAGCGCAAGGCCCCGTTCATCCGGTCCAGCAGGCGGGTCGCCGGACCCAGATCGATCGCATCCGCGACTTGGGCCGACACCCGGGGGAGCAGACACCAGCCCAGATGCATGGCAAGTCCGATCGGCAACCAGTGCCGCCGCGACCACCGGCGGCGGCCAGTCGGCACCGCGCGGGCGACGCGTAACCCGACATCTGCTCCGCCGCGGCGCGACAGCGGGCGGGACGGCGCCGTCGGCAGTGCCGCACCCACCCGGCCCGGCACCCTAGCGAACCCGCTCATAGCCCACGAGCGTGGCGTAGGGGAGCAGCCCCTTGACCCCGGCAGCGGGTGCGGTTTCCTGGTGATTGACGAGAAACACATCCAATTTGCTCGCCAGTGCATCCCGATCGGTCTGCCAGCGCCGCAGCGCGTGATCGATCGCGGCGTCGCCGACCGCGGCGGAACGCGCCGGCTGAGCCCCAGCGGACCGGTCGGCAGTCAACTCGGTCCCGGACACCGGTCCACGGTAAAATCCCGGGACGGCGAAGACCGCGAGCAAGACCACGCCGGCCGCCATCGCGGCGCCGGCAAGGGGTGAATGCCAGATCCGCGAGCGGACACCGACAACTGCGCGGGGCATCACCAGGGTGGGCTCGGAACGCAATCGATCACGGACCGCGGCCGCCACACCGCGCACCTCCGACTGGACCCGCTCACCACGCAGGACCTGACCAATCAGGTGATAACGCTCCCAGGTTGCACGCAACGCCGGGTCCTGTCCGACCGAGTGGACCAAGGGCACGGCATGACGGGTCGCCAACTCACCATCAACAAGGGCGGACAACTGGGAAACTTGCTCAGCGGTCATTGGTAGATGCCAGGACTTGGGCGATTGCCGGAAAATCATGTGATTTGACGGAAATCGCCTTAGGGTTCAAGGAGCGGACGCAGCCGCTTGTCAATAGCCTCCCTGGCCCGGAAAATCCTGGATCGCACAGTCCCGATCGGACACTCCATGGCCTGGGCGATTTCCTCGTAAGTCAGCCCCTCGAGCTCGCGCAGGACGATGGCGGTGCGCAGATCCTCCGGCAGGGCATCGAGCGCATCCTGAACGCTGTGGGCGATCTCATCCGTCAACAACTGACGCTCCGGGGTGGCGTAATCGCGCAGCCGCCCGCCCCCGTCCATCAACTCAGCCGTTTCGGTATCCAGATCGTCTCCCGGCGGGCGGCGGCCCTGGGCCACGAGCTGGTTTTTCACCGTGTTCACGGCGATCCGGTAGAGCCAGGTGTAGAAGGCACTCTCCGCACGAAAACCCGCCAAGGCCCGATAGGCCTTGATAAATGCCTCCTGGGTCACATCCAGGACCTCGCTCGGATCGCGGATGTAGCGCCCAATGAGGTTGGCGACCTTCTGCTGATACTTCAACACCAGGAGATCGAAGGCCCGCTTGTCTCCGGCCTGAGCACGTAAGACCAAAGCGTGGTCGGTGTCGCGTTCAGTCACGCCCGCTGACCTCGCGTCCGTCGGGTCCGGGGTCCGATGGCATGGACAATTCCTCGTTCGGTTAGTTCGCTGGTACATCGAAGTGCGGTCGAGAAGGTCCCAAGTAAAGCACGTAACCTTGATCCAGGACATGAAATCGGTGAGTGTAGCGACTTGGCCGGACGTTCGGCCCGACCATCCCTGTTCCGCCACCAATCGATCCGCGAGCGAGCCTGAACGATGACCGAGACCGTCCACCGTTACGATTGCCTGATCCTCGGCAGCGGGGCCGCGGGCCTGAGCCTGGCCCTGCGTCTGCCCGCGCAGAGCGCGGTGGCTGTCGTCTCCAAACGCGAGTTGAGCGAGGGCAGCACCGTCTACGCCCAAGGCGGCATCTCAGCGGTGCTCGACGCCAACGACTCAGTGCAGTCGCATGTCCAGGACACCCTGAAAGCCGGGGCCGGCCTGTGTGACCCGCGCGTCGTCCGGATGGTGGTCGAGCACGGTCCCCGCAATATCCAGTGGCTGCTCGACCAGGGCGTCGCCTTCACCCGCAACGCCGAGTATGTGTCGGCGGGCGGCTATCACCTGACACGCGAGGGCGGCCACACGCACCGGCGAATTGTACACGCGGCAGACGCTACCGGTCTGGCAGTGGCCACGACGCTGGAAGCCCAGGTGCGTGATCGGCCCAATATCAATGTACACGAGCAGCATATCGCTGTCGACCTGATCACCTCGCGTCACCTCGGGGATCAGCGCGCGCACCGGTGTCTCGGGGCCTACATCCTGAATCTCGCGACCGGCCGGGTAGAGACCTATCTGGCGCGCTTCGTGGTGCTCGCAACCGGCGGCGCCAGTAAAGTCTATCTTTACACCAGCAACCCGGATGTCTCCACCGGTGACGGGATCGCGATGGCCTGGCGGGCCGGCTGCCGGGTGGCAAACATGGAGTTCATGCAGTTCCACCCGACCTGCCTCTATCACCCGCTGGCCCGCTCCTACCTGATCACCGAGGCCCTGCGCGGCGAAGGTGCGCGGCTGCTGCTCCCGGACGGCGAGCGCTTTATGCCGCGCTTCGACGCCCGCGCCGAACTGGCCCCGCGCGATATCGTGGCGCGCGCCATCGACCACGAGATGAAGCGCCTGGGCAGCGACTGCGTTTACCTGGACATTTCCCACCGCCCGGCCGATTTCATCATCGAGCATTTCCCAACCATCCATGCCCGCTGCCTTGAACTCGGTATCGACATCACCCGTGAGCCCATTCCGGTGGTTCCGGCCTCGCACTATACCTGCGGCGGCGTCATCGTCGACGATCAGGCCCGCACCGACCTGGCCGGCCTCTATGCCAGCGGCGAGACGGCCTACACGGGGCTGCACGGGGCGAACCGCATGGCCAGCAACTCGCTCCTGGAATGTCTGGTGTATTCGGAGTTGGCGGCCGCGGACATCACCCGCCTGATGACGAAGAGCGGCGAACTCCTCGAGGCGCCGCCGTGGGACGAGAGCCGGGTCACCGAGCCCGATGAGGAAGTGGTCGTCACCCACAACTGGGACGAACTGCGTCGTTTCATGTGGGACTATGTGGGCATCGTCCGCACCAACAAGCGGCTGCGCCGCGCCAAACGGCGCGCCGACCTGCTCCATCAGGAAGTGATCGAGTACTACAGCAATTTTCGTGTCAGCAATGATCTGATCGAACTGCGCAACCTGCTCGAAGTGGCGGATCTCATCATCCAGTCGGCGCTGCGGCGGCGCGAGAGTCGGGGGCTACATTATACGTCCGACTTCCCTGACAAGGACCGCAGCCAACGCGCACCCACCATCCTGATTCCTGACGGATATCGACCGCGCGGGCGAAATGAATAACACGTCATCTGGACCACATTTTCCCGAAATCGCCTAACCTGGACAGCCCCGCGACTCGTCATCGCGGGCGCTGCGTTCGAGCTGCACGATGAACGCGGCCGGCGGCACCAAGACCCAACCCCGAAAATCAGCGCCCAACGGCCCCGACAACTGGCGCGGCGGCCGGTCCTCGGCAACCTCGACCACGTAGAGCCCGACATCCCCGTACATCCCTTGAGGGTCTTCGAGGACGGTCTCGCGCGCCCACTCCTCCAGTCCGGCCATGACCGACTCACTGCGAACGCCTGCCGCCGAGCGTTGCGCCGCCAGACCAAATAAGAGCAACTGCTTGTACTCATTATCAATATCCGTATCGTCCTGACCGCTGCCCGGGTGCCCATGACGGGTGCCCTGAGTCATCCGCCGAACCAACAGATAGACATAAAGATCATGCAGGTCCCGCCAGGCGTTCTCCGGTAACGGCCGACCCCACAGGGCCGCGTAACGGATTTGCCGGCCAAAGAACCGGAACAGATTATGCGTCGCCCAGTCACGCCGCCGAACCTGCTGCTCATCCTGGACCAGATAGCAGCGATCGAACTGGCGCAAGGCCTGGTTCAGATTCTGAAACATCAGCCAGTACAGCCGTTGCTCGACCGTCACCCCGCGCTGAACCGAATCGGCAGCCGAGGCCGCTGATCCCGGCGTCAAGGGCATCGTCCAAGGCTTCGGCAAACCGGCACAAGTCTTGAGTACGGGGCGCTTGAGCAACCGCAGCACCGAAAAGCGTCGCGACGGGGAACAGTCCGCCCGGCGCAGGCCGTCCAGTGCCAGGACCAGCGCGGGGCCCGATTGGCGCACCCCGGCAGCGCGCAAGCTGCGAATCCATTCGCCCGACTCGGGCACGTCCCCGACGAAGCGCGGTGCGGCAAGGTCACGGATGGTCGCGGTCGCTAACTGAAGGGAATCGGAGCCCATGATGACCTTCCAGTCGAACTCAATCGACAAACCTCGGCGAGCCTTCAAGTACGACCCCGACCCCCCATTCCCGAGCACGTCGATGGTGGCACCCTTCCGCCTTGAATGCTAGCCGCCGCGGTCGCTCAGGATCTGCCGATTGCTTCCCAGTTTGAACGCAGGCAGCGCGGGGCATGGCCCTGAACCGGGGACTTGATCGCAGTTGGGATCGCAGTTGGGTTCTCAGTTGGGTTCTCAGTTGGGTTCTCAGTTGGGTTCTCAGTCGGCGCCGGGGCGGAACCGTTTGCGGTTGGCCTCGATGATGGAGAGAAGGTCCGCCGGCAAACGCAAGACCCAGGCCCGAGTAGCTGAGCCGAGGGCGCCCGTAACCAGGCGCGGCGGTGTATCGCGCGAGACCTCGACGAGGTAAGTGCCGAGATAGCCGAAGTACAGACCAGGATCTTCGAGTGTGCTTGCGCGCGCCCAGTCGGCGAGCCGCTCCGCCTGATCCGGCCCGAGCAAGGTGTCGCCCCCTTGCTCGGCGTACAAGCCGAGGATCAGGAGCCGCTTGTAAGCTGTTTGCGGGTCGTCGCCCGAAAGGGCATCAGCCGCTTGCGCCATCCGTGGCCGTGCCGCCGCCATCCGGTTGCTGGCATAGAAGAACAGATCGTGCAGTTCCTGCCAGGTATGCGGGGGCCAGGTCCTGCCCCGGACCACCCCGAGTTCGATTTGTCGGCCAAGCCAGTCGAACATCTCGGCAACCAACCACGCGCGCTCCGCATCAGGATCTACCGGCACTCCCCGCGCGGAACGGTCCCGGCGCTCCAAGGTCAACTTGAGGTTCCTGAACATGATGCAGCACAGGCGCTGTTCCAGGGAGAGCGGCGCCGCTGCGTCAGGCGGCGGCAACCGGCCCTTGGGCAGATCGTCGGCCACATCACGGAGGACGATCGCCAGTTGCTGAAGAATCGCCAGTGCCCGCGGACCCTCGACCGGTACCTGAGCCAGTCGCTCCAACTTGAGCAACAGCGACACCAACAGTTGACAAAGGCCCTGCCCGCTGAGCCGCTCGAGCCAGGCATCGAAGGCCGGCGAATCAAACTCCCGACAGGCCTGCGCGTCCTCGGACGGCGGAGCGAGTTGATAGCAATTGTCCATACTGAAAAAGAAAAACCGAAAACTCAAAACCCGTTGCATATAGCATAGCTTGGCTACAGCAAAACCGCCCGTGTGTTGCGCCCGTTGATGCGGTCGGCACCAACTTGCCCGCCCGACCGGGCGGACAACCCATCACTCAAGCGATTGCAACCGGCCCCTTCCCGCACCGATACGCCGTGCCGCGAAGGCCGCCGGATGGAGGCGACTGCGCCCTGTTCGGACGCACACGCGGGTCCGGTACTGCTGCCGGGGGTCTTGGGGTGGCGTTCACGGCCCCAATCTGGGATTTTCGGTCGGGGGTGGGTCCGGCGCCGCAGCAGCTTAACGAGTGCAGGAATCAGGCATGGCAATACGCATCAAGAGTCACTGGTGGAACGAAGCGTCCAACCGCACGCTGCCTGAAATTGCCTCAGCACTCGCCTTCATCTCCTGGCGCATCGCGCTGGATAAGGCCATCAATCTGCACTGCGAGCGCTTCGTCTACGCGGACGACGCCCAGCGCCTGGGTGTCATCCGCGAATATCTCGCCTTCCTGATCCAGGTCGCCGACCGGCTGGCCCACGGACGCTTCGCCGACGACGCGCGTCGCGTCCTGATTACGAGCCTCGTGCGAAACGTGATCGCACACTGCCAGGACAACAGTCAGGACCTGCTCGGCCCTGGGGACTACGGCAGCCCCTTCGTCGACCTGCTCAATCGGCGCTCCGCGGACTATGCGCAGTACCAACTCGATCAGGACGGACCCAGCTACGCCTTTCTGCGACACCTCGGGTTCGAAATTCAGAATCTGATGGGGGCGGGCCAGGAGAATCGCTGGGTGATCGACCAGGTGATGGACAAGGACGGCTGGGATGCCTACAAATCATTCGCCAAGGCCTTTCGGGACCTCTTCGACTAGAGCCCGCCCGAATACGCGCTGCCCTGGCAGACCGGACACCAGTAAGTCGAGCGCGGGTTGCGTCCGAGCCGGTCGCGGCGCACCGGTGTGCCGCAGCACAGGCAGGGCTGCCCGGCGCGACCATAAACCCAGAGCCGATCCTGTCCAGCGCCGGACGGCCGCGTACGACGCGGTCCGCCGGAAAGATTTCCGTTGAGCAGATCCCCCGCCGTCCTGTACAGTGTATCGAAATCCGCGCAAGACAAGTCGTCGAGCCGCAGTTGCGGCGAGCGACGGGTCACGAACAGCACCTCGGACTTGTAAACATTGCCGATTCCGGCAGCGACCCGCTGGTCCAACAACAGGTCCACAATTGGCGTGTCCCGCGGCAGCAGTACCAAGGCGCGGTCCCACAGTAGACCCGGGTCGAACGCCTCGCGGGTCAGGTCCGGCCCCAGGTGACGGCGCAGATCCAGATCCCGAAACCCTTGAATTCGCATGCGTTCTATTTCGCGGGCGTTGAAGCAAACGTAGATCCGTCCCTCGACCTCAAGGATCAATGACGCCTGATGCCGCGGCTTCTGCCAAGGCTCCGCGCGCCGGTAGTGGTGCCAGGCGCCATAGAGCCCCAAGTGGCTGCGCAGTCGCTGGCCGTCATCCAGGTCGATGAAGAGATGTTTGCCGCGGCTGGTCACTGCCACAACCTGGCGTGCGGTCAGTTCGGACAGGTATTGTCCACGCACCCAAACCGCGTCCAGCCGACGCCCCGTAAGCCAGTGCCCAAGGACAGCGGCGATGGTGTGAACGGTGTCTCCCTCGGGCATAGCGAGGCTCGGTGGTGGTCGGGGATGTACTGTGGGTGCCGCCGGTTCCTTCGCGATGGCGGGAAGGCACTGTATACGACTTAAGACCCAAGGTCCGCGACAAAAAAATCCCCGCACAAAGCGGGGACGATGACGAAGGAGTCAGCGAGCTTCCAAGGAAACTCCCTGACTTCGAGTACATTTCGCTTGAGAAGTTCGACAGCAACCGGCCAACAACCATTGAGTTTTCGCAAGATCACCTACCGGCCCCGCCCGACGATGATGGGCCTGGCCCCAGCGATCCCCCGCTCCCGCGGGCGGCGCCGTAGCCACCACCGAGGTTGTCGATCAGCCGGGCTTGTATTTTCGGCCGTAGACGCTATGAATAGTGCCAGCGCGATGTTGGACCCGAGCACAGCACCCGCCGCGACAACCCAAAGCGATTCTCTGGTAGCGCTGGTAGCGTCGTTGCGCGTACGACCGCTATACCCGACATATCCACTGACGCGGCAGTTCTGCCGCCCGTTCCTGCACTCCGGGTTCACCCCGAAGCCGCGGGTCATCCAATCGAAAGACAAATGAAGTCCTGGAGACTCAACCCATGCCGATAAAGATCAGCGGCGACACCCTGGCCCTGGATAAGGCAATATGCCGACAGATCGAAAGCGAGGCGCAAAAACTCGCTGACCGCTTCCCGGATGAAAGCATCGACGCTTTAGCGCGTATCAACGAGGAATTCGACCCCCTGCACGGTCACCGGGTGCGTTGCGAGTTGCGCGCGAATCTGGGACAAGGTCGCCAGATTATCGTGCGCGATGCGCGCAAGGACCCGGCCGAGGCCATCAGCGAGGTGTTTGGTACGGCCATGCGTAATGTGCGTCGCCTGCGCCGCCGTTTGGCCGTTGGAACCGGCAACCCGGTTCCTCAGGTCGGGGCCGTCTAGCGGCTGCCGCCGCCTTTCGCGAAGGGCGTTGCGTCGCTGACCAGCGGTTCGCTCCCCCCCTGCCGCCGGGCGCGTTTGACCCGATGCAGAACCGTCACCCATTGCTACCGATGGACGAAAAACGGGTTGCCTTGATGACTCAGGACGACCCCGTCCGGGACGATCTGCTCGACCACCAGCCCCTCGCGCGTCTTCTCCCCGTCGCGGTACTTGAGTCCGTTGATCAAGACGAAGCGACGGGATTGATTGGCCTCGAAGACGTGCACGGTCATTAAGAAGGCCGGCACGCTGGCCTGCTGGTCGCGCGTCAGGCGCAGCTTGGTCAGATCACCGGCATCATGCGGCTCCTGCGGCGGCGCTGCGAGTTCGTCCTTCACCTTGGATTCATTGGACCGCCGGTCCCCAGCGCGCCCCTGGACCTGGCCCGTTTCGTTCTTGAACGTCTCAATAGCGGCTATCAGGTCGGGCGGCACCGGCGTGGGAGCCGGGTCCTCCGACTGCGCGACCGGAATCCACTCCTCGGCGTCCGCCGCATAACTCTCGTCGGCTTCCAGTTGGCGTTGGAGCTCAACTTCCAATTCGGCCTCCAGCGCATCCGTGTGGCGGCCTTGGTCGGATGCGCGCGGCGTTTGGCCAAGATCAGCGGCGCGGGGCGCGGGCATCGCCGGGGGTGCGCGTACCGCGCCTTTGGGCGGCGGCGCCTCGACCAAGGGCGCTGCGCTCGCGAATGACCGCAATTCCTCGGTGCCCGACGCCGGGCTCAGGGCAACCGGTGCCGCCGCTGCCGCAACCGGCGGATTCACGATCGGGGTCTGGCGGGCCCCGCGATCCGGTGTCGTGCCGGCGGGGTCGCGCGCGGTCGGCGTGACGGCGAGTTGCACCGGGGACGCGCGCTCGATCAGACCGGGAGGCGCGGCCGGCACCGCGACCTGCGGCGTGATCGGGACCGGCTGACGCAGCGCGGCATAGAGCGCGATCAGCACCGCCGCGGCCGCCAGCCCGACGGAGACCAGAATCCAGGGGCTGCGCGTCGGCACCGCGTCGTCCTCGGAAAACAGGCCAGCCCCGTGCAGGGTCGGCACCTGTCCGAGCTCGCGCTCGGCTTGAGACTTCTTCAGCGCCTCGAGGATGTAGCTCATGGCGCACCGTGACTCCCTGGCGGAACCGACAGATCCTGGACAGCAGCCGACGGGCCGATCCGCCAACGACCTGGATCGGCTGCCGTGCCGTCAACCGCCGCTTGGGCCGCAGTGCGCTGCGCCGCTGCCGCGGCCGCGAGCGGCGCGGTCATCAGGTGAGGAATGCCTGGCGTGGTCAAGGCGTTGTTGAGTTGGACCAGGGTCCGGGGGCCGGCGATGCCGTCGGGCGACAAACCGCGCGACACCTGGAATCGGCGCACGGCGGCGCCCAGGGCAGCGTCGAACTGAGCCGACCCGTTGTCTGCGCCATCGATTCCGGGGACCTGTGCAAGCAGACGCCGCAGCCACCGCACGGACTCGCCCGCGGCCCCCGGACCGATCACCGAAGCGCCGGTCGGCGGCGCCTGCCAGACGACGGTATAGTCGCCGTTCCAGGTCGATTCGATCCCGGTGAGTGGTATCCGCTCGCTGCCGTCCAGTAGATCCAGGGTGGCATCGGCCGCATCAAGCGCACCGAGCACCACATACCGGCGCTCGCCACCGACATCCTTCATGCGCAGCAGAACCGGCCGGTCATAGAACCGGACATGGCTGAGCTTGCCCTGCTCACGTTCGCACCGCAGTCCAAACACCGCCATTCGCCCGCAGGGATCGCCGAAGCCCAAATCCTGAACCGCGATCCCCCAGCGGCGTAACAGGACGCGCAAGGCCGCCTCCTCCGGCAGGCTGATCCGCGCCAGGGTATCCGCAGCGGACTCTGGCTGGATCGCGGCCAGCGAGACCCGCGGCAAGGACGCGGCAAGGGTGTCGGCCGCGACCGCGCTTGACATCACAGGCTCGTCAGCCGGCACCGCAGCGGTCGGCGGGGTCACGGCAGCGGCAGCAGCAATCGGGACAACCGCATTGGGGGACAGGGGCGCGCCCGCGACGGCGGCATCCGGACTTCCGCCCTCGGTTGCCGCCGGGGCTGGTGCGACAACCGGCGGGTCGAGCGCTGCCGCACCGGCCAACTCGGGGCCCGGCCGCGACTCCGACCACCCGGCGATCAGTTCCACCGGGTCACCGTAAAGCCGATCAACGGACAGCCAAAGCGCGGTGAACATCAAGGTCAATGCCGCGGCTCCCGCAACGGCAGGACGTGCCGCCGCCGGGCGCGCGGTTTTGATCCCCTCCCCGCGCACCTCGCGCGCGGCCTTGGTGACGACCGCGGGCGTCACTTGACTGGCGCGCGAGACGCAGGCACCGAGCAGGGCGCGATCACACAGGATATTGATGACGCGCGGCACCCCGCCCGCGAACTGATGGATGCGCCGGATCGCCCCTGCCGTGAACAACGGGCGGTCGACCCCGGCCACCGCCACGCGATGGCGGATGTAGTCACCGGTCTCGGCCGCGCTCAGGGGACGCAGATGATAACGGGCGGTGATACGCTGGTTGATCTGGCGCAGTCCCTCGCGGTCCAGCATCGTCCGCAGTTCCGGCTGGCCCACCAGAAAAATCTGCAACAGCTTGGCCTTGGTGGTCTCCAGATTGGTGAGCAGACGGATCTGCTCGAGCACCTTGGGGCGAAGGTTCTGCGCCTCGTCGATCATCAGGACCGGACGACGACCGGCCGCGTGGGCGGCAAGCAGATAGTCGTTCAGGCGATCCACCAGGACCTTGACCGAAGGTTCCCCCTCCCCGACCGGGATGCGGAATTCGTCGCAGCAATTGAGCAGCAGTTCGCTGGCGGTCATCGCCGGATTGACGATCAGGGCTACGTCCACGCCCTCCGGTAACTGCTCCAGAAAGGCCCGACAGACAGTTGTCTTGCCGGTCCCTACTTCACCGGTAAGCAACACGAAGCCGCCGCTCTCACCGGCGCCGTACAGCAGATGGGCCAGGGCCTCCTTGTGCTGTTCGCTTAGAAACAGGTAGTGGGGGTCCGGGGCGATCGAGAAACTCGGCTCCTTGAGTCCGAAATACTTGGGATACACGATGATGCTCTTCAGAAAAACAGCGTGTTGGCGTTGACAAACCCGCACGACACGGCGGGCGGGAAAGCCCACATGACCTTGGCAGGGTAGTCAGGGGCGGCCCCAGCGTCAAGGACGGAGAACACTCGGTGCCTATCGGCTAACCCGTGCGGATTCAAACAACTGCGCCGGTCGCGTTCGCCCGCCCGCGCCGCCGCGGCCGGATCGGCGACGCCTCCGCGAAACGACCGTCGACGCGGACCGCGACGGAACCCGGCACGCACCACTTGTGCCGCGTTCCGGTTGACCTGACAATCTGGGGGCTGTATCGGGGGCGTCCCGCCGCCCGTGCCATAACCTACAACGACAGGCCCTCACCACCGGGGGTCGGAGAAGCAAGCAATGACTGAGCGAGTGGAAGTGAGCGGCATCAAGGTCGCCAAGCCCCTGTATGACCTGGTGAAGACGCAGATCACACCAGGCACCGGGGTCGACCCCGACAGCCTGTGGAGCGCCTTCGCCGCCATCCTGGCCGAGTTGGCGCCGCGCAACCGGGCGCTGTTGGCCAAGCGCGATGCGCTCCAGGCCCAGATCGATTCCTGGCACCTGAACCATCGCGGCCAGCCGATCGACCTCGGAGCCTATCGCGCCTTCCTGTCCGACATCGGCTATCTGGTCCCCGAGGGTCCGGACTTCGCCGTGACCACCGCCCAGGTGGACGCCGAAATCGCATCGATCGCCGGGCCCCAACTCGTGGTCCCCGCGAGCAACGCCCGTTACGCGCTGAACGCCGCCAATGCCCGCTGGGGCAGCCTGTACGACGCGCTCTACGGCACCGACGTCATCCCGGACGAGGGTAAGCTGGCGCGCGGCAAGGGCTATAACCCCGACCGCGGGGCCGAGGTCATCGCCCGCGCCGCGGCCTTCCTCGACCAGGCCGCCCCGCTCGCCACCGGCTCCCATCGGGAGGCCGTCGGTTATCGGGTGGAGCAAGGCCAACTGGTCGTCGACCTGCCGAACAACAGCCGGACCGGGCTGCAGGACCCGGCGCGCTTCGCCGGTTACCGGGGCGACGCGGCCGCACCGACCGCTGTCCTGCTGGTCAACCATGGCTTGCATGTCGAGTTGCAGATCGACCGCGCCAATCCGGTCGGCAAGGCGAGCCCGGCCGGGGTCGCCGATGTGCTGCTGGAGTCTGCGGTCACCACCATCGAAGACTGCGAGGACTCGGTGGCCGCCGTCGATACCGAGGACAAGGTCGGCGTCTACCGCAACTGGCTCGGGCTTATGAAGGGAACCCTGACCGCCCAGTTCAGCAAGGGCGGCAAGCTGGTCGACCGCGCCCTGGAGCCGGACCGCACCTACACGGCCCCCAACGGCGGAACCCTCACCCTGCCCGGCCGCGCGCTCATGCTGGTGCGCAATGTCGGCCACCTGATGACCAACGACGCGGTGCTGCTGCCCGACGGCTCCGAGGTCCCCGAGGGCATGCTCGACTGCCTGATCACCTCACTGTGCGCCGTCCATGACCTGAAAGGCACGGGGGCTTTACGCAACTCGCGCGCCGGCAGCATCTACATCGTCAAGCCCAAGATGCACGGGCCGGAAGAGGTGCAGCTGACCGTCGATCTGTTCGCTCAGGTCGAGGCCGCGCTGGGACTGCCCCGCAACACCATCAAACTCGGCATCATGGACGAGGAGCGGCGCACCACCGTGAACCTCAAGGAGTGCATTCGCGTCGCGTCCGAGCGGGTCATCTTCATCAACACCGGCTTCCTCGACCGCACCGGCGACGAGATCCACACCGACATGGAGGCCGGCCCGGTACTGCGCAAAGGCGCCATGAAGACCGCCCCCTGGCTGCTGGCCTACGAAGACTGGAACGTCGACATCGGCCTCGCCTGCGGCCTGCCGGGTCACGCCCAGATCGGCAAGGGCATGTGGACCATGCCCGATGAGATGCGCGCCATGGTCGAAACCAAGGCCATGCACCCCAAGGCCGGGGCCAACTGCGCCTGGGTCCCCTCGCCCACCGCCGCCACCCTGCACGCCATGCACTACCATCAGGTCGACGTGGCCGCCCGGCAGGCCGAGATCGCCGCCGGCGGACGCCGCGCCAGTCTCGACACCATCCTGCAGATCCCGCTCGACCCCAAGGGCACCTGGACCCCGGAAGAGACCCAGCAGGAACTGGACCTCAACTGTCAGGCCGTGCTGGGCTATGTGGTGCGCTGGATCGACCAGGGCGTCGGCTGCTCCAAGGTGCCCGACCTGAACAACGTCGGCCTGATGGAAGACCGCGCGACCCTGCGCATCGCGAGCCAAGTTCTGGCGAACTGGCTGCACCACGGCGTCATCTCGCGCGATCAGGTCATGGCGACCATGAAGCGTATGGCGGTCATCGTCGACGGCCAGAATGCCGGTGACCCGTTATACAAACCGATGGCGCCGGCCTTCGACGGCACCGCCTTCCAGGCCGCCTGCGACCTGATCTTCAAGGGCCGCGAGATCCCCAACGGCTACACCGAGCCGACGCTGCACGCCATGCGTCTCAAGCTCAAGACCGCGGGATAGGACGCCCGATCCGTGCGGCGGACCCAGGCCACTGGGGTGCGCCGCACGGACTTCCGCCACTGGAGTCCAAGGCTTCAGCCTAGGTGCTCATTGGGCAAGGCTGAAGCCTTGGACTCCAACCTGTTTGGTTCTGGAACTCCAACAGTCGATGGAACCGCCGGTTGCCACACTCTGGCCATCAAACAGTTCGTTCATGGGGCATTGTTCTTTCGGGAGGATCGATGTGGTCCTGCAAGTCAAATCCCCATGCGACGCTTGAGTTCGTCGATAAATCGCTTGGCCCACCCGGATGCGCCGGTGACTTTATCCGAGTCGATCAACGCTAAGAGTTTAAATGAGTGCTCACCCTTGCCGTAACCGGCTTTTGTCTTGCAATGAGCAGTGGCGGTCTTTAGCCTCTGATACAGGTCTTCCTTATCGATGTCCTCGACAGGTCGCGATGGCGGCGGAAGGACATTGAGCTTGAAACCGGGGTCGAAAAATAGCTGTAGAGTCTGCCGATCCGCCAGAAACCAACTTTCCATACATCGAACCATGAGATGACAGTCGTTGTCCGCCGCGCCATCGGGCTTGGCCCAGTGATCTCCCTGTCGTTGGGCAAGATGTGCCCAGGGTTGCCATCGGGCTTTGTCCTGGTCAGCTTGGTGCGTAGGCAAAACGGCCGACTCGCTGTCCACCAGCAGCATGGCGTGTTGCCCATTGGCAATGGCGGTACAGAAATCAGCATAAGCTGCACCGCGACTACCGCAGGCAACGATCCTTGGAAGTGCGCCAGTCAGGCCAGCCTTCTTCAAGAATGCTGCAAAACCCGCACGGCAGGCAGTCCTGAGATCATTGCTGTCCCCGCCGCCCTCGACGAAAAGTTTCATACCTACCATCGGGTCCCTCCAATGTCGCCGCGAAGCCAAAGATCGCCCAGGCGGTATTTATCTAACCACGGCTTCAGGTCTGCAGAATCCAGCCGCTGTAGCACGGTGCCCTGCTCATGCTTCTCGGCGACGATGATATTCTCCGGTACGTCGTGCATGCAATTTACTAACGTTTCGGAATGCGTGGTAACGATAAGTTGGCATCGTTCAGATGCCTCCTTCAATAGGTCTGCCACGGTGGGTAGAATGTCCGGATGTAGGCCCAACTCTGGTTCTTCAATACAAATCAAAGGCGGCGGGCTGGGGTGGCAGAGAATAGCGAGCAGACATAGGTAGCGGAGGGTCCCATCGGAGAGGCGCGTTGCCGGCACGGTAAAGCGGCCTTCCTGGAGGAAGACTTGCACAGTGCCGCCTTCGACCTGCACATCGAAATCGTCAATGCCCTCGTAGAGTTTGCGTAATGCATCAAGCAGGCGCGCCTTCGCCGCGGGCTCGCGGCGCAAGCGGTTGAGCACCAGACCGAGATTGCCGGCGTCAGGCTGCAATAGATCGTTTGGTAAATCAGCCTTCTGTGGCAACCGTGGTAGGGTATAGCGACCGAAGGTCCACTCACGATACAAACGAATCTTGGAAAATGCATTTCCGAGGTAGGTCAACTCTGGGTATTGATCAGGGTCTTTGCGCTGAGCGAGAATCGAGGCAGTAGGATCGATCTCCTCATGTTGCAGGCGTCGCTCTGTGCCCTTGACGTTGAGCACGCCGTGCCCGTCTTGGAAGCGGTAGTAGAAATATGGCTTGTGATGCCCAAGATCGGGTTCTACGTTCTCGATACGCTCATCGAGCAGCTCAAAGCGTTGCGCCACTTCAGTGAAGCTCAGCAGATAACGTAGATCCGCGCTCCCCTTCGGGTTCTCCAACACCGCGTCGATTTTAGCCGCTGGCGTTCCTTGCGCTCCTTTCCACAGCCAGTCGCGCACGCCGCCACCGTCACGAATGGGCGTAAGGAGGTCCTTTGGTGCGGAACGTATCAGGTCGACAGCCTCAATCAAGTTGGACTTGCCGGAGCCGTTGGGGCCGATCACTACGTTGAGGGGAAGCAGCGAAAGTGGTTTGGATTTGTCACCAAAGCTCAGGAAGTTGGTTAACGTAATGGATTTGAGCAGCATGTTTCGCACCGTTGAGTTCGCTTCAGGGCAGTCTCGCTTCCCATCAGTCCGCCTCGGGAGGCTCACCCCAAGGATTGAAGACCCGCAACAACGGCAGTTGGAAGTCGCCCAGATTGCGGGTGACCAGGGTCAGGCCGTGCACCAGTGCGGTGGCCGCCAGCAAGCTGTCGATGGCGGGCAGTGGGCGGCGCGCCTCGGCACAGAGGCGGCCCCAGCGGTCGGCGGTGTGGGCGTCGATGCCCAGGATGCGGCCGGCGAAGTAGGCGGGTACTTCGACCTCCAACCAGGCCGCGAAGGTGGTCTTGCGGTCGCCTTCCGGCATGGCATCGATACCCTTGCGCAGTTCCCCGAAAGTCAGTACCGAGAGGTGGAGCGAGGCGGCCGGGCGTTGCGCGAACCAGGCCGCGACACCTGGGTGCGGGCGGCGTTTTTTCAACTCCGATAACGCGTTGGTGTCGATTAGCCAGCTCACAGATCGACCTCGCGGGAGAGGCTCTGGTCGTGGGTGAACTCCACGTCGTCTGCCCCATACAGCGGGGAGCGCTGCATGAACTCCAGCAAGGACTCGCGCGGCTTGGTCAGTCCGTCATAGTCGGCCCGTGCCAACACCACCACCGTCGGCTCGCCGCGCAGGGTGATCTCCTGAGGCTCGTGGTCAGCAGCCAGCCGCACCAGCTCACTCAAACGTGCCTTGGCATCTTGTAAAGCCCATTGGCGCATGGGAACCTCCGTCGAAAGTCGCGCTAGTCAGACTGGTCAGTATAACGCGCCGGTCCCGGACGACTCCACGACGAACCGCAGTTGTCCCGCACCGAACTGTGCGACAGGCGTGCGGCGCGCTAGACTGGCACGATGAATCCCCCCGAAATCTCGCGGTAGCGCCACGGTGAAGGCCGTCCCGATGCAATGTCCCAAGTGCGGCGCCGAACAGTCGGCGGACAACGCCATCTGTTGCCGCTGCGGTATCGTCTTTGCCAAATATTACAAGTACCACCCGCGTGCGGATGAGGACAGTCCCGCACCCCCGCCGGGGCGGGTCGACGCGCGTGCGCCGACCCTGATCCCACCCGCGTCCGAGCGGGCGGAGTCATTGCTGTTCCCGGCCGAGCCCGGCGGGGACTGGCTGAGCCTCAGTGCCCGCGGCCTGCTGTGGGTGGTGCTCCTGGTTTGGGGACTGTCGCTGATGTTCACATCGGTGGAGAGCGGCGGCGTCGGTGCGTCCTTTCTGCACAACATCAACCTGCCGTTTCATGAGTTCGGGCACATTCTGTTCCGCCCGTTTGGCGACTACCTCACCTCACTGGGCGGGACTCTGGGTCAACTGCTGATGCCGGCCATCTGCTGCGGTGTCCTGCTGGTTCAGACCCGTGACCCCTTCGGCGCATCCGCCGCCCTGTGGTGGTTCGGCGAGAACTTTCTGGACATCGCCCCCTACATCAACGATGCCCGCGCCGGCGTTCTGCCGCTGGTGGGCGGCAACTTCGGGCACTCCTCGCCCTATGGCTTCCACGACTGGGAATACCTGCTGGGCGAGACCGGGCTGCTTCATCTGGACCACCAACTCGCCCGCACCAGTCACCTGCTTGGGGCACTCATCATGGGGCTGGCGCTGCTCTGGGGTGCCCGACTCTGGTGGCGCCAGTTGCAGTACCTGCGCGCCACCCAACCGGGCACACCGTGATGAGCCTACTGATCAAAGTCCTGAGCTGGCTGCTGACGCTCACCCTGCTGGGGCTCGGCGCACTGGTGGTCCTGGTGTTCCTGGACAGCCGGCCGCTGGTGCCGGAGGACCGCACCCTGAGCGCGGCCGAGCAGGCCTGGGCACGGGAGTGGCTCGTCGCCGCCAAGCCGCAGGGTCTGCGCGACGGGGAGCGGATCACCCTGACGCTATCGGAACGCGAGGCCAATATCATCGGCAACTATCTGATCGACAAGGTCGGCCAAGGCCGTGTCGACGTGCGGCTGACGGCGGAAGGCGCGCAGGTGGCCGCGTCGCTGGGACTTCCCTGGGACCCTGACCAGCGCTTCATGAATCTGGACCTGAACCTGGCCGGGGGCGAGCGCCTGCCCCGGATCGAACAGGCGCGCCTGGCGGGCTTGCCACTGCCCGAGAACCTGGTCCAGACCATCGCGGAGCGCCTGGTGAACGCGTTGGACCAGGCCCGCCTGCTGCACCATGTCGATCTGCAACCGGATTTGGCGCTGCTCACTTACGAGTGGCACCGCGACGCCTTGGCCAATCTGGGCAGCGGTCTGGTCTCGGCGGAGGAGCGAGCCCGGATTCTCACCTATCAGCACGTGCTGGTCCGCTACGCGGCCGCCCATCCCAGGCCGCCGACGATCGCGCTGGCTGACCTGCTCTCGGTGGTTCTGTCCGCGGCCCAGGATGCGTCCCAGGGCGCGTCCCAGTCCGATCCGGCCGCGGAGAACCGGGCGGCGATCCTCGCCCTCGCCGCCTACACGAGCCAACAGCACATCCGCGATCCGGGCCCACCCGACGCCCGCTCGTCCCGCACCCGTTTCCGCCCCGTTGCGCTGCTTGGCCGCGGCGACCTGGCGCAACATTTCATGACCTCCGCGGCCCTCGCCGCCCAGGGTGGAACCGCGCTCTCGGACCTGGTGGGGCTCTACAAAGAGGTCGCGGATTCCCGCGGGGGCAGCGGTTTCAGCTTTGCCGACCTGGCCGCGGACCGGGCCGGTACCCGCTTCGCCAATCTCGCCACCGGCCAACGCCAGGACGCCCAGGCCGTCCAGGCCGCCGCCCGTGAGGGACTCACCGCGGACGACCTCATGCCCGCCATCGACCGGCTGCCGGAAGGCATGAACGCCGCCGCTTTCGCCGCGGCCTTCCAGGACACCAAGAGCCCGGCCTATCGCGGCGCCGTCGCCGCGATCGAGCGCGACATCGATGCGCTGCGCCTGTTTCAAAGAGCCACGCGGTGAGCCGCCGGCAACAACAAGCAACAGCATCCAAGCCGCGCGGAACTCACCGGATGGCTGCGATGAAGACCGCCCGGGCGGTCGCCAGGCTCGCCTCGAACCGCTCTTCCAAGTCCAGGTCGAGCGGTCCCAACCCGCGGCGCAACGCCATCTCGTACGCGTCCAAGGCGGCCTGCCAAGAGCCGCGCGGGTCTGGTCCGGCCGACGCCTCACCGGTTGCGTCGCCGGGTAACACGGCAGCCGAACGCGGGATCATGCGCTGGACCCCATCGCGCTCACGGCTGGCGGTCATTGGACCGGTCTTGGTATAGCGCTCATCCTGATAGACAAACCGCTGCCCCAGCGGCAGATGGGGAAATTTCATGGCGGGAAGCCCCTGTCTCTGATCGATGTATTTTCAAAGCGCGGACATCACGCTGTCCGGGCCACCGCCCAGACGTCAATCGTGATGACACCGGCCCGCCGCAGGACCAAGGCCAACTCGCTCACGGTACTTCCGGTCGTCATCACATCATCGACGATCGCAATATGCGCCCACGGCAGCGGCGTCTGTGCGGTGAAGGCGCCGCGGAGATTGCGGCGGCGGGCTCCCTGGTCCAAACCCGCCTGCGGCGGGGTGGCCAGGACCCGGCGGCAGCACCGCGCATCGATCGGCAGGGCCAGGGCCCGCCCAACCACGCGGGCAATCTCCAGCGCCTGATTGTAGCCGCGTTCGGCCAACCGCCGCGGATGCAAAGGCACCGGCAGCAGCGCCTGCGGCAAGGTCAGCCCCTGCTCGCGTATCGCATCCGCCAGAATATCGCCAAGCAGACGCGCGGTATTCAGGCGGCCGCGAAACTTGGCATCAGCCACCAGGTTCGACACCGGAGTCTCATAACGCAGGGCCGCAATCGCGCGCGCGAAAGGCGGCGCCCGCCGCTGGCAGGACCCGCACAGTGCGGCGACCGGCCCGTCGAAGGGAACCCCGCAGCACGGACAACTGTGCCGATTGAACGGGAGTTCCGCGGCGCACCCCAGGCACAGGTCGCGTCCACCCGCACCCGGCGCTCCGCAGAGGACGCAGGTTGGCGGGAACAGTGTACCGAGCAGACGGCCGGACAAGCGGCGGGCACCAGACGCACGGCGGTGGCTCGACAACGCGCGTTACTCCATGGTTAACACAGGATTGAACACGAAACACTCCCGCTCAACCGCACCGCCCGAGCGGGATCGGTTGGCATCGCGTGACCGTATGACCTTACACTAGGACGCGCGGCAAGCACGCGCCCGCCACCCTGGCGGTCGCCTGCATCCGTTCGCGTCAGTTCATCGAGACGTTCGCAGGAGGTTGCCGGATCATGCTGGAGTATGTCTTTTTCCAAGAAACACCCCGTAAGCGGTTCCAGGATTTTCTCACCGCGCAGGGCCTGGCCTGGACCCTGGAGCCCGGTGACCTGGAGACCCTGGTCGTCGTCGACGAGGCTGGCTTGGACGACGAACTGGCCGAACGCATCGAGGCGATCTACGACGAACTGTTTTCCGCTGAACAGTCGGTACAGGTCAGGAACCTGCCCCAATCGGCCAGGGATGACGACGGCAGCGGGTTCGTCATTCAACTCCCGGACGGCGTCCGGGTCTATGTCGCATTGCCGCAGGAGTTGATCCAGCGACTCCTCACGGTCATCACTGTCGAGGAACTCGGGACGCTGGTGGACGCCATCACGCACGCGGTGACGCGCCGTGAAGGTACGGGGGCCTAGCGGATGCGGGTCCGCGCCCGGAGCGGCCAACCGGGCAGGCGTCGCCGGCATTGGCGATTGCTCAATCGCCTTGCTCCGCGGGGGAGGCCGATGGGGTCCGCCGGGAAGGCGTTGGATGGGCCTGAATCACTTTGCGCATCAACACCTCATCCTGTCCCGCGATCACCAGGTCCGTGAGCAGGCCGACGGGGCGAAAACCCTGTTTCTCATAGAAGGCTCTGGCACCTGAATTGAAACCGGACACCAGGAGCCAGAGGTTCGAAGTCCGGCCGCGGTAGGTCCGCTCGATGAACGTCAGGACGGCGCGGCCAACCCCCTGGCCCTGAGCGCCCGGCAAGACCGCGAACAGTTCGATGTAGGCCCCGCGCAGCCAGGGGTGGCGGATGACCACGAGCCCCTGAATCGCCCCGTTGCGGACCGCCAGATAGCGGGTGAGGTCCGGGTGGGTGAGCTGGAGTCCGCGCGCCAGCGCGTCGGCGCCGTAGCCCAAGGTCCGCCAGGGGTCGCCGGCGGCGAGGCTGGCGGCGATGGTCTGCGCCTCGCCCGCACCCAAGGCGTCGCACGCAATGAATTCCAGCGGGTCGGAACTCACCCCCCGACCCCCGGCCCGGCCGGCGCCATTGTGCAGTGGACGGCCAGGATGAAGACGCGCAAGACGGCAATGCGGGACATGGAACAGGCGACCGCGTTCGAGAGATCAGACAGTATATCAAATGACCGCAAACAGGATCACCGACCCAAGCACAGTCAACGCCAAGACGTTGTTGCGTGACATGTTCGACGCGGCGATCGCCGCGGCCCAGCCCGCGCGCTGTCTGCCGCCTTATCTGCCGGACCCGCCCGCGGGGCGCCTGATCGTCATCGGCGCCGGGAAAGCGGCGGCGGCGATGGCCCAGACCGTGGAGCGGCACTGGAGCGGCCATCTTACGGGTCTGGTCGTCACGCGTTACGGCTATGGCGTACCCTGCCGACGGATCGAGGTCATCGAGGCGGCCCATCCGGTACCGGATGCCGCGGGCAGCGCGGCGGCCCGCCGCATCCTGGACCTGGTGCACGGACTCGATCGCGCGGATCTGGTGTTGTGTCTGCTCTCCGGCGGCGGGTCCGCCCTGCTGACGGCGCCGGCGCCGGGCCTGACGCTGGCGGACAAACAGACGCTGAACCAGGCGCTGCTCAAGAGCGGCACCACCATCGCCGAGATGAACTGCGTACGCCGCCATCTTTCCGCGATCAAGGGCGGACGCCTGGCGGCGGCCTGCCAACCGGCACGGGTCCTGACACTCTTGATCTCAGACGTACCGGGCGATGATCCTACCGACATCGCGTCCGGTCCGACGGTCCCCGATCCCACCCGTTGCGCGGACGCCCTGCGGATCCTCGACCACTACGGGATTGCCGTGCCGGAAGCGGCACGTACGCTGCTCACGAGCGGCGCGGGCGAGACGGTCAAACCAGGAGACCCGCGCCTCGCCGGGGGCAAGGTCGAACTGATCGCCACGCCCCAACTAGCACTCGAAGCCGCCGCCGCGGTCGCACGTCAGGCCGGAATCGCGCCCTTTATTTTGGGCGACAGCATCGAAGGCGAGGCGCGCAGCGTGGGCATGGTCATGGCCGGTATCGCCCGGCAGGTGGCCGTGCACGGCCAGCCGACTCCGGCCCCCTGTGTTCTGCTCTCGGGCGGCGAGACCACGGTGACGGTCCGCGGTCAGGGGCGTGGCGGACGCAATGTCGAGTTCCTGCTGGCCCTGGCGGTGGCGCTCGCCGGCCAGCCCGGCGTCTATGCCCTGGCGGGCGACACCGACGGCATGGATGGTCAGGAACCAATCGCCGGCGCCTGGCTCGCCCCGGACAGCCTCGGCCGCGCCGCGGCCCTGGGTCTGCGGCCGCGGGATCACCTGGCCGACAATGACGCGCATGGCTTTTTCCAGGCCCTCGGCGACTCGGTAGTCACCGGTCCGACCCTGACCAACGTCAACGATTTTCGTGCGATCCTGGTGACCAGAGTATGACCGGAGCCGATCCTGCAGCACCGTCGTTGCGTCTTCCCGACGCCGGCCGCATCGCCCAGATCGACGCCTTGCGCGGCTTCGCCGTGCTCGGCGTCTTCTGGATCGGAGTCGGCGCCTTCGGTCTGCCCTACGGGGCCAATGCCCTGCCGACCCTGCTCGGCACCGCAAGCCCATTGAATCTCGCCCTCTGGGCCTCGACCGAGGTCTACATGGAGGGTGCCGTACGCGGCGTTTTTTCCATGCTGTTCGGGGCCAGCGCCATGATCTACCTGGACGAGGCACGTCTCGCGCGCGACGGGGTGGCGTTGGTGGACCGCTTCTACCGGCGCAATCTGATCCTGATGCTGTTCGGTCTGATCCATGCCTATCTGCTGCTGTGGCCTCATGACGTGCTCTATGCCTACGGGCTGCTTGGACTCTTTCTCTTCCCGCTGCGGCGCCTGCCGGCCTTGGCGCTGTTCCTGATCGGAGTCGTGCTCCAGGGGGTCGCGGACCTGACGATCGACTGGCCGGCGGTCATCGACTGGCTGCGCGGCCTGCCCGAGTCACCCGAGCTCGCCGCCGCCGCGGCCGGGGCCGGCGCGGACCCGGCGGAGGCCGCCCGCTTTCTGGGTTGGCTGCGGTTGCAACTGGAACAGGACATCCAAACCTACGGTTCAGACTACCTGACCCTCTTCGCTGCCCAAGCCGCGGAGGTCGCGGCGCAACAGTCCACGGTCTTTTATCAGCGGCATGGTTTCGAGATCGGCGGCATGATGCTGATCGGCATGGCGCTGTACCGCTGGGGAGTCCTCTCCGGACAGCGCCCGGCGGGGCTTTACTGGCTACTCGCGCTGCTGGGGTTCGCGGTGGGCGGCTGGCTGCGCGGGGCCGATGTTTACCAGGCCTATCGCCTGGACTTCGACCCGCTGATCGTGGCCGGGCTCGCCCAGGGTGACCTGGATCTCGGGCGCCTGCCGGTGGCGCTCGGTCACGTCGGCCTGATCGGACTGCTGTGCCGATGGAGCCGCGCCGCCCGGCTGACGCATGCGCTGGCTGCCACCGGACGCCTGGCGCTGACTCACTACATCACCCAGACGGTGATCGGCATCACCCTGTTCTACGGGTTCGGATTCGCGCTCTTCGGGCGTCTGGAGCGGTGGCAACTAGCCTTGATCTTCCTTGCCGTTGCAGCGTTCCAGGTCCTGTTCAGCCTGCTGTGGCTGCGGCGTTTCCGCTACGGACCCCTGGAATGGGTATGGCGATCATTGACGGACGGGCACATCCGGCCGCTGCGCGTCGCGGCTGGACCGAACACCGCAACGTGACTGAGGGTCAAATCCGCGATAATCCCCCCAACCGATACCGTCCGTCAGTCCGGATCGCGCGCCTTCACGCCGCACCGACACCCGGACCCCTAACCAACTCACCTTGCAGAGCGAACATGAGCGAAACCAACCAGACCCCAACCCAGGACCTCAGCACTGAGGTGGCGATCATCGGCGGCGGACCCGGCGGCTACACCGCGGCCTTCCGTGCCGCGGACCTCGGTAAGCGGGTGGTGCTGATCGAGCGCTACAACGCCTTGGGCGGCGTCTGTCTGAACGTCGGCTGCATCCCCTCCAAGGCGCTGCTGCACGCCGCCGCCATCATTGAGGAGGCCAAATCACTGGGCACCATGGGCGTGACCTTCGCCCCGCCGCAGATCGATCTCGACCAGATGCGCGCGGGCAAACAAGCGGTGGTCAACCGCCTCACCAGCGGACTGGCAGCACTGGCCAAGCAGCGCAAGGTTCAGATCGTCACCGGCGAGGGACGCCTGGAAGGCCCCAATCAGTTGAGCGTCGAGACTGCCGAGGGCCGGGTGAACGTCACCTTCGAACACTGCATCATCGCCTGCGGCTCGAGCCCGGTGCGCATCCCGAATTTTCCCCACGACGACCCGCGGGTGCTGGACTCCACCGGCGCCCTGGAGATTCGCGACATCCCGGCACGCCTGCTGATCGTCGGCGGCGGCATCATCGGCCTGGAGATGGCCAGCGTCTATGCCGCCCTGGGTTCCCGTATCGAGGTGGTGGAGTTGCAGGACCAACTCATGCCCGGCTGCGATATCGACCTGGTCCGCGCCTTCGAAAAAGTCATCAAACCGCGCTACGACCGCATCCTGCTGGAGACCAAGGTGGCCGCCATGGACGCGACACCCGAGGGCATCAAGGTGGTGTTCGACGGCAAGCATCCCGGTGAGGCGACCTACGACAAGGTGCTGGTGGCCGTCGGCCGGCGGCCCAACGGCCAGTCGGTGAACGCGCAAGCCGCGGGCGTCATCGTCGACGCGCGGGGATTTATCCCGGTCGACGGACACCTGCGCACCAATGTCCCGCACATCTTTGCCATCGGCGACGTGGTGGGCAACCCGATGCTGGCGCACAAGGCCACCCACGAGGCCAAGACCGCCGCCGAGGTCATCGCCGGGCTGCCGGCCCTGTTCGACCCCCTGACCATCCCCTCGGTCGCTTACACCGACCCCGAGGTCGCCTGGATGGGGCTGACCGAGACCGAGGCCAAGAAGCAAGGGATCGCCTATGAAAAGGGCGTCTTTCCCTGGGCGGCGAGCGGCCGGGCACTGGGCATCCACCGCGACGAAGGTCTGACCAAGCTCCTGTTCGATCCCCAGACCCATCGTATCCTGGGCGCCGGCATCGTCGGCGTGAACGCCGGCGAGCTGATCGGCGAAACCGTGCTGGCCCTGGAAATGGGCGCCGACATGGAAGACCTGGGGCTGACCATCCATCCCCATCCGACGCTCAATGAGACCATCGGCCTCGCCGCCGAGATGGCCCACGGGTCCATTACCGACCTGATGCCGCCGAAGAAACGCTGAGTCGGCCGGATGATCGCCGCGCATTGCCGCGGCGATCATAGCCCGTCTGCCGGTTGTGCCAGATCCCATGCCACGGGGATTTGAGCGCGTATTCCTCGTCCCGCGTCGTCACCGGACGCTCCGCGCGGCGCTTGCGTTCGCCCTACGGACTGATGGGCACGCCGGTCAACAGCACCTCGTCGATGTAGGCGAAGTCGCTGGTGTCGGTGTCCCACATGCCGAAGGCGATGCCGAACGCCGGGTTGTTGGCGGCGGCGGCCGGCAGGGCGATCTCGATCAGATGCAGTTGGCCATCGCTGGCCGGGTGGTGGTTATCGACGGTCAGCGGTTCGTACCAGGTTTGGCCGTCGGTCCAATAGAGGATCAGGTACTCCCAATTTTCGAACGACTTGGCGCCCAGGTAGACCGACAGCACAAGATCCTGGTAACCGGCGGTGGAGCGCCGGCGCTCGACCCAGACATTGTTGCCGGTGAAGCGCATGGCGTGGGTCCCGTGCTTGGGATCGCCCGCGTACCAGGCGACCTTACCTTGGCGGTACCAACCCGCGAGCCCGGTCTCGAAGTCGCTGGAAAGCACCGTTTGGCGGACAGCCGGCGGTACAACCTCGATCAGGCGTGATTGGCCGCCGGACCATGGCCGCCGGCACCGACATAGACGCCCTCGGTCGGGGTGTTGTAAAGGGTATTGTTCCAGATCAGGTGGTAGCGCGACGGCTCGCCCTGGTTACCGGCAATGAGGATACCGGCACCCTGCAGGTCATAGAACCGGCTGTTCATGACGACGTTGAAACTCGAATCCTGGAGATGCACGCCGCCGCCCTGGTGCGAGCCGGTGGCGTCGATGCCGTCGACGATGGTCCAGTCGACCGGGTCCGCATCGTTGTAGTCGCGATAACGGCCGGTCTCCAGGATCGCGAAGACGCCGTTGTTGGCGCGCCAACTGCGATAGACATAGAGCCGGTATTCACCCGGGTGTACGGCCAGATCGATCCCGGACAGATCGGTGCCGGCCGGGAAGCGGATGGTATCGGTCCCGGCGACCGCAACCCCGGTGGTGACCGGGACGATCGGCGCGCCGGAGCGGGTCAAGGCGACCGCCTCGGCATAGGTGCCGGGGGCGATTAGGACCTGATCGCCGGGTTGCAGGGCAGCGGCGGCGGCATGGGCGATCGTGCGCCAGGGGTGGGCGGCGGAGCCGTCGCCGGTGTCATTGCCGGCGGGCGACACGTACCAGTTTGCGGCCAGGGCCGCGCTGGGGATGAACAACATCAGGGTGGTGAACGCGGCGATGGCCGCCAGGTGACGACGCAAGCACATGTAGGGAGTACGCCAGGTTGGCACGACTACCGCGATCTTCCCGGGACGGGCAGGACGAATGGTCGAATCACCGTGCCCGCAATACCCGGAGGACGCTCAGTCGCCCTTATATATTAGCCTATTAGCAATCATTGATACGTAAAGAAATGTCGCCCGAACGCACCCAGCGTTTCACCGATCGCCTGGCGCAAATGCGCGGGGCGGCGATGAAGATGGGTCAACTCATGTCCCTGGACGGCTCCGACATCTTCTCTCCGGAGGCCGCCGCGATCATGGCGAGCCTGCGCGACCCTGCCCAGCCCATGCCGCTGGGACAGGTCAACCAGGTGCTTTCAGGCGAACTGGGGGTCGACTGGGACAAGCGCTTTCGCCGCTTCAACTTCACCCCCATCGCCGCCGCCTCCATCGGGCAGGTCCATCAGGCCGAGACCCGGGACGGTCGGCACCTGGCCATCAAGATCCAGTTTCCCGGGGTGCGCGAGAGCATCGACAGCGACCTGGACAATTTCGCCTTCCTGGGGCAGACCCTGGGGCTCGCGCCCAGGGGCGTCAACCTGGAGCCTATCCTGGCGGTAGCACGTCGCCAACTCCACCAGGAGGCCGATTACCTGGCTGAGGCCGACGCGCTGGAAGCCTACGGGGCACTCATCGGCGACGACCCCGACTTGCTGGTGCCCAAGGTCCACCGGGACCTCTCCAGCACCCGCGTCCTCGCCATGGACTTCGCCACCGGTATCCCGGTGGATCAACTCACCGGCCAGGCGTTTCGCCAAGTGGAACGTGACCATGCCGCCACCCTCCTGGAGCGGATCTTTGTCGGCGGGCGCGAACTCTTCTACGAGGATGCCTTCGGCCGGAAACCCGAACCGGCGACCTTCTTCCTGCACCGCAAGTTTGTCGGCATCTTCATGCTCTGTCGCCGCTTGCGGGCGCGAGTGGATTTGAATGAACTGACGGCGGCCTATGGGTGACAATCCACACGCGGCCCTGAGTATCGTCGCGGCTTTGGCGTCTCGGTCGTTGTCGTTGTCGTTGTCGTTGTCGTTGTCGTAATCGCAATCGTGTTTACGATACCCGCGAGGACACTCTCGCCCCACGGCGTTTCGCGGCCTTGATCATCGTTCCAGCCCTAGGGTGATAGCGCAGTCCACCGAATCCCGCGCCGTCTCTGGTAAACTGGCCGCAAGGCCAAAAAAGCCGCACAATGACCGCCGCCCCGCACAGTTGTCGAGACGGATATGCGCAATCCACAGTTGCAGTTAGCGCAGGAACTCATCCGCGGCACGGATCTGAATGTCTTTCTGACCGGCAAGGCCGGGACCGGCAAGACCACCTTTCTGCACGCGCTCAAAGCTGACCTGCCCAAGCGCACCATCGTCACCGCCCCGACCGGGGTGGCCGCGATCAATGCCGGCGGCGTCACCCTGCATTCGTTCTTCCAGCTTCCGTTCGGGCCCTTCGTGCCCGGCGGAGACGGCGAGCGCCAGGCCACGGAGCGGCGCTTGCGCCGACAGAATCGCGAGATCGTCCAGGGCCTGGACCTGCTCATCATCGACGAGATCAGTATGGTCCGCTGCGACCTGCTCGATGCGGTCGATTTCGTGCTGCGCCGGGAGCGCGACTCCGACCGGCCCTTCGGCGGCGTCCAGCTGCTGATGATCGGCGACCTGCATCAGCTTGCGCCCGTGGTGCCCGGGGCGGACTGGGCCATCCTCCGGGAGTTCTATGACTCCGCGTATTTCTTCGGCAGCCGGGCGCTGCAGGCGACCGAGATGGTGCCTATCGAACTTGAGCACATCTACCGCCAGTCCGACGCGGATTTCATCGAACTGCTCAATCGCGTGCGCGACAACCGGCTGGACGACGCCACCCTGGAGCGGCTGAATGCACGCTATCAACCCGACTTCCGGCCCAGTGAGTCGGCGGGCTATATCACCCTGACGACGCACAACCAGGGCGCCGATCGCATCAATGAAACGCGCCTCGCCGCACTCGGCACCAAGTCATTCACATTCGCCGCGAATATCCAGGGCGATTACCCGGCGCACAGCTATCCAACCGCCGAGAAGCTGACCTTGAAACAAGGCGCCCAGGTCATGTTCGTGCGCAACGACGCCGGACCGGCCAAGCGCTATTTCAACGGCAAGATCGGCACCGTCACCCATCTTGGCCGCGAGCGCATCAGCGTGCGCTGCCCGGATGATGAGACCGCGATCGAGGTCGAGCCGGTCACCTGGGAGAACATCCAGTACAGCCTCGATCAAGAGACCAAGGCGATCTCCGAGGAAGTCGTCGGCCGCTTCACCCAATACCCGCTGCGTCTGGCCTGGGCGATTACCATCCACAAGAGCCAGGGCCTGACCTTCGAGCGCGCCATCGTCGACGCCGCGGCGGCCTTCTCGCACGGGCAAGTCTATGTCGCCTTGAGCCGCTGCAAGACCTTCGAGGGGCTGGTGCTCGGCACCCCGATCCCGCGCCGGGCGGTCATGACCGATCAAGTAGTGGCCGACTATGTCACCGAGGCCACCCGCCATCCGCCGACCCAGGACCGGATCGATCGCGCGCGTGTCACCTATCAGCAGCGACTGCTCCAGGAATGCTGGGATTTCGACGCGCTTGGCGCCCGGTTGCGGCGACTGCTCGGCCTGCTGCGCGAGCACCAAAGGGTGATCGACGCGAACGGCGCGAACACCATCGACGCCCTGGAACGACAGACCTTCGATGCGGTGGTCACTGTCGCCGCCAAGTTCCGGGGCCAGCTCCGCGCGCTGTTCCAGGAGGACTTGCCCCCGGAAGACGATGCCCGTGTACAGGAGCGCCTGCGCAAGGCGTCCGTCTATTTCGCCGAGCAGCTCCAGCAGGGCCTGCGCCCCTGGCTCGCCGCCTTCTCCTTCGGGACCGACAACAAGGCGCTGGGCAAGCAACTCGGCCAGGCCGTCGCGGCGCTGCGCACCGAGCTGGCGGTCAAGACCGCCGGTATCGAGAGTTGCCGGGACGGGTTCGCAACGGCCGCCCATCTGAGCGCGCTGGCCAAGGCGCGGATCGACGCCGAGCCCAACGGGCCGCCGACGGGGCCGGGACCAGACCCGCGCCACGACGCGGCCGAGAGCCCCGGACTGCTGGGGGCGCTGTTGCGTTGGCGCGACCGCAAGGCGCAGGAAGAAGCGCGCGAGGGCGTGGAGCACTATCGCGTGCTGACCCGCGCCGTCCTGCGACAGATCGCCGACACCCTGCCCCAGAACCCGAAGATGCTGGTCGCCGTCAAAGGCATCGGCAAGCCCTCCGTCGCGCGCTATGGCCAGGAGATCCTGGCCATCGTCGCCGACTGGTGCCGCTGCCAGGGCATCGAGGCCGCGACCGTCCCGCGCCCCGGCCAAGCAGACGCTCGGCGATGACCGTTCCTATGGCGAGATCAGGATGGGACGGGCCCATCTGGCGCGGGCGCGATGCGCTGCAGCGGATATACTCGCCTTAGTACCCGCTTTCCGAATAGATTGCCGGAAAACCATGCCGCGAATCGAAACCGCCGCCGCCTGATCCACCGGCTGCATCCCGAGCAAGAATAGAGTGCCGAACCTGGAGCCCAAGACTTCAGCCCCAAGTCCGGCGTTTCATCCAGCACCACCCCAAGCCGCACCGCTGCTCGGCGCGCCCAGATGGTCGGCCAGCCGCAGGGCAAAGGCGACGATGCTCCAGGTGGGATTGCCGCTGCCGCTGGTGGGAAAGACCGAACCGCCGCAGATGAACAGGTTGACGACCCCGTGCACCTTGAGATCGGAGTCCACGACCCCGGTGGCCGGCTGTGCACTCATCCGGGTGCCGCCGAGGTGGTGCGATGCATCGGCGAACAAAGCCGGCTCCAGATCGTTCGGATCAGAGAGCAGACGACCGAGTCCGCGCGTTTCGAGCACAGTTCGCAGGGTCTCCTGGAGCCGCACCAGTGTTTCGATCTCCGGAGCATGAAGGCGCCAGTTCAGCCGCGCCAGGGGATTGCCGAACCGGTCCTTGCCGGTCCCCAGGGTGATCCGGCTGTCGGGGTCGGGCACCTGCTCGCAGTGGTTATAGACCACGAGGTTGCGGCGCTGCACGTGCGCCAGGGCGCGGGCCCGGAAGTAAAGTCGATACAGATCGTAGGGCAGCAACTCGCGCGGGGTCAGATGGTAAATCAGATCGTGAATGCGCGGGCGCAGTGAAGGGGCGAGGCGCCGCCCGGCATAACCACGGCGCAAGAGACATTTCATGACGTGAATCGTGGTGTCATAGCCCTGTTCCACGACCGACGGACGCGCCACTTCAAAGTGCAGATACCCGTTCAGGCAGCGCAGGATGCGTTGTTTTTCGAACGCCAGGCCAAGGCCAGGCTGCATCATGCCGCCGCGCACCGGACAACTGAGATACCGGGTCAGGTCGACGCCCGCACTCAACCGAATCTGCCCATGGAGCGCGCGCGGATGATCCATGAAATATCGGCCGAGCGGCTCGCGCGGGTAGCAGGCTTGCGGGTTGTCCAGCAGCCCCAGGAGCAGCAAGCGGGTATTTTCGATCGCCCCCATGGCCAGGATGAAGCGTCCGGCGCGCAACTCATGCGTCGGACCCCCCGTGGACGGAACCGCCCGCAGCGCGGTGACCCGGGTTCCCGCGTCGTTCAAACGCAGCCCGATCACCGTCAACCCGATGATGATCCGGCAGGCCGAACTGCGTTTCAGGGTGGTACCGAAGAGACTCCAGAAATTCGGCGGACGCTTGGCCCAGAGGGCGAGTTTCGACGAAAAGTCAGTGCGTTCGAAGAGCGCGGGGGGTCCGGCCGGCGCCTGTTGTCCGGCCCGGTTCGCGATGGGCTCGACGCCTGGTTGCGGTAATCCCATCAGCCGTCCGGCCTGCCGCAGGAAACCGAGATAGTCGGCAAAGGACACCGGCCACCCGCTCGCCGGAACCCAGTCACGGGTCTCGAAATCGATCGGCTCCAGTGGCATGCAGCGCCCGGCCCAAAGATTGGCAGTACCCCCAAGCATCCGCAGGCGATGCACAAAGGGTTCGCGGACCGGATGACCGACCGACTCCAGCGCGCTTAGTTCCTGAGCGCCTTGATGCGGCGCGGAATACCCACTTTCGATGACACAGACCGAGTGGCCAGCCCGAACCAGTGCGGCGGCGACCGTCAGACCCGCGGGGCCGGACCCAACGACACAAACATCCGCCTCAATCCGCTGCCCAGGCGCCAAGTGACGGGCCACGATCACGGTCATGGCTGGTTCTCGATCAGTCGGTGTTTTCCGGCAGAACGCCTGGTCGTGCGCAAATCCGACATCACCATACATCCCAACCTTTAGAAGTCCATGGACGGAGCACTGATCGACGCCGCGGGAGCGTCGTTGGTTGCAGTCTGGCAGAAAATCACCGCGCGGCAATACGCCGACTCCCAAAGCGTGAACTCTGTCACACTTGGTCACCAACAAGTGAAAACGCGTAAGAAAAGGGAGTGCGCAGCCATTCGGCCGGACGGAGCAAAGGCCCCGTCCGGCCGAATGGCCGCGCGGCCGGACCGCGAAACGCAGTCCCGCCAGTGACGGCTAGAAGGTCAGCCGGTTCAGCACCTGCCCGGTTCGGGCGTCCGTGACGACGGCCCGCAGTTGGCCGTCGGCGCCGCAGCGGCCCAGCATCACCAACTCCGCGGCGCCGTTGTGATCAATGTCCGCGATGCTTGCCAGATCGAGCGGCGTGCAAGCCTTGTCGTACCAGAACCGATTCAGCCAGCGGTTGGTCGCCCCCTCCTGCACGGACACCGCGACCTGGCCGGTCGCGGCGTTGCGGCCCAAGACCGCGTAGTCGTCCACGCCGTTGCCGTTCAGATCGGCGACCACCGCCAGCTTCAGCGGGTCGTAGCCCTGGCCGAACCCGGCCAGCGAGGCGACTCGTTGGTTGGTGGCCGCATCGACGACCCACACGCGGGTGTCGCCCGCCGCCGGGTCGCGCCACAGCAGCGCCACCTCGGGCGCGCCGTTGCCGTTGCGGTCGGCGACCACCGCGGCCTGCAGCAGGTCGGCCCCGGACCGCAGGGTCTGCACTGCGGCACCGGTGCGGGTGTCGTTGATAACCAGGCGGTCGGCCTTGGCGGGGTCGGACAGCACCACGCCGACTTCGGCGCTGCCGTTGCCGTTGAGGTCGGGCAGCGCCACCACCTGGCGCGGTTCGAACTGCGCGGCGAAGGACAGGGTGTTGAACAGGGTGCCGGTGGCCGCGTCACGCACCTCGACCTCGGTCGCGTCTTGCGGAACCGGGCACAGGGGCGCGGACGTGTCGGCGGCGGGTCCGCGGACGAAAATATCCAGACCCTGATTGGTATCGTCCGGAACAAGGTTGTCGAAACCGGAAACAAATGCCACAAACCGACCGTCAGCGCTGATTGCCAAAGAGCCTCCCGAATCATTGCCGCACTGAGCGCAGGTGCCGGCGCCCTGAGTCCCGCAGCTGCCGACGCTCACCCGCTCAGTCGTCCCCGTCACACGGTCGCGGATGAATGTATCGTTCACATTATTGGTGTCGCCCGGTACGAGATTGCTGCTTAAAGACTGAAACACCACAAACCGGCTGTCGGCGCTGATGGCTACCCCCCCCGAAAAGGTTCCGCTGTAACCGTTCCCTTGAACCCCGTTCGAGTCGACGCTCACTCGCTCGGTCGCCCCCGTCACGCGGTCGTGGATGAATGCATCGGTCGCATTATTCGTGTCGCCCGGGACGAGATTGCTGCTGTCGGAAACAAACGCAATAAACCGACCATCGGCGCTGATGGCTACCCGGCTCCAGTGGTCGCTGGAACCGTTCCCTTGAACCCCGTTCGAGTCGACGCTCACCCGCTCGGTCGCCCCCGTCACGCGGTCGTGGATGAATACATCGGTCGCATTATTGGTGTCGCCCGGGACGAGATTGCTGCTATCGGAAGTAAACGCAATAACGCGTCCATCGGCGCTGATGGACACAGACCCTCTGTAGGTCCCTTGAACCACCCGCTCGGTCACCCTCGTCACGCGGTCGTGGATGAAGATATCGTTCGCATGATTGGTGTCGCCCGGCACGAGATTGCTGCTATAAGACTCAAACACCACAAACCGTCCGTCGGCGCTGATGGCCGGAGACTCGCTGTTATCGTTCCCTGAAACCCCGTTCGAGTCGACGCTCACCAGCTCGGTCACTCCCGACTCACGGTCGTGGATGTATATATAATTCTGCCAACCAGTGGCGCCCGGCACGAGATTGCTGAAAGAGGCAAACGCCACAAACCGTCCGTCCGCACTGATGGTCGCATTGGAGCCCCCATAGTCCCCTTGAACCCCGTTCGAGTCGACGCTCACCCGCTCAGTCGCCCCCGTCACCCGGTCATGGACGAATACATCGCTCTGATAATTGGTGTCGCCCGGCACGAAATTGCTGCCGTAAGACTCAAACACCACAAACCGTCCATCGGCACTGATCGCCGGGACGTCTCTGGACCCTTCGTAGCCCCCGCCCCGCCCTTGACCACCGTTCGAGTCAACACTCACGCGTTCGGTCACCTGATCCGCCGCGACGAGCCTCGACGTTGCCGTGACCAGCGCGGCGAGACCCTGAACGCCGTTCCCGTCCTGGTCGGGGAGCACCGCTAAACCCACCGGTGAAGACGAGGGATTGCGATCGAAGCGGACGGTCCCGAACAGATCGCCAGTCAGCGGATTGCGGGTCTCGGCCTGGGCCGGGGACGCGCCGAGCAGCACCAGATTCGGCCCGCGCCCGGGGTTGACGGCCGGCAACGTCTCGACACCCACCAGTGACCGCATGGCATCACTGAACACGACCTGGCTGATCAGCGCCCCGGTGGCGGCGTCTTTCACCGTCGCCCGGGCGGTGCCCTCCACCCGGCTGACTACGGCGATCTCCGGGGTGCCGTCGCCGTTGATGTCGCCCAGAGGTTGCAGCCAGGGCGCCTCGTCAACCTGCACCTCCGCCGCGCCCAGATCGAGACGACCGCCGACCACCCGCGAGTAACCTGGGCCGCGCTGATCGAAGCCGGGCGGGGGGCTGAAGTTCGGGTCACCGCGGTCGAGCACCGGACTGCCGGGCAGCGGGGCCTGGGTCAGGGTCGGGCCGCCGTGATCCGCTAACGGACCGAGCAACGGATCCGTGTCGAACAGGTTGGAGCCGGCGACCGCTTCAGTGATGGTCACATCGCCCGGCGCCTGGATCAGCGAATAGCTGACGTCGAAGCGGTCTGGTCCCGTCAGGTCCGCTCCGGAGCCTGGCCCGTTACCGGCGACGATTGAATTCACGATGCGGACAGGTCCTGTCTCATCCGGATCGCGCCCGAGGGGACCGACCCCAGCGACTCCGTTTCCGGTAATGGTCGAGTTCAGGATTGTCAACGCTCCAGTGGTCAATTCACGGTCGACAGCCGCGCCCCGATTGCCGGTAATGGTGCTGCTATCGATCAGTACCGACCCCGAGTTAAAGCCGCCTCTGACCGCCGATACGTCATTTCCGGAGATCAGGCTTCGGACAATCTCGATGGGGACGTCGTAACCTGAACTTACAACGCGATCATAATAACTGTTATTCCCAGATATCGTGCTGTCAGATATGGTGATGCCATTACCGCGTACATATAAAATTGGACCACCACGATTGCCGGTGATTACGCAGTTGCGGATGCGTGAGGGGCCACAGCCGCCCCACCCATAGGTACCGATGCCGCCATCGTTATCAGCAATAATCGAATCGTCCACCTCCAAGTAGATGCATCCATAAGTCGAGCCCGCCCCGATCACCCCAAAGCGGTTTCCGACGAAAACACAGTCCTTGACCTTAATATGCGAACCATACGAGGAATAGGAAGTAATCGCCGGTGGCCCATTCGCATTCGTCAACGTCAGACCGGATACCGTCAGATCACCCACGAACCGATCGTTAACGGCGCTCAGGACACCGAGACCCCCACCCCCATCCAGCGTCAACGCCGCGGCGCCTGGTCCGGTCAGGGTCAGCATGTCCGTGGTGACCAGTGGTCCGGAGGTCAGCGTGATGGTACCGCTGACAGTGGAGGCAAAGACGATCTCGTCCGCCCCCGCGCGGGCATTGGTATCGAGCACCGCCTGACGCAGGCTGCCCGGCCCGCTGTCATCAAGGGTGGTGACGGTGTAGGTGTCGGCCAGGGCGCCGAGCGGGGTGCTGAGCGCCAGGGCCAGCGCGCCCGCCGCCGCGAGCGGCCGGAGCGCGAAGGGGCCCAGACACGCCCGCAGGGCGGCGGCCAGCGGCTGAGGGACGGGCTGAACGGGGCAGTTGACCAGTGCGGTTGTCATTGGGACTCCTTGGAGTAGGTGCTGCGTGGCCGCGGCAGGCGTCGTGGCAGAGTATTCGAGAGACTCACCGGATCGTCAATTTTTCAAATGATTCGGTCAGCGCGTAGGATGGGCAGAGCGCGAGCGATGCCCATCCGGCCACCGCGATGCGGTGCCGCGGTGACCTCGAACGCTGCGGCTGCACGCCCGGCCCCATCGCGGCGGGGGACGCCGCTCCCACGGGGTCGCTGCGCGACTTTTCCGGTAATGCCTCGACCTCCAGTTGCGGACAGTCCGTCGCTGGCCGGAGCGATGATCAAGGCCGTCGCGCCGGATGCCCATCACATCGGTCTGGAGCGCAAGCAGGCGCCGGTGTACTCTCATCAGTGCCCCTACCCCGCTGCCGTTCGGGGACCTGGGTGCCGCGGCGCCTCATCGGCAACTTACGCAGAGGAGCACTCATCCAATGAGGTCTTTCCTAACCCGCGTGCTGCCGGTCGCGGCGGCGTTGGCCGTGCTGTGCGGACCCGCGGTGACGGCGGCCCCGGAAGCAACCGCCGACCGGACCGCCCTGTCGATTCCGGATAAGCCGGGGCTCTATCAGCGGGTGCTGACGCGGCCCGATACGCGATTGCTCATGCTGCCTGGCGGTGCTGCCGCGCCCGGTCCGGCGCTGCCGGCCTTGTCGGTGCTTTATGTCTTTGACCGCCGTGCCGTCCAAGGGAAGGATTGGATCGAGGTCGGCGCCGCGGCGGACGCGGCTCAGGGCTGGATCGCGGCGGCGCAGGCGATCGACTGGCGCCAGACGCTGACGCTGGCCTTCACGCGCACCTCCAATCGTGATCCGGCGCTGTTCTTTCGCGATCATGACCGGCTCACGCACCTGCTGGAGACCGAGGACCTGGTGCCGCAGGTCGACCGCCTGCGCACCGAGGTCAAGACCGGACGCTTCCCGACGGACTTTCCGGTGATTGCCAAAGAGCCGGATACCTACATCGACCCGAACGAGCAGTTCTATCTGCTGCCGATCCTCGCGTTCGAGCCGGTGTACCTGCAAAGCGGCCATGAGACCATGCTGCTCA
>Ga0247838_1001254_pt1 | contig 37128 bp, 28 predicted proteins | sample LaCruzMarch2015__5_FD_189097 | JGI IMG/M metagenome (GOLD analysis project Ga0247838, IMG submission 189097) | Freshwater microbial communities from meromictic Lake La Cruz, Castile-La Mancha, Spain - LaCruzMarch2015_15m | ecosystem: Environmental > Aquatic > Freshwater > Lake | place: Spain... | reverse complement strand
GCTTCGCCACAAAGCCAACTTCGACATTCTAGAAGGCTTCCTTTCTGAATTGCTCAGCGATGAAGTACGAATCAAACAAATTCTCGATAGCGAAAGTAACAAGGAAACGGAGGATGACAAGTTCAACCGAGTAGATATTCTCGTGGAAAACGAGAAAGGAGAATTGGTCATCATTGAAGTACAAAACACACAGGAACACGACTATTTTCATCGAATGCTTTTCGGTGCATCAAAGGCCATAACCGAGCATATCAAGGAAGGTTCAGCATACGCCAACGTCAAAAAGGTTATATCCATTACCATTGCCTACTTTGACTTGGGGCAGGGGAAAGACTATGTTTATCACGGTACGAATGTTTTCAAAGGCATTCACAAGGGCGATATTTTAGGGCTTTCCGACAAGCAGATGGAGGCGTATAATAAGACCAAAGTACATGAAATCTACCCTGAATATTGGGTAATCAAGACTGGTAAGTTCAGCGGACGGGTAAAGGACAAATTGGATGAATGGGTGTATTTTCTCAAAAATTCCGAAATAAAGCCGACTTTTTCCGCACGGGGACTAAAAGCAGCCAGCGAGAAATTGGATGAAATGAAACTTCCTGAAAAAGAAAGGGCAGCATACAACGCCTATATCAAGCATTTGATGAGTATATCCAGCAGGAATCATACGATTGAAATTGATGCCAAGGAAATGATTAAAAAAGCAAGAGAAGAAGCAAGAGAAGAAGCAAAAGAGGAAGCTACAGAAGAATTTATACTTGAAATGCACAAAGAAGGTTTAACGATTGCTCAGATTGCAAAGATCAGTAAAAAACCCGAGAATGAAGTTCGTCAAATTATTGAAAAACATACTAATAAGTAATCGCTAGCGCTTGTAAGTGCGCAGTGTAGTTTGTCAGCGCCTATTTTTGCGTCTGCCCTCCAAAATCAAATCTTTACCCTTGGATACAGTTAAATACACGGCCTCCCCTGGAGCTACTTTTACAGGCAACCCTTTGATTAGTTCAGCACCATCCACAGTTTTGGGTTTTAAGTTTGCCGTTTTGACTTTATACTTTTTGGAAGCATCAATAGTAAACCATTGCTGAAACTGATTGATTCTTGGGTAATCTGTAGGGTAATGCATCAAGTCTTTGTATCGGGGCAAATCAAACTTGAGTAGTCCTTCCCATCCAGTTTTACAGGTTATTGCAATTTTCAACTTCCCATTGTCATCAACTGCGCCGATGTTCAACTGCTCGTCCCATGAAGCAGGAACAATTCCCTGCGTTTTCCAAAGGCAATACATCAAAGTAGTTCGGGCAAAATTGCCGTCTCCATGCCAACCTTCAATGATCCCCTCCGGTTTTTGAAATGCCCAAAGTACCCTTATTTCGCTGTCTAGCCATTCCTTTACCGATGGAATTGGCACTCTATTGTATAAATTCAGCGTACCTTCAATGGCATCAGCATAGCCATCGGCATTTCCTTCCCAGTCATGATTTCGGTATTTTCCATTTAGCGCACTCAAGGCTTTGATCAACGCTTCTTGATACGCTGGTTTTGAGTCGATTTGGTGTACAAAACAGTAGGCATTAAAGGTGTATCCAAAATTGTCAGCCAAACGCTCGGAGAGAATTTCACCCGTAATGGGGTTTACTTCATCATAAAAAAGGCCATCAGCATTACGACCGATTGCTAAAATGCGATCGAGCATCTGATGAATGTATTTCTGCCATTGATTTCTTTTTTCGGGCATGGAATAATAAGTGGCCAAATACACTTCGCACAAGCCCGAAATAATCTCACAGCCATGATCGCGAATGCGGAGACGATCCATTGCCTTAGTAGGCAATCGTTCATCATTTAAGTAATAATCGCCAATTTCTACCGCCCAATCCAGGTATTCACGTTTACCCGTAAACCAATACATGCGGGTGAGGACTTGCAGCAAATCACCATTGACTTCAACAACTGAACTTTTCCCAAATCTAGCATCTCTTACATCCTTTACAACTCTGGCAAGCCTGGGCAAGTCGTTTAAGATCCCCAACATGCGATCACTCCATGGGCTTTGTCCGAGCCATTCGGTTAGGGGAATCAATCCGTCTTTCATGTATTCTGCGGCACCAAATAGGATCTGGCTTGAATCAGGCGTTTCGTTCAGGAAGCCTTTTTTGGTAAATGAATAAGTATCCGGAAGTTTTCCAATTCTTGACGTGAGATTTTGCTCCGTTTCAAGCATGTTCAAAGCCGTGGTATTTAAATATTCAGGCATCAAAATAGACGAGGTCAATACCATATAAGGATAATTATCAGCAGCGGCATCCCAGGCATTCCAATAATCTTTGGATTCTTTTATGTTCCGGGGAATCAGCCCTGTGCCAGGGTCTGCATATTTTGTCCAAGCATTGACGTACTTGATGCTTCGGTTAAAACCTTCGTTTACAAGTACTCCATTTTTTACAGCTTCAGCGAAGGCGAGGTCTTGTTTTTGCTGAGCCAATAAACTTAATGAAAGGGAAATCAATATTATGAAAGTGCTGATGAGTATTTTTGCGTTTCTCATTCGTCCAACTTTGGCTTGGTAATTGCTAAATATACGTCAAAAATTTGGATTCGGTTTTAGGGTTTTACGTAGACAGATAAGAACCCGCTGGCGTAAGTCTTTCCCTGCAACGGACTGCTGCTTCAATCTCTCCGACTTGAACCCATCATTTCCATGTCTTCTTTGACACACGAGTATGCACGGTATAAAATTAAGACTTGTTTCAAATACATCATCAGAAAACGCCAAAATGCCCGCTTGAAAGGTACATCTTTTGCTTCGCTTTCAGGCAGCGGACTGCTGGTTCAAATTCTCATCGATGGGGAATGGTTAATCGTTTCCGGACAGGGTACGAGCGTTTTGCCAAAGTACATAGATTGACCATCAATTATTGATAAATAACTCACATTGTAGTCATATCCGCTCAAAAAAAGTTGAAAAACAGTGATTTTTGCTGTATTTTTGTGTTAAAACTGCACTAAATGGCCAAAAAATTGATTCGTTTTGACTGGGCGATGAAAAAAATGCTTCGCCACAAAGCCAACTTCGACATTCTAGAAGGCTTCCTTTCTGAATTGCTCAGCAATGAAGTACGAATCAAACAAATTCTCGATAGCGAAAGTAATAAGGAAACGGAAGATGATAAGTTCAACCGAGTGGACATTCTCGTAGAAAATGAGAAAGGAGAATTGGTCATCATCGAAGTCCAAAATACACAAGAATACGATTACTTCCATCGGATGCTTTTCGGTGCCTCCAAAGCCATCACCGAACACATTAAAGAGGGTTCAGCCTATGCCCAAGTAAAAAAGGTCATTTCTGTCACTATTGCCTATTTTGACTTAGGGCAAGGGAAAGACTACGTTTATCACGGCACGACAGTTTTTAAAGACATCCACAAGGGCGATATTTTGGGGCTTTCGGATAAACAAGTCGAGGTTTATGGTAAGAATAACGTCCGCGAAATTTACCCAGAATACTATATTATCAAAACAGGAAAATTCAGAAATAGGGTTAACGATAAATTGGATGAGTGGATTTACTTTTTGAAGAACGCAGAAATCAAGCCTTCGTTTTCAGCAAAAGGTTTGAAAGAAGCCAACGAGAAATTGGACGCCATGAAACTGCCTGAGAAGGAGCGAGTTGCATATGATAAGTATCTGCTTCACCTAATGAGCATTGCCAGTCGAAACCACACGATAGAAATAGAAGCGAAAGAAATAATAAAAAAAGCGAAAGAAGAAAGGGACATTGAACTTATTCTCCGAATGGATAAAGAAGGATTTACCATCCCGCAAATTGCACGAGTAACTCAAAAAAGTGAAGACGAAATCAAAAAAATCCTTAATGAGCATCGAAACGTTTAAAATCGCCCAACCATCCACTGCCTCTCATGCCTTCTAAACGTCGGCACATCGCCCATGCCCCCGTTCTCAGTGACCATATCCAAGAAAATAAAAAGCAAAAAAAACCAAAACCTCCCCGAAATAGTTTACCTTGCGATAGAAATCAAACAAAAAATCAGGTATGATCATTGCCAACCCCATCTATGATGTAGTGTTCAAATACCGCAACAAACTGGAGCGGGTTCTGCACATTTTTAGCCCGATTTATCAAAGTACAACGGACAAGCATCAACTCGATTTTCAGGGAGATACCAATGACCCCTTGGTCAAAAAAATGTTGGATCGCTTAGGTCGAGCCATTGCCAGCGAAGAAATCCGGGACTTGATGGATGTCGAGGATGAACTGGATCGAATTTTTGATCGAGAGATGAAAAAAAAGGATGAAATCATCGCCGAGAAGGAAGAGGTCATCGCCGAGAAAGAAGAGATCATCGCCGAGAAGGACAAGTTGCTGATTGAAGAATTTCAAAAAAACCTTGAATTACAAAGACAAATCGATGAGTTGAAAAAGCAAATCAAGCCATAGCCATACCGAGAACAATCGCTTCCTAAAAATGCTTCCTATGCGGCGCTTTTTGGGAAGCTTCACGTCATAGCCAATTAAGAAAAAACGTAAAAGTTTAGCACCCACCTTCGGTGGGATGCTTTTTAAAAAATAAATAGCCACAAATTTTCACAAATTAAGCTACAAACTTGCGTTTGTGCTCCCTTCACGAACGGAGTTCGTGTCTTAATTTGTGAAAATTTGTGCAATTTGTGGCTAAAAATTTGTTTTGTTACCTCGCCGAAGGCGGGGTGCTAAACAATTAAGAAAAAAAGCAAAAAATGATAAAGGAAATAATCTGGAATTCAAGTTTGCTAATTTTTGGGATATTTTGAGTCCTTGCATTTACGGTATATACGATGAATTCATCTGCATTTTCAAGTAAAAAACCAACATCAATGAGCTTCAAAAACCTCCTCCCACTCCTCTTGTTCCTGACCGCAACCGTCACTCACGGACAAATTGCAACCAGCAAATTTGAGCAGTTTGCAAATACACAGGATAGCTTGTTCATGCTTGCTTACGAACAAAAAGACGTAAAGACTTACCATACACTATTGACAGCGTTTTTATCCCAATACGACAAGTTATCTGCGGGTGACAAAAAGAATTTTTCAGGTTACCTCAACGGTGCGTATTACAATCTCAGTTGCACGTATTCGCTGTTGGACAACAAAGCAATGGCGCTGACTTACCTCAAAAAATCGATTGCTGCTGGTTACATCAACTACGGACACATCCAAGAGGACACCGATTTGGATAATATCCGCAAAGAAAAAGAGTTTACCGACATCATGAATCCGCTTAGGAATATTGGTGACTTTCTGTACATCCTAAAAAAAGCAGACAAATATGACCTTGCCGACAAGCGGCAACTTCCGGGTTTCACCTATCAATCCAGTGACAATCCAAATTTAATGGCTTTACGCAAAGCATTTAATCTGGACAGTATTGCAGGCAAAGGGAGTGATGTATTAAAAATTCTGAACCTGCTCCATTGGATACACAACCTCATTCCCCATGACGGCAATCACGAAAATCCTGTTGTCAAAAATGCCATGAGCATGATCGCCGAGTGCAAGCGCGATGCCAGAGGATTGAATTGCCGAGGACTTTCTACGGTGTTAAACGAGTGCTATCTGTCGCTGGGCATAAAATCAAGAATAGTTACTTGCTTACCCAAAGACAGTTTAAAAATTGACAACGATTGCCACGTAATCAACTCGGTGTATTCCGAAACACTTAAAAAATGGCTGTGGATAGACCCTACCAACAATGCTTACGTCATGAACGAAAAGGGAGAAATGTTGAGCATTGAAGAGGTGAGGGAAAGAATAATCCAAGACCAACCACTGATCCTAAACCCCGATGCGAATTGGAACAACCAAATGGCACAAACAAAAGAATATTACCTATTGACCTACATGGCCAAAAACCTTTACATCCTAGAATGTCCTGTAAACAGTCAATACAACATGGAAACAAGAGAAAGTGGCAGAACCTACTCTTACATCCAATTGCTTCCCCTGGACTATTACCAACAATCACCTGACAAGTCAGAAAAAAAAGACGCCAAGAACAACACCACTTCTACGACACTAAAAACGAATAACCCTAAACTATTTTGGCAAGTACAGTGATGAACGGTAAATGTTGTTGATGTTTGATTCATTACCCTAAATCAAGTCTCCGCAGTGTCCTTGATTTAGGCAAGATCCTTCTGGAAGACAATCTCCAGCCACCGCAGGTGGCAAACTCCCTAGTACTAAACAAACTCCGCGCAACTCCACGTCAACTTCTTTACTCTGCGGTTATAATGTATAATATGAGTTACTTAAAGGAAAAAAGCCAAATCATCTCAAACTTGGTTAATAGCCTTATCTTGCAGCGATTGATCTTTTGAAAATGAAAATTGACAAATTCCTCTTGGCCATCATTGGCGTAGTTTTACTCGCTTACCTTTTCCCGAGTTGGGGAAGCAGTGGAAGCCCAATTCCCCTCAACCTGATCGGGAGCATCGGAATCTCACTGATCTTCTTTTTCTACGGACTGAAATTAAGCCCGGCCCAAATCAAAACCGGGTTGAGCAATTGGAAGTTGCATATCCTGGTGCAACTCTCCACCTTCCTGGTGTTTCCCTTAATCATCCTCGTTTTTTACCCGTTTGTACACTCCGCACAGGGGCAAACGGTTTGGCTGGCGTTTCTCTTCCTGGCTGCTTTGCCGTCTACCGTTTCGTCATCGGTGGTCATGGTAAACATAGCCAAAGGCAATGTTCCAGCAGCAATTTTCAACGCAAGTATTTCAGGATTGATCGGGATTGTCATCACTCCACTTTGGATGGGTCTTTTTATGCAGCACACCGCAACTGATTTTAATCTAAGCAGCATTTACATCAAACTCATCACTGAAATTCTGGTGCCCGTTGCCCTCGGCGTGGCCTTACAACCTTATTGGGGAAAATTCGCCAGGGAATACAGCAGCTACCTGACCTCCTTTGACAGATCGATTATTTTACTGATCATCTACAAGAGCTTTGCGGAATCCTTTGAAAAAAATGTGTTCAGTTCGGTTGATGTGGTCGATTTATTGCTGATTTCGGTGGCCACAACTGTTTTGTTTTACGCGGTATTTTACCTGACCGGATTCCTGTCTGATCGACTGGGTTTTAGCCAAGAAGACCGCATCACGGTGCAATTTTGTGGTTCCAAAAAATCACTCGTGCACGGCACCGTTTTTTCCAAAATCTTATTTCAGCACCTGCCATCAGTGGGAATCATGTTGCTCCCTTTGATGATTTTTCACGCCATCCAGCTGTTCATTGTCAGTGTGATTGCATCAAAATTGGCCAAGCGAGACACTATTCCGACCTAAAAGAGTGGTATGTTGAGCCAAGATTGGTTACTTTTACCCCAATCGTTACCAATTACTTTACAGAATGAACATGCTGCGCACCGTCACAGTCACCCGCTACATGCAGCCCCTTCGGGAAGGAGGCTCATTGCCCGCACTGGCAGAAGCCGATGATGGTTTCATCTATGTTGTCAAATTCAAAGGCAGTGGGCATGGCGTAAAAACGCTGATTGCCGAGCTACTTGGCGGGGAGATTGCCAGGGCACTGGGACTCAAAGTACCCGAGCTGGTTTTTGCTGAATTGGATGAGGACTTTGGCCGTACCGAAGGAGACGAAGAAATTCAGGATCTATTGAAAGCCAGTGAGGGCTTAAACCTTGGATTGCATTTTTTATCCGGTTCCTTCACCTACGATCCAGCAGTGACCACCCTTGATCCGCTTTTGGCCTCCAAAATTGTCTGGTTGGATGGCTTGATAACCAATGTAGACCGGTCATTCCGCAATACCAACATGCTGTCCTGGAACAAAGAGTTGTGGCTGATTGATCATGGCGCTGGGCTTTATTTTCATTACAGTTGGGATGGAATAGCCCCCAATCCATCTGCGTCGATGCCGTACATGAAAAACCATGTTTTGCTGTCACAGGCCACCCAGATGGAGGAGGCCGACCGGATTTGCAGCGCCTTGCTCACGGAAAACAAACTTCAGGAAATTGTTCAATTGATCCCTGACGAATGGCTCAACTGGGAATTGCGAGACGAAACCCCGGATCAATTGAGGAACGTGTATTTCCAATTCTTGAGCCAAAGGCTGAATTTTTCCAAGCAGTTCATTAAAGAAGTACAAGATGCAGCCAAAACACTTGTATGAGTACGCCATTGTAAGGGTTGTCCCTGTAGTCGAACGGGAAGAGTTCGTGAATGCTGGCGTGATTTTATTCTGTAAAAAGCAGAAACTGGTGCGGATGCAGTATCAGCTTCGGGAAGAGAAAATCCTGTCCCTGAAGCCAAACGCAGATTTGGAAGAGATCCAAAAAAACCTGGAGGCTTTTTGTAAAATAGCAGCCGGAGAGAAAAACAACAGCCCCATTGCCCAACTTGACCCCGCCGAGCGCTTCCGCTGGCTTACCGCAGTGCGCAGTGCATCGATTCAAACCTCGCGCCCCCACCCCGGCATCTGTACCGATTTGGAAAAAACATTTCAGACACTGTTTGAAGATATGGTTGGTTGATTTTTTAAGCATAAAAAAAAGAGGTGACCCGTTACCAGATCACCTCTCTGCATTATACAAATGTCATCAGCCAGATGGCTGTCTGAATTTACGCCAATTCGAAGCGATCCAGGTTCATCACCTTGTTCCAAGCCGCTACAAAGTCGTTTACGAAACGTTCTTTAGCGTCATCGCATGCGTATACTTCAGCGATGGCACGAAGCTCGGAGTTGGAACCAAAGATCAGGTCAACCCGAGTACCTGTCCACTTGATTGCACCAGTCTTACGATCGCGACCTTCAAACACATTCTGGGCATCTGAAGTCGCGCTCCAGGTGATACCAAAATCGATGAGGTTGACGAAGAAATCGTTGGTCAGTGCGCCTGGAGTCTGGGTGAAGACACCGTGCTTAGCGTGATCAAAATTGGTGTCCAAAACCCGCAAACCACCAACCAGCGCCGTCATTTCAGGAGCGGTCAGGGTCAGGAGTTGCGCCTTGTCAATGAGCATTTCTTCAGCGGAGGTGGCATAATGTCCTTTCTGGTAGTTGCGGAATCCGTCTGCATTGGGCTCTAGTACGCAAAAGGAATCAACGTCCGTGTGAGCTTGATCTGTATCATTGCGGCCAGGGGCAAAAGGCAGGGTCACTGCATGACCAGCATCTTTCGCAGCCTGTTCGATACCTGCGCAACCACCCAGTACGATTAAGTCGGCAAGTGAAACTGCCTTACCGCCAGTTTGAGCGCTGTTGAATGCGGTTTGAATGCCTTCCAGCGTAGTCAAAACTGTCGCCAGTTGAATTGGGTTGTTGACTGCCCAATCCTTCTGAGGTGCCAAGCGAATGCGGGCGCCGTTTGCACCACCACGCTTATCTGAACCACGGAAAGTGGAAGCAGAAGCCCAAGCAGTAGATACCAGTTGAGACACCGTAAGGCCAGAAGCAAGAATTTGAACTTTCAATGCAGCGATGTCCTGAGCATCGATCAGTTCATGCGTAACAGCTGGGATCGGGTCTTGCCAGATCAACACCTCAGCGGGTACCTCAGGGCCGAGGTAACGAGCACGTGGTCCCATATCGCGGTGTGTCAACTTGAACCAGGCACGGGCAAATGCGTCAGCCAATTGATCTGGGTTTTCGTGAAACCGTCTTGAAATTGGCTCATAAATTGGATCCATGCGCAAGGCTAAATCCGTGGTAAACATGATCGGTGCGTGGCGTTTTGATGGGTCGTGGGCATCTGGCACCGTACCTTCGGCAGCGCCATCTTTTGGTTTCCACTGATGAGCGCCCCCAGGGCTCTTGGTCAATTCCCACTCGAACCCAAACAAGTTCTTGAAGTAGTTGTTGCTCCATTGCGTTGGCGTTTCTGACCACGCGCCTTCAAGTCCGCTGGTGATGGTATAGGCAGCATTGCCAGTGCCAAAGGTGTTTTTCCAACCCGTGCTTTGCTCCTCGATGCCAGCAGCAGCTGGTTCGCGACCAACATATTTGCCAGGATCTCCTGCGCCGTGGGCTTTGCCAAAGGTGTGTCCACCAGCAATCAGCGCTACGGTTTCTTCGTCATTCATGGCCATGCGGCCAAAAGTTTCGCGGATGTCGCGAGCTGCTGCAAGTGGATCAGGCGTTCCGTTAGGACCTTCTGGGTTCACATAGATAAGCCCCATCTGAACTGCTCCAAGCGGGTTTTCCAATTCGCGATCGCCAGTATAGCGCTTGTCGTCCAACCACTCGGTTTCCGATCCCCAATAGATGTCTTCTTCAGGTTCCCAAACATCTTCACGTCCTCCGGCAAAACCGAAAGTAGCAAAACCCATCGATTCCAGTGCACAGTTGCCTGCGAGGATCATCAAGTCTGCCCAGGAAAGCTTTTTGCCGTATTTCTTTTTAATTGGCCAAAGCAGCAAACGTGCTTTGTCAAGGTTGCCGTTGTCCGGCCAGCTGTTGAGGGGTGCAAAACGCTGGGTTCCAGTGCCCGCGCCACCACGGCCATCGGCGATGCGGTAAGTACCTGCACTGTGCCAGGCCATACGAATGAAAAACGGTCCATAGTGACCGTAGTCGGCTGGCCACCATTCTTGTGAGGTGGTCATCAGCTCGACGATGTCTTTTTTTACGGTTTCCAGGTCTAAGGAATTGAATTCCTCTGCGTAATTGAACGCCTCACCCATCGGATTAGAAAGGGAGGAATGTTGACGGAGGATACTCAAATTCAACTGATTGGGCCACCAGTCACGGTTTCTGGTACCACCACCAGCACTCTGCTTTAGAACGCCGCCTGAAAAAGGGCATTTCCCTTCGCCGTTCGTACTTTTGCTGTTATCCATTGTGCGATTGTTTTTCAATTTTGCTCAAAAATACTACCGAATTTCCGACAATTTTCATTTATAATAATGATCTTTCCATAGGTAAAAACTATGATTTTTGTTAACTCGTTTCTCCTAAATTGTGTAACTTGGTATGGCGCAAAAAATTACTGATTTGAACAACTCAATTACCACATTTCTACAATGGATACGCATTTAGGTCTTTCCTCCATCCACATCCGCACCACGCTCCTACCCGGAGATTTGAGCTACCTCAGTTACCGGCAGGCTAGAATATATGCCGAAGAATATGGTTTTGGGGTCATCTTTGAATCTTATCTCGGGGCAGCTACCCATGAATTTTATCAATCCTACGATCCCAAGCAAGACAAAATCTGGATTTGTGAACACGATCAACAAATCATCGGCGCCATCCTCCTGATGCACCGCAGCGAAAAATCGGCTCAACTCCGGTATTTTTACCTGGAAGCCCCCTATCGACAACTTGGATTGGGCAAAAAATTGATGGGCTTGTTTATGGCTGCACTTCAAGAATTGGGCTACCAACATGCCTATTTGTGGACAATCAACGAATTGCCTGCTGCTGCTTCCTTGTACATGCGCTATGGGTTTCAATTGACCGAAGAAAAAGAATCGGATACTTTTGGTAGAAAGGTACTTGAACAGCGGTATGATTTAAGGATGAAAAGCATGTAATGGCAATCAATTCCCAGCAAAAAGTAAATCCAATTAGCTCAATTGTTAAATTTTTATTTTTAGATTTGACAATTATCCACCGGGTAAACGCCTAACCAACTTAGTATGAAAAAACTGCTTTTTATCCTCCTGAACCTGGTCTTGTTCAGCACCTTGCAGGCACAAAATCCTGCCGCCTTCACCAATCCTTACGAAGCAAAGTACTTCGAAAAATTCAAATGGCGCAACATTGGCCCGCTCCGGGGCGGTCGCTCGCTGGGCTGTACAGGTAGCCCTGGACGCCCCAATGAATACTACTTCGGCGCAACGGGTGGTGGCCTCTGGAAAACCACCGATGGCGGCCAGGAATGGTTTCCCGTGACCGATGGCCAAATCACCTGCTCCTCCATTGGCGCAGTGGCGGTAGCCGAAACCAATCCCGACATTGTGTACATCGGCGGTGGCGAAACCGAATTGCGCGGCAGCATCACCCAGGGCGATGGCATGTACAAATCCAGCGACGGGGGCAAAACCTGGCGCAGCATCGGTTTGAAAGAAACCCAGGCCATCTCCAGAATACGCGTTCACCCCACCAATCCCGACATCGTGTACGTCAGCGCCTTGGGGCACCCTTATGGCGACAATGAAGAGCGCGGAGTGTTCCGTTCTATGGATGGCGGCAATACCTGGAAAAAGGTCTTGTACGTCAGTCCCAAAACAGGGGGTGCCGACTTGATCATCGATCGCGTCAATCCCAAAATCATTTACGCCTCGACCTGGCAAGTGTACCGCAAAACCTGGAAAATGTGGGGCGGTGGCCCTGAGTGCAAACTCTGGAAATCGGTTGATGGCGGTGACTCTTGGATCGAAATCAGCAAAAACCCAGGCATGCCAGCTGGACCTCTCGGCAAAATCGGCATCACCGTTTCTCCGGTCGACAACAACCGCCTTTGGGCCATTGTAGAAGCCAACGATGGCGGGGTATACCGCTCTGACGACGGCGGCTGGTCCTGGAAAAAAATCAACGAAGACCGTAAACTGCGTCAACGGGCTTTTTACTACTCGCGCATCTATGCCGATCCTTTTGACAAAAACACCGTGTATTGCCTCAACGTAGATTTTTTCAAATCAACCGATGGTGGAGTCAATTTTGACAAAGAGATCACTGGCCCACATGGGGATTACCACGACTTGTGGATCGACCCCAATAACCCACAGCGCATGATTGTGTCCGATGACGGCGGGGGCAGTGTTTCCGTCAATGGCGGCCAAAGCTGGACGGAGCAGGATTATTGCACTACCCAGCTTTATCACGTCACCGTGACCAGTGATGTGCCTTACCACGTAGCCGGAGCCCAGCAAGACAACAGCACGCTGGCCATTCCCAGTGATGGCTGGGATTTCATGCAAGCTGGTGGGCCCAATCACGGTTGGTATTATGAAGTGGGGGGCGGCGAAAGCGGTTACATCACGCAGCATCCGGTCAACAAAGACATTTTCTACGCAGGCAGTCAAGGGGCATTGCTGACGCGTTACGACCGCAGCAATGGTCAAGTCCGCGATATCCAGGTGTATCCGCGCTTTTTTTCGGGCGAACCTTCCAGTGCCTTGCCTGAACGCTGGCAATGGACTTATCCGATTGTGTTTTCTCCCAAGAATCCCAATATGTTGTTCACTTGCTCGCAGCACGTGTGGAAAACCACCGATGATGGGCAAAGCTGGGAAAAAATCAGTCCCGACCTCACCTATGCTGACCCAGAAACACTGGGGCCAACCGGAGGCGAGATCACCAAAGACATGAATGGCCCGGAAATCTACGCCACGGTGTATTCTCTGGCTCCTTCCAATCACGATGTGAACACCATCTGGGCAGGATCAGACGATGGCCGCATCAATATTACCCGCGATGGTGGCAAATCCTGGCAAGACATCACCCCCAAAGACCTGCCCAAACACTCGGTGGTGAGCATCATTGACGAATCGCGTCATACTCCTGGCACGGCTTATGTGGCGGTATACCGCTACCAGGTCGACGACCGCCAACCTTACGTGTTCCGCACCAAAGATTACGGCAAGACCTGGACCAAAATCGTGACGGGTATTGCCAATGGGCATTTTGCACGCTCGGTTCGGGAAGACCACGTTCGGCCAGGACTGTTGTTTCTGGGCACTGAGCATGGCGCATATGTATCTTTTGATGCAGGCGACCACTGGCAGCCACTGCAACTCAATTTGCCCGACACCCCGATTAGGGATTTGGTGATCAAAGACAATGACGTGGTACTCGGTACACATGGCCGTGGCTTCTGGATTCTGGACGACATCCAGCCTTTCCGGCAATTGACGCCCGAAAACATCAAACAACCCGCCATGTTGTTTCAGCCCGCCGATGCCATTCGCGGCATTACTACGGCTACGTTTCAATACTATTTGCAGGAAAAGGCAGACTCAGTGTTGATAGAGATTTTGGACGCAAAAGGAACCCTGATTGACAAATTCAAAGGCGACAATGCGCCAGCCAAAGCCGACGGAGGGCCTGCCTGGTCCCGTGGCCCAGGAAAGCCATCCACCAATGCAGGTTTGAATGCTTATTCCTGGAACCTCCGTTACCCTGGAGCTACCGTGTTTGAAGGCATGATCCTCTGGGGTGCCCGACCACAAGCAGGCCCCAAGGCGCCATTGGGCAAATACCAGGTGCGGTTTACAGCAGGAAAATACACCCAGACTTATCCTTTCCAAATCGGGTTGAACCCCAATCTGAAAGGCATTACCGCAGCTGATTTGCAAGAACAGTTTGACGTGGCGCTGAAAATTCGGGACAAAGAAAGTGCTGGCAATGAAGCGGTAATTCGCATTCGCGCTTTGCGCAAACAAATCGAGGCCCGCATGAAAGAGACCACCGACGCTACTTTCACGGCTGCCGCCAAAGACTTGAATACCAAAATCACCGCCATCGAAGAAGACCTGTACCAAACCAAAAACCGTAGCAGCCAGGATCCCTTGAATTTTCCGATCAAATTGGGCAACCGGATCTCTGCCGTGCGCCGCAGTCTGGAATCGGGAGATGCAAAACCTACGGCTGGAGTGTACAAGGTCTTTGCCGAATTGAGCAAGGAACTGGAAGGGCATTTGACCAAATTGGATGCCACCATTTCTGGCGCGCTACCTGGCTTAAACAAGCAATTGCTGGCCTTGCAACTGAAAGAAGTTAAGGACAAGTAAGGAAATAAAAGATGATAAAGGTAGTTTTTTTGACTGCCTTTATCATCTTCTACAATTTCTATCAATTTTATTAGATTAGTTTGAAAATGGAAGTTTCTACTCAAAAATCCCACGTTTTGCTGCATGAAGATTGGGCTTCGGTATGCATTGGGTTCATCATCATCTTTTTGGCCATTGGCTTGTTCGTATTGCCAGCGCCCGAACACGGCTGGAAGACCTTCTCGGATCTGTTTGGAGCGGTATTTTCAGGAGGCAATCTAGGCAAGATTACGGCCCAGTTTTTGCTGGTATTTGCGGGTGGCGCGCTTGGTGTGGTACTGACTGGCGGCAAGTTGCGCTACTTCCTGCAAGGGTTTCCACTCTTGTTTTTGCTTACTTTGTTTGCGCAGGTTCTGGCGGGCAATGCCCAGGTGAAAGCGCTCAACCTGGAAGCGGTCATCTTTAGTTTGTTGCTGGGCTTGCTGATTCGCCAACTGTTCAACTTACCCGCCTGGTTCAGTGGAGCTTTGACGACGGAGTTGTTTGTCAAGATAGGTTTGGTATTGCTGGGTAGCAGCGTCATTTTTACCGATATTTTAAAAAACGGAACACTGGGATTGATCCAGTCTCTGGTAGTTGTACTCAGTGTTTGGTATTTTTCATACTGGGTTTGCAAACGCTGGAAAATTGACGAAGAGTTGGCGTTTATGCTCTCCAGCGCCGTGTCAATCTGCGGGGTTTCGGCGGCCATTGCCACAGCAGGTGCCATCAATGGCGACAGCAAAAAGCTCTCTTTTGTGGTATCCCTGGTACTGATTGTTGCCATTCCAATGATGATATTCATGCCGATGATTGCCAATTACCTGGGCTTATCCCAGGAAGTAACCGGCGCCTGGTTGGGTGGCACCATCGACACCTCTGGTGCGGTGGTCGCTTCGGGTTCGATGGTGGGCGAAAAAGCGCTGGAAGTAAGTACCATCGTCAAGTTTTCCCAAAACGTGTTGCTTGGGGTAGCCGCTTTTTTCATCAGCATTTATTGGACATTGACGGGCAAAAAGACCGAAGATGGCATCGCCGTTGAAAAGCCAACCGTAAAAATAATCTGGGATCGATTCCCCAAGTTTGTATTGGGTTTTCTGGTCGCTTCGCTGATTTTTTCCTTTATCCTTACCCCTGATACGGTCAAAGAAGTAAAAGGACATTTGAAAAACATCCAGACCTTGTGGTTCGGTCTTGCTTTTACCAGCATTGGACTGGAGACAAAGTTTTCTGATCTGTTCAAGGATGGTTTCCGCAAGCCATTTTGGGCATTTATATTGGCTCAATTTTTCAACATCATCATTACCTTGGTTTTGGCGTATTTCCTCTTCCGGTAATTAGACAATGCATGGATATCGTTCAACAATTAACCGAAGCTTTGGGCTCAGATTGCGTTTTGACACATGATCAGGCAGCACAACGGTTGGCCAGTAATTGGGTCAGCGCAGAAAATTTGAATTGTAAAGCGCTGGTTTTGCCACGAAATACGGAAGAGGTATCCATTGCCTTGAAAATCTGCAATGCTGCTAAACAAGCAGTTGTGCCCCGCAGCGGCACTACCAACGTGGTAGGTAGTACCCATACCCAGGCCCACGAAATTGCCCTCAGCCTGGAGCGATTGAACACGATTGAATCAGTTGATTCCGCCAATCGAACTGCCACGGTGCAAGCTGGCGTAGTTTTGCAGCAACTTCAGAATCACCTGCAACCCTTGGGTTTGATTTTCCCGCTAGACTTAGGCGCCAAAGGCAGCTGTATGATTGGCGGAAACATTGCCACCAATGCCGGCGGACTGCAAGCGATCCGGTACGGAGTGATGCGCAACCTGGTGTTGGGGCTGGAAGTCGTTTTGGCCGATGGCACCATTCTCTCCTCCATGAACCATTTGCTCAAAAACAATGCGGGGTACGACCTCAAGCACCTGTTCATCGGATCGGAAGGCACTTTGGGTATCGTAACCAAGGCCGTACTCAAACTGGAACCTGCATCCTTGAGCAAAAACACGGCATACCTTGCCCTCAGTAGCTTTGAGCAAGCTGCTGAATTTTTGAATTTGGCCAAACAAAGTCTGGGAAATGCCCTCACGACTTACGAGCTGATCTGGCAGGATTACTACCGTTTGATGACGACTCCTCCTTCCCGGCATGCTCCTCCCCTGCCCCAAGATCATGCTTATTATGTGTTGCTGGAAACCCTGGGATTTCATCCTGAAAATGACCAAAAAGTTTTTCAGGAAACGCTGGAAAAAGCTTTTGAAAGTGGACTGATCGCTGATGCCTGTTTGGCCCAAAGCCAACAAGAACTGGATTGGTTCTGGGGCATTCGCGAGCAAGTGGATTTTATTTTTTCGGTACATCGCCCCATCTTTCTGTTTGATGTCAGTTTACCCATTGCAGAAATGGGGGCTTATGTGGACACCATCCGCGCGGACTTACAAAAACATTGGCCGGAGGTATTCCTTTATGTTTTTGGCCACATGGGAGATGGCAACCTGCACTTGTACGTAAGCTGTGGGCAAAACGACCACGCCACCCGCATGGAGGTTGAAAGGCTGGTATTTAATCCATTGACTGCCATTGGAGGTTCTATCACCGCTGAACACGGGGTGGGTTTGGAGAAAAAAGAATGGTTGCATTTGAGTCGAAATCCAACTGAAATTGCCTTGATGAAAACCTTGAAGGCCACCCTGGATCCTGAGGGAATTTTGAACCCTGGAAAGATTTTTTGATGCTTGCCAATCGCCTGAAAAAATCATTTGACAGATACTTTGAAGCTCCACTCGCTGCCTGGGAACAGTTTGCCAGTCTGTGCGATGTGGTTCAATTCAAAAAAAATGAAATCATCAAGCCATATGGCCAGGTGGAACGGTATGGGTATTTTATCCTTTCAGGCAGTGGCGGGGTTTTCGTTTGGAAAGAAATCAACTATGTATGCCTGGACTTGATGTACGAAGAAACCTTTTTTGCAGATTACATGTCTCTGATTACCAAGATGCCTTCCCCTTTGGAAACAATGGCCTTGGAAAAATCGGAGATGCTGCGCATTTCCAGAGACAACATCGACAAACTAAAGGAAACGCCAATGGGGCAAACCCTTTTCCTGATTTCAGCGGAAAGTACTTTTGTGGAAAAGCAACAACAACAAATCGACCTATTGCTAAAAACCGCAGAACAACGTTATATCGATCTTTTAGAGATAGAACCGAATCTGGTACAACGAACGCCTCAAAAGCACCTAGCCTCCTATCTTGGCATTACGACTCAAAGTTTGAGCAGAATTCGCAAGAAAATTAGCCAGTTGTAAGCGCATCCTGTAGGCAGCACTAAAAAAATGTCTGCATTTTTGATTATTTAACCTATGTTAACTTTTTTGCAACACATACAGGTGAATTTTGCGGTATTGTTCATTATTAAACACCTGACAAATGCGTTTATTCCTCACCTGCTGTTTTATTGGATTGTTGAGCATTGTTTCCGCTCAAGACCATGCTGAAAATGAATTCACCCGCGAAGGCTTTTTTTTTGGTGCTGCTGCGGGAGTAGGAGCCCTACAGCTCTCCAACTCCAATGGACTTGCGCACAATGAAGTGTCGATGTCTTTTCCCAACTTCAAATTTGGCTGGATGCTTTCGCCCAGATTTGCCGTAGAAATGTGCCTTCCAGGATCGCTGTATACCTTCAATGCCGAAGGCAGATCGAGAAGCCGTGGTTTTGAAGGTATGGTTCCTTCAGTACAATACTGGCTCAAAAACCGTTGGTGGATTTCTGGAGGTGTGGGAATCGGACTGGATGCACCTGCATTTTATGACATCAAAACGGAAACTGAACGCAAGTTTTATTTTGGTTCAGCCGCACTCTTTAGCACCGGTTATGAAGTTATTCGTACCCGCAAATTTGCCATTGATATCCAAAGTCGGGTACATTGGGGGGCGATGAAAATTGCAGAAGGCAATCAAAACGGAACCTCTTTCAACTTTTTGATTGGAATCAACTGGTATTAAATTCAAAAGAAGACTGAGTGATGTATTTTTGATATGGTGGGAAACATTTTTATTTTTGCAATAATTTGAACCCACCATATCAAACACCATGCGTACCTATCGACAAATTGTTCATGCCGTTTTTATCGTTGCATTCGTTTTATTGGCCAATTCTTGCGGCATCAAATACCAGTATACCAAGGCTTTGAATGATGCGGCACAGCCCAATGTCAGTAAAATCAGTACTGCCCTCACCAAAGTAGTGGCCAATTCCCCCGGCTTGAAGTGGAAAAAAATCAATGGCGAAGACTACGTCCTGGTTTCTTCCTGGAAAGCGGATACCAAATACTACAAAAACGACCAGAGCTCTGGATTTTACAATACCGGAAAATATCCAATTTGGGTGACAGTAGCGCCAGATTTGCAAAATTGGTATGCTGCGCAAAAAAAAGTGGGAGATCCAGACAAGCGCCTGAAGCAATTGCTGGGTTTGCCTCCCAATGCCGACAAAAAGTTTTTCGTGGAGTTTTGGGTACGCCCGCAAGACCTGATTCGGCCCTGTATTGATACCGAAGTGACCGACGGAGCTTGTGATTTGTACCTGAAAAACGCGGCAGATGCGGATTGCGAAAATCTCCTTTGGTTAAACGAACAGTCCCGCATGTCATTTGCAGATTCAACGCTGTACAACCGCTATCCATTCACCCAATTGGGCTATACGTATGATTGGAATCCGCGCAACAAAAAGCACGTTGGTTTGAGCGAGTTTGTGATCGGAAAAAACAAGAACATCGTTGTAGGAACGGTATTCACAACGGCTGAATATTTGCAGCAATAAGTCATTAGACTTGAGGTGAGTTGATTATCAAGTGATTGAATAATTCCAGGCATAACAACCAGCGGCAGCGCCGCCAATACGTCTGTAGTTATTATGCGTTTACCTGGATTAAAGGTGCAGCGCACCGCAACAAGAAGGGGTTACGGTGCGCTGCACCTTTAATTAATAACTTGGTATTAAATGCTACAGACGTTTTGGCGGCGCTGCCGCTGGTCATTTAGCTTAACATCATTTAATTCACTGATAATCAACATGCCTCAAGTCAATTATTGTTCCAGGGTAAAGGCTACAGAGCGTACACTCTTTACTTCGGTACCATCCGGCAAGGCCCAATCCAGCAACATTTCGTGGGCAAGTTGGTCTGAAAAAACCTCTTGCATGTTGCGCAGTCCGCCTGCCGGAACGCCCATTTGATGGAATTGCTTCAACAAGGGTTCGCGGTCTTGTAGTGCTATTTTAGCTTGCAGTTGTGCCTGCAACGCACTGCGGTTGAGCACCCGTTGATTGTTGTGGATATAGTCCGCATGTTGAGCCAGTTCATCGAGTTGCAACGCTTTGCACATGTGCTGAAATTGGCGGTCGTTGCCGATGGCCAGCACGATTTGTCCTCCATCTCGACAAACGAAGAGTTCACCGTATGGAGCGATGTTCGGGTGCAAGGTTCCCATCCGCTGGGGGATTTTTTGGGCGATCAGCCAGTTGGTGGCCTGATTGGCCAGGGATGCCAGTGCCGCAGCATACAAGGATACGCTTACTTTGCTCCCGTTTCCGGTTTGGGCGCGTTGCAGCAAGGCCAGCAGGATGCCTTCTTTGAGTTGATGTGCGGCCAGAAGGTCAATCAAGGCAACTGGCATTTTAACCGGATTGCCGTCTTTTTCGCCAGTCATGTACAAAAATCCGGCTTCGGCTTGCAGTACTACATCAAATGCAGAGCGGTCATCATTGGGGCCATATCCGGTGATTTCCCCATAAACCAAGCGAGGGTTTAGTGGTTTCAAACTGGCGTAATCCAGTCCCAGACGTTGAGCAGATTCGGGTTTGAAGTTGGCCAGCACCACATCGGCGCTTTTGATTTGCTCCAGCACCCAGGCCAATTCTTCAGGCTGGCTCAAATCCATCAACAAGATCTCCTTTCCCCAATTCACGCTGCAATAATAGGCCGAATAGGCCCAGGAAGGGTCTTCTATAGACAATTTCCAGCTGCGGGTGACGTCGCCATGGGTGGTTTTGTTTTCAATTTTGAGCACGGAAGCACCCAATTCTGCAAAAAACATACCCACTGCCGGCCCGGCGAGTACGGTGGATAGTTCGATGACTTTAAGGTCTTGGAGCATGAGTTGATTCATTCACTCACATTACTCAGTAAGCAGCTTCGCTGCTTGTTTTTATAACCGCGACGACGCGACGGCGCGACGATTCATTTGGCTGTGCCAAATGTTCGACGTAAAACGACGCAGAGATGTGCGAAGCACATAAATCGTCGCGCCGTCGCGTCGTCGCGGTTACAAAACATTTGGCGCAGCCAAATCAATAAAATCGTTGCTTTTGCCAAAAGGAGGCATTAGTACTAAGCTGCGTAATGTGAGTTATTCAAAATTACTGTTTCCGATCATCCTAAAATCTCCTTCAACTTAAGCAGCACCTGATCCACTTCTTCGCGGGTATTCAAATGCGAAAAAGAAAAGCGCAAGGTCTGCCGCAGGGATCCGTGTTTAAGCGCATCCATAACGTGCGAGCCTACATCTACGCCAGAACTACATGCACTACCGCCAGAGGCGGCTACCCCGGCGATGTCCAAATTGAGCAAAAGGAGATCGGCACGTTGAGACGGGGGAAAACCTACACTCAGAATTTTGTAATGCCCCTGTCCAAAAGGATCGCCATTGAATTCGAGGTCTGGAAATTGGGTTTGCAACTGCTCCGCAAAATAATCGCGCAATTCTTTGATGTAAGCCTGGCGAGATTCCATTTCAGCAGTGGCCAGTTCCAGAGCCTTGGCCATGCCCAATATCCCGGAAATATTTTCGGTTCCGCCCCGCATGTTGCGTTCTTGCGAGCCGCCGTCGATGTACGGATGAACAATATTGCTGTTGTTGATGTAAATGAACCCGATGCCTTTGGGGCCATGGAATTTGTGCGCCGATCCGGTCAAAAAAGCAATATTGAGATGGGACAAATCAATGGGGTAATATCCAATGGTTTGCACCGTATCGGTGTGGAACAAAGCGTCATGTTGGGTACACAAGGCCGAAACTTTTACCAAGTCCATCAAGGTGCCAATCTCGTTGTTAGCGTGCATCAGGGAAACCAGGGTTGGGGTTCCTTTTTGCTGCAGCAATGCTTCCAGGTGCTCCAATTGGATGTGCCCATCGCTATTTTGATCCACAAAAACCACTTCCATGCCTTGTTCTTTGACCAGGGCATCCAAAGAATGCAGCACACAATGGTGTTCGGTGCGGGCGCTGATGATGCGGCGCACGCCCAAGTCTTGCACCGCACGTTTGAGGGCCATGTTGCTGGACTCAGTGCCCCCCGAGGTAAAGAAGATTTCTCCGATAGAAGCATTCAGGCTCCGCGCAATCTGGCGGCGGGCTTGCTCGATTGCTGCTCTGGCGGTTCTGCCTTCCTGGTGAATGGAGGAAGGGTTGCCGTTGGTAAGGCGCAGGGCCTCCACCATGGTTTCTATCACCCGTTCGTCGACGGGGGTAGTTGCAGCGTTGTCAAGATAAATGCGCATTCTTTTGGTTTTTCAAGGATTGGGGTTGCTCAATTGTAAAATCCTAGCTCAATCTACTGAACCACTCTTCAACGAGTTTTTCATCCTGGTGATCGTTATTGTGGTGATGAAACTCGTTGGTGTGTACATTGTACAAATAATCACGTCCCCAGGTTTCATGGTTTGCTGCCAATTCGGTGATGGCATCCATGATGTGGCGCACTTCGGCATCCGTCATCACCGGGTGGATCGACATGCGGATCCAACCTGGTTTCTCGGAAAGGTCTCCAAAATTGATTTTATCGGTGATCGAATTGGAATGCTCGCGGGAAACTTCCAGCAGGTAATGGCCGTAAGTACCCGCACAGGAGCAGCCTCCTCGCACTTGAATGCCGAAGCGATCGTTGAGGATGCGTACGCCAAGGTTGTAGTGCAGGCCATCGATGTAAAAGGAGATTACCCCCAGGCGATTGCGGTGGCCATGCGCCAAAATGTGCAGATTGGGAATGTTTTCGAGGCGATCCCAAATGAGGTCTAGCAATTCATGTTCACGTTGCAGGATGTTGGTTACCCCCATTTGAGCTTTGAGTTGCATGCAAAAAGCGACGCGCATGGTTTGCAAAAAAGCGGGGGTTCCGCCATCTTCGCGGGCTTCAATTTCTTCGATGTATTTGTGCCCACCCCAAGGATTCGTCCAATCAACCGTGCCGCCTCCAGGATTATCAGGAATGCGGTTTTTGTACAATTTGGCATCAAAAATCAAAATCCCCGTTGAACCTGGGCCGCCCAAAAATTTGTGTGGCGAAAAAAAGATGGCATCCAGGTGTTGCAGTGGATTGGCCGGGCGCATATCGATGTCGATGTAAGGGGCAGAACAAGCGAAATCCACGAAACACAAACCCCCATGGCGGTGCATGATTTCGGCGATTTCGTGGTAGGGCGTAAACAAGCCCGTTACATTGGAACAAGAAGTTACCGCAGCGATTTTGGTTTCCCGTTGAGCGTAGCGTTGAAGCATGGCCTCCAGGTTGTCCAGATCCACCAATCCATCAGCGGTTGGTGCAATCACTTCAACGTCGACCAGGGTTTCCAACCAGCTGGTTTGGTTGGAATGGTGCTCCATGTGGCTGATGAATACAATAGGGCGTTGGTTTTCGGGCAATTGCACCAGGTGCTGGTGGCGCTCGTGGACTTTCAAGCCCAAAATGCGTTGAAATTTATTCACCACCCCGGTCATACCAGAGTTGGAGGAAATCAACACATCAGATTCATCTGCACCTACGTAGGATTTGATGATGGATTTTGCATGGTGGTAGGCCAGGGTCATGGTGCTGCCCGTAATGGTCGTTTCGGTATGGGTGTTGCCTACAAAAGGGGCGATTTCATTGGTTAAAATGTCTTCAATGGGCAAGTACTGGCGCCCGCTGGCCGTCCAATCGGCGTACACTATGGTTTGGAGGCCATAGGGTGTCATGAATTTTTGATTCGCCCCGATCACGTTTTTCCGAAAGGACTGAAAATAGGTTTCCAACGAAGCGACCATCGTTTGGCTTGTCATGGTTTATTTGGTTTTATTGCTGTAGTCGGTATCTGGTTACAGGAGTTCCACTACTTCGGTTTTGATTTTTCCTACCAGTTCTTGAGCCTTGGTCAGACTGGGTGCTTCTGCATAAATGCGAATAATCGGTTCCGTATTCGATTTGCGCAGGTGCAGCCAACTATCGGCAAAATCGATTTTCAATCCATCGATCATGCTGTGCTCTTCGTGTTGGTATTTTTCTTCCAGTTTTTGCAGGATGCCTTCCAAATCCAGTCCTTCGGGCAGTGAAATTTTGTCTTTCACCATTTGATAATCGGGATAAGTAGCCCGCAATGCAGAAGCGCTGCCATCAAACTTGGCCAACCACGACAAAAACAGGGCAATTCCCACCAGGGCATCCCGACCATAGTGCAATTGAGGAACGATGATGCCACCGTTGCCTTCCCCTCCGATTACCGCGCTAACCGCTTTCATTTTTTCGACAACATTCACTTCACCAACTGCGGCAGCAAAATATTGACCACCATGCTTGAGGGTTACATCCTTCAAAGCCCGGGAGGAAGACAGGTTGGAAACCGTATTACCAGGAGTATGCTGCAAGATGTAATCTGCAACAGCAACCAGGGTATATTCTTCGCCAAATGGGGCGCCATTTTCGCATACCAGCGCCAGACGGTCTACATCAGGATCTACTGCAATGCCGAGGTCGGCGTGGTGCTCCAGGATGGTTGCAGATAGGGCGGTCAAGTGTTCAGGAAGTGGCTCAGGGTTGTGTGCAAACTGCCCATTGGGCTCCCCATTGATGGTGATCACCTCGCAGCCCAGGTATTCCAAAAGTTGAGGCACCGTCAGTGCGCCTGAGGAGTTGACTGGATCAAGCACAATTTTGAAACCTCGCGCACGCACCAGGTCTACTTCTACCTCTGGCATGTCGATGATGGCTTGGATGTGTTTGTCAAGAAAATCATCATCCATTTCAATTTTCCCCAGTTGATCAACGGGTTGGTAACTGATGCCGCCATTGGCGATCAGGTTCAGCACAGCTTCTCCGTCGGCAGCAGAGATGAATTCGCCTTTTTCGTTGAGAAATTTCAAGGCGTTCCACTCTTTGGGATTGTGGCTGGCGGTGATGATGATGCCCGCACCAGCACCAGCAAAGGTTACCGCCATTTCAACGGTGGGCGTAGTGGACAATCCAAGGTCGACGACATCAATCCCCAAAGCAATGAGGGTACTGGCCACCAAATCCCGAACCATGGAGCCCGAAATTCGGGCATCCCGACCGATGATAACTTTGGCAGGATTGCCTTTTTGCAACAACCAGGTACCAAAAGCAGCGGTACACTCTACAATGTCTTGGGGGGTAAAGTTTTGTCCAGGCAATCCGCCGATGGTGCCTCTAATGCCGGAAATTGACTTGATAAGTGCCATAGGATTTGGGTTAAGATTTGATGCAAAGTTAATATAAGTTGCGGTTTTTTCATTGTTGTCAGGCAAGGATGGACTTCTTCTAATCTTACCCTATATTTGCCCCATCCGTTTTTGCCTACAATTTATATTCATGGAAGAACTCATCGCTTTTGATCAATACCTTTTTGAAATCATCAATGGCCACACCCACAATGCGGTACTGGATTGGTTGATGCCCATCTGGCGCGAAAAATCGACCTGGATTCCGTTTTACCTGGCTTTGGCCGTTTTCTTGGGTTACAAATATCGAAAAGCTGGATTGTACCTGATTCTGGGTCTGGCTTTGTCCGTAGGCCTGGCCGATACGATTAGCAGCAAGGTCATCAAGCCAGCGGTGCATCGTTTGCGGCCTTGCAATGACCCTGAGATCAAGGATGAAGTGCAGCTTTTGGTGCATTGTGGCAGTGGCTATAGCTTCACTTCATCGCATGCGGCCAATCATTTTGCGGTAGCTGCTTTTTTGAGTTTAACACTGGGTTTGCATTATCGGCGCATTCGTTGGCCATTGCATTTGTGGGCGGCGAGCATCGCCTTGGGGCAAGTGTATGTTGGGGTACATTATCCACTGGATATTTTAATGGGGGCATTTTTAGGATTAATTATTGGCAACATTGTTGCAAAAACGTACCTTCGCCTTTTCAAAGACTTTTTCTTTCCAAATCAAGCACAATTCTGAATGTACATCTGGGAATATTTGCTCCTTTTTTTAACCCCAATTATTGGAGGAATACTGGCATTTACGCTGGGCAATAAAAAGCCCAAACTGGTGCGGTACACCATGCTGTTCAACGGTGCCTTTATTCTAGGGGTAGTGCTGGTACAACTGCTCCCCGATTTATTTTCCAAAGGAGATCGGTACACCGGATTGTGGATGTTGTTGGGTTTTGGATTGCAAATGCTACTCGAAGAATGGTCAGGAGGTGTTGAGCATGGCCACATTCATGCAAATGAGCAAAGACCGAGATGGCTGGCATTTTCCATTATGCTGGGGTTGTGTCTTCATTCTTTAATTGAAGGGCTACCCTTAGGAGGTTACCGATCTTTTATGCATTCCATACAGGGAAGCAATAGCGATAGTCAGTTTCATCACTTGTTTTTGAGCATTCTGATGCACAATATTCCAGCGGCTTTTGCACTCACTTCTTTTTTATTGATGAGTGGCATTAATCGGTTTTCAAGTGCCATTTTTTTGCTCTTGTTTGCCTTGATGGCACCCATTGCAGCGTTTTCGGCCCAGTTTTTCCTCAGCAGCCCTTCCACCTTGGCCATATTGCTTTCGATTGTAACCGGAAATTTGTTGCAGATTGGTTCTACTATCCTCTTTGAAAATGATGCCCATTCCAGTCATCATTTTTCGATTGGCAAATGGTTGGCGCTGATTTTGGGTTTTGGGTTGTCGGCCATTCATTTTCACTAAGCAATAATTTGGGAAATCACTCGGATTTAAGGCAAATACACAAAAAAATTTCATAACATGTGGCAAGTTCGGAATAAAAATTTGTCAGTATCTTTACTCGTAGGTAAAATTCAGATTACAAAAGATTAACTTCTAGCGAATATTCACTAATTTGCCCGCATTTAGAATATTATTCGCTCACTATATCGGTTTTCAGCATGAAATATCTATCTAAGTCGCTGATGTTTAGCATCATTCTGTTTTTCTCCTGTTTGTGCATCATCCATGCCCAAACGACCATTCGAGGAGAAATCAAAGATGCCACCAATAAAGAAGGGTTGGCAAATGCCACGGTGATTCTGAAAGGAACCACAGAAGGGGTTGTTGCAGATTTGGAAGGGAAATTTGAATTGTCCACTCAACAAAAGCTCCCCTTCACCATCCTGGTTTCTTATGTAGGGTATACCGATAAGGAAGTTAACGTAACCACTCCCAGTCAAAAAATTGTCGTAGATCTTTCCGAGGATGCCGTCACCATTGATCAGGTTGAAGTAAAAGGCCGGCGCATTTCCGAAAAGAAGGTTCAATCACCTTTGACCATGGAAACCCTGGATGCCATTGGCATTACAGAAACGCCTGCGGCAAATTTCTATGATGGTTTGGGTTCTTTGAAGGAAGTGGATTTGACCGCGGCCAGTTTGGGGTTCAAAATCATCAACATGCGGGGCTTCAACAGTACCAGTCCGGTGCGTTCCTTGCAAATCATTGATGGTGTAGACAATCAGTCGCCTGGTTTGAACTTCTCTTTGGGCAACTTCTTAGGTGCTTCCGAGTTGGATGTCAACAATGTAACCCTGATTATCGGGGCTTCTTCTGCTTTTTATGGGCCCAATGCTTTTAACGGCGTAGTGAGCATGCAAACCAAAAATCCGTTTTTGAGCAAAGGCCTAAGCGTGCAGATAAAAGGTGGACAGCGCAATTTATTTGAAGGGGGAATTCGTTGGGCAGATGCCATTAAGAATAAAGCAGGTAAAGAATTCTTTGCTTTCAAATTCAACATCTCCGGATTTAGAGCCGACGACTGGGTCGCAGACAATTACGATCCGGTATACGATACTCCAAGCGGCAAGAACAACCCGGGAGGTTTTGATGGTGTAAACATCTATGGTGATGAATACCTGATTTCCAATGACTTTACCAATTCGTTTTCGCTGCCAGGCATGGGGATTATTCACCGCAAGGGCTACAAGGAAATCGATGTAGTCAATTACAATTCCGAAAACCTGAAAGCGGCAACTGCGCTGCATTTCCGCATCAACCCTGCAAAGGATTACAAATCTGCAGAGCTGGTTTTGGGTACCAATTACAGCACAGGTACAACAGTTTATCAAGGCGACAACCGCTACAGCTTGCGGGGCATTCAGTTTTTTCAGCACAAAATTGAACTGAAGCAAACCGACAAGTACTTCCTGCGCTTTTATGCAACCCACGAAGATGCGGGAGATTCTTACGACCCCTATTTTACGGCTTTGCAATTGCAGAAGAATGCCAAAGAAGACGTAAAGTGGGCTTCTGACTACATCAATTTCTGGCAAACCAGTATTAACCCTCGGGTAAGAAAAATTGAGGGCTACCCCAATCCCATCAATTTTATTGGAAAGCCGGATGAGTTTCGAGTTGCTCAAAATGCATTTTTAGGCAACTCCAAAGTTCAAGATTCTTTGGCTTTGTACCACTCTTTGGCGCAAATTCAGGTAGACAAAGGAAATGCACTCTTTCAATCGGTGGATTTCTTCGAACCCGGTACTGATCGATTCAACAAAGAGTTCAACAGCATCACTAGCCGCTTGGGATACAGCGAAGGTGGTACTCGTTTTTATGACCGTTCCGCGTTGTACCACGCCAATGGTGAATACCACTTCAATGATTTGGTGAAAGCGGAAAAAGGAGGAAAAGTAACCGATCTCGACCTTTTGGTTGGCGCCAGCTATCGCTTGTACACGCCCAATTCCAAGGGGTCAATCTTGTTGGATACAGGAGACACCAAAATCAATACCTATGAATACGGTATTTACGGTGGCGGCACGATAGAACTGGATAAAAGACTGAAAATCAGCGGTTCGATGCGTTTGGACAAAAACAAAAATTTCGATTTCCTGTTTTCACCAGCCGCATCTTTGGTGTATACTCCTGATCGCGATCAGGTTTTCCGATTTTCGTTTTCTTCTGCCATCCGCAACCCTACCCTCGCAGATCAATACCTGTTTTACAACGTAGGTCGGGCCATTTTGATCGGCAATCTAAATGGATTCAATAACCTGTTGACCATTGAATCTTTGCGTGAATACTTGAATACCAAGGACAATACCAAACTTTCCTATTTCGACGTGGCACCAATCCGCCCTGAAAAAGTAAGGACACTTGAAGCCGGATACCGCAATACTTTTTTTGACAAATTGTATGTTGACGCCACTTACTACTACAGTTTTTACAATGATTTCATTGGGTACAATATTGGTGTAGATGCTACCATTGAGTCATTTACCAACTCGATCACCCGCGCTCAAGCCTACAGGGTGGCAGCAAATGCCAAAGATCGGGTAACTACCCAAGGCCTTTCTATCGGAACCAGTTATTATTTTGGGCAAAATTATGTGCTGGGCGGAAACTATTCTTTTAACCAGCTCAACAGCGTAAGCGACGACCCAATTATCCCGGCTTTCAATACGCCTAAACACAAGTACAATGTCAGCTTTTCCGGTCGTGATTTGGCTGTAAAATTCCTGGGCATAAAATTCCCTGATTTTGGGTTCAATGTCAATTACAAGTGGATTGATGGGTTTATTTTTGAAGGATCACCTCAGTTTACAGGGGGTATTCCAAGTTATGATATGCTGGATGCCCAGGTGAATTGGCAAGTAAAAAAGATCAACACCACCTTCAAACTAGGCGGTTCCAATTTGTTGAACAACTTTACTTTCCAAACCTATGGAGGCCCTCGAATTGGCCGTATGGTGTATTTATCGTTGACTTACGATTGGAAGAAAAAATAAAAAATCCTATGTTCAAGAGTTTATTGGCAGTTATTGCAGATAAACTCTTGAATTTATTTTTGGTCATTTCATTTCACACACTCAAAACTTTTTTCAAATGAAACAACTCAACACTTTGCTGCTGTTGTTGATTGCTTTAGTAGGAACGGTGAGCCTATCTGCTCAAGCTGGCCGATACCGCACCAAAGTATTCACTGGATTTACCGTTCAAAGGAATGTTACTTACGCAACCAATATCACGGTGTTGCGCAACCCTACCATTGCTCCAGAAGATTTAAAAATGGACATTTACACTCCTGCCGGGGATGTTGAGAAAAGCCGGCCAGTAGTGATTTATTTCCATACAGGTAGCTTTTTGCCCCCTTTAATCAATGGTGGGATTACTGGCGCGCGCAACGACTCTTCATGCGTAGAATTTGCGCGCCGTTTGACGGGCCTTGGTTATGTGGTTTGCGTAACCAGTTACCGTCAGGGTTGGAACCCCGCTGCAACGGGTCCAGCTGGACAAAACATCCGTACAGGTACCTTGTTGAATGCAGCGTACCGTGGCGTTCAGGACGGTCGAGCGGCCATTCGTTTTATTCGTAAAACGGTAGCCGCAGACAGCAACCCTTATGGCATTGACCCAAATCGCATCGTTCTTTGGGGCCAAGGAACTGGCGGCTACATTGCCCTGGGTGCTGCTTATCTGGATCGTTTCAAAGAAGAAATCCAGATCACGAAATTCATCGATACCGACAAGTTGACGGCTTATGTAGATACCAGCTTGAATGGTAATCCATTTGGTACTACAGCAAAACCACTTAACCTCCCCAATCACGTGGGTTACAGCTCTAGCTTCAACATGGCGGTAAACATGGGTGGTGCTATGGGTGATTCAAGCTGGATGGAAGGCAAAGCTGGAGAACCTGCCTTGCTTGGTTTTCACGTTGTTGCTGATCCATTTGCCCCGTTTGGCGATGGTGCGGTAATTGTACCTACTACCCGTGAATTTGTAGTAAGTGTATCTGGTACCCGTTCTGTAGTTGAACGCGCCAATAATTTCAAACTGAATGATAAAATGGCTGCCGCCATCAATGACGCCAGCTTTGTCAATCAGAAAAACAAGGCAATCAGCAATGCTCCACTTCCTTTTCCCACTTTCAGTGTAGCCGGAAAAGCAACTACCCTTTCTACCAATAACATGTACCCCCTTGTGACTCCAAACTTCCGCATTGAGGCCGGACCATGGGAATGGTGGGATACGACGACCTTGAAATTGGTCGTAGCAGGTACCAACCTGGCCCTTGGTACAAACTATGATGCGAAAAAACTGCATGCTGACGGTTTGTTGACCAACCCCAACATGAGCAAAGCCAAAGCAATGGCTTACATCGATACGATGATGGCGGTCTTTATTCCTCGGGCTTTCCTGCAATTGAACTTGGCTACTTCTACTGAAGACATCATTCAGGAAGATGTGGTGAAATTGAAAATCGGACCAAACCCGGTTGCAGATCGGATTTACATCCAGTCGGCGGCAGAGCACAAGATGCAAGACATCGCACTGTACTCCCTGGATGGGAAAATGGTGCGTGGCTATGCCAACGTTGGCGAGAATAGCTTTGAACTGCTGCGCGGAGGATTGCCTGCGGGTACGTACGTCTTGCAGGTACGATTCGATAAAGGGATCGTTGCGAAGAAACTGATACTGAAATAAGTTGAAATGTTTAGGGTTGAAATGTTGAAAAGAAGTATAAAAGTTGTTAAGTAATCAAGACAATTTGTCTTCGAACTAATTGACTTTAGCACTTCTCTTCAACATTTCAACTTTATTCAATTTCCACAATCATTTCCACTTCTACTGCCATGTTCTTTGGCAATGAAATCATGCCGACTGCTGATCGGGCGTGTTTCCCTTTGTCTCCAAATACCTTGACCATCAAATCGGAATAACCGTTGATGACTTTGGGTTGATCTCCAAAATCCGGGCCACAATTGACCATTCCCAATACTTTCACGATGCGTTTTACCCGATCCAGGTTGCCGATTTCGGCTTTTAGTGCAGCGAGTTGATTGATGGCGGTGAGTTGGGCGGCTTCGTAACCTTGTTCGATGGTCAAATCGGTTCCCACTTTGCCCACGATGTAAGTGCCATCTGCTTTACTCGGGCCTTTTCCTGCCAAAAAGATTAGTTTTCCGGTTTGTACGCTGTTGACGTAATTGGCAATGGGCGCAGAAACAGCAGGGAGTACAATACCCAATTCTGCTAGTTTTTGATCAATGCTGGATTGGCCTTTGGCGGGCTTCTTGTTCTGGGCTTGCAGGGCAATTCCTGTAAGCAATAAGCAAAAAAGGAGAGAACAGAGGTAACGATTGCTCATGTTTTTCTGTGCAAAATACAGTTTCATGCGCAAAATTGAATGGTTTTTTGGAAACAAAAGCGACGTGATGGGAACGCGGATGCAGCGGATTGGGCGGATTTACGCGGATTTTGATCCCGCCTTCGGCGTGATGTGTTGGCCACAAATTTCACAAATTTTCACAAATTCTAGCACAAACTTTGTTTGCGCTAGCGAACGTAGACACGAACAAGTGTCCAATTTGTGGCTAAAAAACTTTTGCCGAAGGCAAAAGAAATCCGCGTAAATCCGCCCAATCTGCGTCCTCCGCGTTCCCATTGTATCACTTATCCCTACTTCAACTCAATGACCCTCAATGAAAAAGGTTCGAGTCGGATGCCATTCAAATCCACCGTCTCCTCCTTGAGCACGTCCCGGCCATTCTGATATCCTTTCAGCATTTCTGCATAGCGTGCCAGGTTGTGTTCCTGGGGTTTATCGGTGGTGTTCCAGAGCATCATCACCCGTTTAGTGTCATCGTAGCGGAAATAGACATACACCCCATCTTCGGGAATAAAGTGGCGCATTTTGCCCGTTTGAAGCGCAGGAGTATTTTTTCGGTAATTCAACAACTTACGCAGCAGTTGATAAGTGGTTTCTTCCATGCCCTGACGTCCGGCAGCTGTAAATTTATTGACCGGGTCTTCTTTCCAACCACCTATGAAATCTTTCCGCCCTGCTTCGCCAAAAGAACCACCAGAACCAGTGATGCCAATTTCAGTTCCATAGTACAGGCATGGCAAACCACGAATGGTCAAAAGTGCAGTCAATCCCGCATGGTATTTCCGCCAGTCACCTCCAAATACCGACAAAGCCCGGCTTACATCGTGGTTGTCCAAAAATGTGACATTGCGGTGGGCATCCTGGTACAAAAAATCATTGCTCAGGGTTAGGTAGAGGCGGTTTGCCCCATCTGTCCAACCCTGACGGCCTTGAGCGGCCTCCAATAGTGCATAGTTGAGTTGAAAATCGGTAACTGCGGGCAAATAACGCGGCGTGTTGGTCAATTTATTTCCTGCTGTAAACTGGGCTTGTGCCAAGGTACTTTGCACCCAGGTTTCGGCAAAGAACGTATACCCCGGATATTCCAGTTGCATCCTTTTGCCCCAATTGATCATAAATTGCTCATCTGGATAAAAATAAGTATCAATGCGGTAAGCATCATGGCCGGAATACTCCATCCACCAAAGGTTGCTGTACAATAAGTAGTTGGCCAGATAGGGGTTGCGCTGATTGAGGTCTGGCATGTGGCTATCAAACCATCCGTTGGCAAGTCGATTGCGGTCGGTTTCGGAAGCGTATGGATCAATCAACACGGCGTCCCGGTAATTGGACTTCGTCAAGCTAGGCCATTCCTGGTTGATCCAGTTTTTAAAAGGAAAATCTCTGATCGTCCAATGCTGATCCCCCACATGATTCTGAATAATATCCATGATCACTTTGATGCCTTTGGCATGGGCTTTTTCAACCAATTGCTTGTACAAGGCATTGGAACCATAGCGTTTGTCGATGGTATAATGATCGGTTGGGGCGTACCCATGATAGGATTCGTAAGGTTGATCTGACTCTAACAAGGGCATGATCCATATTGCCGTAATACCAAGATCCTGAAGATAATCCAGGTGATCGATGATACCCTGGATGTCACCGCCGTGGCGAAAGTAAATCTTGTCCCGATTCAACAAATCGGAACGCATGTCATTAAAACGGTCGTTGCTGGAGTCGCCATTCGCAAAACGATCTGGCATGATCAGGTACATGTTGTCGGCAGGACTCAATCCACGATTTTTTAAAGCGTTTTTCTCTCTGGCCTGCAATTCATAGACGTAGGTTTTCGAGGATTCACACAATGAAATCGTGAACTTTCCGGGTTTGGCAGTTGGGCTGATCAAAAGATCGATGAAAAGATAATTGGGATTTTCTCCCGGTTGAACTTTTAATACCTTGACGCCTGAATAATTGATTTTGACGGCGCATTTGCTGATGTTCTGGTCGTAGATCATCAATTGCAAATTGGGATCTTTCATACCTACCCACCAGTTTGGTGGGCTGATCCTGGATTTATCTACTTTCCCTCCAATTGGCAGATGTGGCTCATATTCAGAGAGTTTCATGCCCAAAGGCAGGCGTTGCATGGGGTCGTTGTCGTATACGTTTTGTGCGGATAGTGATTGCAAGTTGAACAAAAGCAGAAACAAAATTCCCCCTAAAAAAGAACCAATCGATTTCATACAAGATTTTTGACAAGAAAAAAAAACCTTGCTGATAATCCAAACTTTAGTCGTGCCACTTCATGGAAGGGAAGAACCATTTTCTAGTGTGTGAACTCAAAACAGAAAACCTTATAAAAACTGGTTTTTCACGAAAATCATTTGTGCCAGAATGCTGAGCGCAATTTCTGGGGCAGTTTTGGATTTAATGTGTATGCCCACTGGGGCATGAATGCGCTTGAATTCTTCTTCGGTAAATCCTGCAGCGATTAAGCGTTCGTGGCGCTTTTCGTTGGAGCCCTTGCTGGATAATGCGCCGATGTAAGCAACTTTGGAGCGCAGCAACAAGTGTAAGGCTTGATCATCAATTTTGGGATCGTGGGCCATCATGACTGCAAAAGTGTATTCGTCCAGTTCATACTCAGGTAGCACTTCGGCAGGGTAATCTTCGTACAGCTTATCGGGAGCAGTCGGAAAATGGGTATTCTGTGCAAAAGTGCCCCGTGGGTCGATGACGATGGTATCAAAGTCAAAATATTTGGCCAAATGCACCAGTTCTGCGGCAGCATGGGCAGCACCGACGATAAACAGTTGGTGTTTTTTAGGGAAAACCCGGAAAAACCATTTTTCTCCCAAAACTTCAGCGCTCTGACTTTTGCGTTCCTGGTAAGCTTTCTGGGCCAGAGTGATTAATTCGGATGGAGTTTCGGCAAGGCTACTGCCGTCTGGATAGATCAGAAAATGCTGTCCTTTTTCTCCTGATAATTTTGAGACCAACACACAGCTTTTATTCTCCAGAAGATTCGTGCGCAAGGACTCCCAAATAGCAGGGGAATCGAAGGCAACAAATTGCTCCAAAAAGATTTCAATGGTGCCCCCGCAGGTCAAACCGACCGACCAGGCGTCATTGTCTGAAACGCCAAACTTGAGGTTTTTGATGGTACTTCCCGAGCTGGTTTCATCGGCTTCTTTCAACACCACACCTTCTACACAGCCTCCGGATACGGAGCCCAACATCTCCAGTTCAGGCCCAACAAACATCATGGTGCCAACTGGACGAGGCGCACTGCCCCAGGTATTGATAACCGTAGCGGTACTAAAGGGTTTGCCATTGGCCAACCAACGGTCGATTTCGGAAATGTATTCGCGCATTGAAGATAAATTTGATCGGAAGAAAAAGAACTAAATAAAGATAGCCACAATAGTATTGAATTGTGGCTATCCTGACAATGATAAATTACAATAGGGAAGCTAAAGTTCAAATACCTGGCTTAATTTATACATGAACTGTGGCAAACAGTTGCAACAGCTCCGACATTTTGTCTTTAAGATCTTTGCGATCTACGATGAAATCCAGAAATCCGTGTTCCAGCAAAAATTCGGAAGTTTGGAAGTCTTCTGGCAATTCTCGTTTGATGGTTTCCTTGATGACCCTTGGGCCGGCAAAACCGATCAAAGCTTCTGGTTCCGCAAAGTTGATGTCTCCCAACATGGCGAAAGAGGCCGTTACGCCACCCGTGGTAGGATCAGTCAGCATCGAGAAAAAAGGAAGCCTGGCTTTGGCCAAACGGGTAAGTTTAGCGGAAGTTTTGGCCATCTGCATCAAGGAAAAGGCGGCCTCCATCATTCTTGCTCCTCCGGTTTTGGAGATGATCATGAAGGGGAATTGCTCTTCGATACAAAAATCAATGGCTTTGGAAATGCGCTCACCGACCACCGAACCCATCGATCCACCGATGAATTTGAAATCCATGGCGGCAATCACCAGCGGCAGGTCATTGATTTTGCCTACACCAACGGTAATGGCATCGGTTACCCGATTTTTCTTGTAGGCGTCTACCAAACGATCTGGATAAGCCTTCAGATCCGTAAAGTGCAGCATGTCCTTGGAGCGCAATTCCTCAAACAGCAAACCGTATTCCTGATGGTCGTACAGCAAATCAAAATAATCGTAGGAACCTATTCTGGTGTGGTAATTGCACTTTGGACATTTGTAAAAATTTTCCCGCATCTCTTTCATCGTGCTGGCCTCTTTGCAGCGAATGCATTGGTGCCACAGCCCTTCAGGAGCTTCTTTCTTGTTGCGGGTGGCGGTTTGAATACCGTCCTTCAATCGTTTGAACCAACCCATGAGCGATCATTACTTTTTTTGGTTGGGTCAAAGGTAGAAAAAAAAATTGTCGGCGCAATACAATAATACTAGTCGGGGCGCCCCTGTCTGGCACCCCTAGATGGGCTACCGCTAGGGGCGCCCCGACTGGAAGCCCATACTATCCAAACATACCGATGAGCTTCGTTTTCATCGTAGCGAATTCTTCTTCCGAAAGAATCCCACTGTCGCGCATATCGGCCAATTCTTTGAGTTTAGCCAGAATTTCCTGCCCGTTGGGTTGTGCTGCGGGTTTTTCCGCAACTGGAGCACTCACCACCTCTTCAGGAGCATCCTTGCTTTCATCCGCTGGTTTTTTGCGAATGGTCTCCTCTTTTTTCCATTGCTCGGCTACTTTCTTGCCTTTTTCAAATTTCTCATTGTAGATTTTACTTAAGCGAGAAACATCAAAGTCCAAAAAGGTACCTCCGGTATCAAAATGTCTTTTGAACACCTCGCCCAAGGCATAAGTAGAAGCCCCGGCAAAAATGGAATTGGAAATGCCCCCGACTAATGTACCAACAACGGGAATCAGTTTGACCACACTGCCCGCGGCGATGCGCGCCAACGTTGCGCTGGTCAGAGAGGTAACGATGGCCTTGCCTTGAGTT
>Ga0247838_1001230_pt1 | contig 37574 bp, 8 predicted proteins | sample LaCruzMarch2015__5_FD_189097 | JGI IMG/M metagenome (GOLD analysis project Ga0247838, IMG submission 189097) | Freshwater microbial communities from meromictic Lake La Cruz, Castile-La Mancha, Spain - LaCruzMarch2015_15m | ecosystem: Environmental > Aquatic > Freshwater > Lake | place: Spain... | reverse complement strand
ACCATTGGCGACCACGTAATCCATGTAGAAGCCGGTATCCGGTTGGGATTCGAGCAGGGTGAAGCTCAGCCTGAGATCGAGTACGCCGTCGGCGGAGACGCGATCGGACCAGGAGCCGAGGTCGAGCACGCGATCGTTGAAGAACCAGAGGGCCACGGCCAGGTCGGCAAAGGTCCGTTGGAACAGCGTCGCGTCCTCCGCGACGATGGCGAAGTCGAAAGCCCCGAGCACGGTCCCGAAACCCACGGGGTCGAGCAGCCCGATCAAGAGGTGCTGGCGCGGATCGGCGATCTGGGTCGTGTCGAAGCTCAGGGTGCTTTCCCCTTGGTAGGTCTGCGCCAAGCCGCTCGGGGTCCCGGTGGCGTAGGCCCCGCCGAGGACCCCGTAGGCGAGGATGTCCGTCGCGGCAGGCAGGGCGAGCGTGACGGTGGGGTTGGCGATCAGGCGCCCGGAGACCGCGGTGGGCGCGCCGGTCGCGTAGGCGACCGCTTGGCTTCCGGACGCAGCGTCCGGACTCGGCAGGGGCCCGCCCACGGCGCTGCTGGCCATGGCCTTGACCTGCCCGTCCACCGGGGCCGAGGCGGTGCTGGCGATGCTGAGCGCCAGGCCGCTGTCCTGTGCCGAGCTGGCCGATGCGCCGGCGGTTCCGCCGCTCCCGCTGCCCTGCGCCGTGGCGACGGCCGAGCCGGCATTGCCGCCATGCCCGGTTCCCCCTTGGGCAGTTGCACTCACCGAGACGGTGCCAGGCGCGGCACCGGTCGCGGCGCCGGTCGCGGCGGCAACCGCGTCCCCGCCCCGCGCGCCGAGGCCGCCGTTGTTGCCGGAGCCGCCGGCCCCGCCCGCCGCCGCGGCCGAGACGGCGACTGGCCCGTCGCCGGCTCCCTGCGCCTGCGCTTGGGCCCCGCCGCCGACGCCGCCGCTGCCCGTGGTCCCGTCGGGGGCGAGTGCGCTGCCCCCGTCGCCCCCGGTGGCGCCGGCATCGGCCGCGACCGGCTGGGTCCCCGCGCCGCCGGCGATTGCAGTCGAGTCCGCGGACCCGCCGGCGCCGCCGCTACCGGTGCCGCCGACGGCATCGCCGCCCCGCCCGCCGATGGCCCTATCGTTCGCCAGGACCTGGCTGTCCCCCGTGGCCCTAGCATCGGCGCTGCTGCGGGCGGTCCCGCCCGCCCCGCCGAGGCTGGTGACCCCGGTTCCGAAATAGACCTGGCCGCCGTTGCCGCCCGTCGCGTACCCGTAGGCGGTGGCGGTCTGGGCGTCGCCGGTGGTGTCCGCGGCGGCCGTGTCGACCGCGGCCCCGCCGACACCGCCGCTCGCCCCGCCGAAGCCGGAGCCGCCATCGCCGCCCAAGGCGCCGTCCGACCACAGGCCGGTGCCGGCCTGGGCGCTGCCCGCGTCGTTGGTCGCGCCGGCACTCGCCGTGGCCGCCCCGCCGGCAGACGCGGTGCCGCTCGCCGAGGTGCGGTCCCCGCCCAGGCCGCCCCGCGCGGCCGAGATCAGGGTCAGGGATTGGGCGCTGGTGCTGCGCCCCAGGCTGCTTGCCGCGGTGCCGGCGGTCCCGCTGACCCCATCCGCGACGCCCCCGCCGGCCCCGCCGAAGGCGAATTGACTGAGCAAGAGCGCGCCGCCGGTCGCGCCGGTCACCGCGTCGGACAGGGTGACCGAGGCACCGCTGCCCGCCGCGCCAAGCCCGCTGGCCGCGCCGCCGGCCCCGCCCTGAGCGCTCCCGTATACCCCGACTGAGCCCCCGCCGGTGGATGATCCGCCGATCAGCCCCGGGTCGAGCCTGGCCTCGCCCCCGTTACCCCCGGCGGCGGCGTATCCGGCCCCGCCGGCGCCGCCGGTGACGCTCAGGTCGACCCAGACGGACCCGGTGGCGGTGGTGGCGGTCGCCGATCCGACCCCGGTTTGGAGACGCGCGGCACCGCCCGTGCCCCCGGAGTCGCCGTTCCCACCCTGACCGCCGAGCGCGCCGGCCGCCACGGAGGCGTTGCCGGTGTCGCTCGCGGTCGCGGCGACCGTGCCCAGGCTGGCGGCGCCGGCCGTGCCGCCGCGCGCCCCGCTGCCGCTGGCCAATCCGCCGTCGCCGCCGGTCGCGTGGGCCGCGACGGCGACGTTTCCCCCGCCGGAGCCGGTGGTGCCCGCCGTCGCGGCACCGCCGCTGCCGCCGTCCCCGTCGGTCGCGCCGAGCCCGCCGGGTCCGCCGGCCCCGCCGGTCGCTTGGGCCTGTGCGTCGGCCGTCCCCGCGCCGGCAGCCACGGAACCCGATGCCGCGGCGTTACCCCCGGCCCCGCCGCCCCCGCCGACACCCGGGGTCCCGCTCCCGGCCGGGGCTCCCCCGTCGCCCCCGGTGCCGCCCATGCCCCCGGTCGCTTGCGCCGCGGCGGTCCTGTTCCCCGCGCCGAGGCTCGTGGCCGCCGCGGCGGCGGCGTCCGCGCCGACACCGCCGGCACCGCCGGCCCCGGCGTCGGCGTCGCCGCCGAGTCCGTCCCCGCCGGCGCCGCCCGCACCGCCCTCGCCGGCGAGTGCGGTGGCGTCGTTGGTCGGATCGGCGCTGACGGCGCTCGCGGAGGCAACGCCGCCCGAGCCACCCGGCCCGCCGGCGCTGCCCGGATCGCCGGCGGTCCCTGGCGTACCGGGCGTGCCGGGGTCCCCGACCTGGTCATCGGTGACAGCGAAGAGCGGGGGCGTACTCGCCAGGCCCAGGGCCAGGACGGCGGCCAGGAAGGGGGAAAAGCGCTGTGTCGACATGATCGGTGACCTCAAGCGGTGCGTGCGCGGGCCGCGGGTACCCGCCAGGGCGGTCCCGCGGTCAAGGGTCCTCCCAGGCGGGGGCGCCGCCCGGCGGCGGGTCAATAGCCGTCAACGGCGTAGTGGCACCCGTCGGTCCCGCACGGATTGATCTCCGTGCTGGTGTCGATCTGGGCATAAGGGTCCCCGACCGGCGTGCCGGTCGCTGGGTCGGTGCACCAATACTTAGGCGTCAGGAAGCCGCTGCCGTCCAAACCCGTCCCCGGGGGCGCCTGGTAATTCGCACTGTAGCCGAACTGATCGGCGACGCCCTTTTGCTCGAGGATGCGATCCTTCGAGACCGTGATCACCATCCGATCGAAGGACCAGGTGAGGCGCGCGGCGTCCGCGGCACCCGCCGGCCGCTGGTTTCCCCGATAGACCTTGCAATGGGCCTTGACGCTGGCGAGCGCGCTCTCGACCGTGTCGTCGGCCACTGGGAAATGGGTGGCGACGGTCAGGCGCGGGCGCGGCGAGATCTGGCTCAGCAGATAACCGAAGGCCCCCTGGGGGGTATGGGAGCTGTTCTGCACCGTCACCATCGACTTGACCCCTGGGCTGTTTTCATCCGGGAGACTGGGCAGGTTGTTCGACTTCATGGCCCAAATCTGTGGCGCCGGGACCATCTCGTGGATGAAGACATCGACGCCCCGCCCGGGGGCATTGGGGTCGTCCGGCGGCCGATTGATGGCCTGATTGAGGCAGTTCTGCTCGGGCTTGGTGTCCCCGCTGAAGATCATGGTGAGCCCGCCCCATTCCAGCTTGTAGCCGATGGACCCCTTGCGGGTATGGATCACCGGGAAGAAGCTGATCGTCACCCCGGTGTCGGGGTTATGGTAGGCCACCTGGTCGCCGCTCTGCCCTTGGTCCCAGTCCAGTTCCATGGGAATGATGGAGTAACCATCGTTGGTCGGCTCCCCGCCCACTGGCTGCACGGGCTGGGGCAGGGTCCAGTTCGTCGGCGCCTGGTATGCTTCGTATGCCGTCGTCTCGAAGCTCATACTCTCCGAATGCCAGCGGCAGAGCTCGCGCAGGTGCCCGCAGAAGTCATTGGTGCCGTCCTCGTAATACTGGGTGCTGCTCTTAGCCGGATAATCGGGGTTGGGCACCCCCGAGCGGCCCGGCCCCCACACCCAGAGCGGCGACTTGCGGTCGGCGGGGGGGCCGAAGCAATAGATGTGAACCAGGTCGCTCATGTGGTCGGCGTGCAGATGGGTCAGAAAAATCTTGTCCATCCGCCCGGGCCCGATGTTCATGGCCCCGTAGTTGGCGGCGACCCCGGACCCGCAGTCGAAGACGAACTGGTCCAAGGGCTGGCCCCGGGTGCTGTCCCAGCCCACCTCCACGAAGATGCTCATCATGCGCTGGCCGAGGGTCCGGGGCGGGAGCGAGGAGCCCAGGAAGGTGATGCGCATCTCGGTCGCGCCGAGCGGAACGATGCCCGACCCCTGGCCCGTATTGACCGCGGTGGCGGCGCGAAAGGGGTAGAAGGGCGGGAGGCTGTCGAAATACGAGTAACGCTGTGCCTTGGCCTTGTCGGCGAAGCTGGCGCGCGGACCCGGGGGGCAGCAATCCGTGGGGTCCGCACGGCACTGGCCATCCGCTTGCACCGAGTCCGGGACGAGCTCGCCCAGGGTGCCCAGGGCGAGCCCCCCCAGTGCGAGGCCGGAGACCTTGAGCGCCTCGCGCCTGGTGAACCCCCCGGGCTCTTCGGTCGTCTTGGTGTCGGAATCGCTATCGTTCATGGTCGTGCCCCCTGGGCTGCGCGTCGGGTCGGGCCGGCCAAGGCCCTGTCGTTTGGTCAGGTACCCCAGGAACCGCCGCGTGGCGGCCCTGGCGTCTCCGGCCCTGGCGACCCTAGCGTAGCGAAAGTTTCGCCGGCGTCTATGACCCCAAAGGGCCAAAAGGCCCGGGCGGGCGGACCCCGGGGCCGACGCGCCGTGACGGCTCGCGGGCCTTGGTCATCATTCCGGCCACCGGGCATCGTAGGGTGGATAAGCGCGGCGCAGTCCACCCGCGGCGGCGCGGGATTCGGTGGACTGCGCTAGCGCTTGTCCACCCTAGGGCCGGAACCATGATCAAGGCCGGCGCGAGCGCGACGGCCGAAACGGGGTCTCAGGGCGTCTCCCCCATCGCTTCCAACTGGGCATTCAGGCTCGCCAATTCCTCCCGGGCGCGCACCGACTCGGTCACGTCATATTGAATGCCGAGGTAGTAGAGCAGGCGCCCCTGGCGGTCAAAGAGCGGACGGATGGTGAAGCGGTTGTAGAACATGCTCCCATCCTTGCGGTAATTGCGCAGGGTGACGGTCACCGACTGGTGGTCGCGCACCCCGACTCGGATGCGCTCGAGCTCCGGCTGATTCACGTCGTCGCCATGCAGGAAGCGGCAGTTCTTCCCCAGCATCTCCTGCCGGTCATAGCCGGTGATCAACTCGAAGGCCGCATTGGCGTAGACCAGCGGGTTGTCCGGCTGGTTGGGGTCCGACAGGGTGATACCGTTGACACAGGTATCGAGGATCTGGGAGATGACATAGGGAATCTCGCCGACCTCGTTCTCGAACAGGAAGTCCATGACTGTCTCCGAATAAGTTTGATGACACCGCAGGGATCGCGCCGCACCGGCACCCGCGCCGGCCCCGTGGCCGCCGACGCCGGTCGCGCTGAGGTGGGCGGCGCTGAGACTAGCACCGCCGGGGCAGGCCGGAAAGCCCGCGGCCGACCGCGGTCCGCGCCGCCGCGCGCCGGGAACCCGGCTTGTTCTCGGCCCCGGCCGCACCGAGATCCCCGGCACCCCGGCGGGCCCGCCTTGCCCTCTGCGCCCGGGAGGCCGCGCGCAGCCGGCCACCGACGCCCCCCTCCTCCTTAAACCTAAGAAAGAGCAGTTCTCTCACAGAGACACAAAGATCACAAAGATCTTCAAAGCGACATGTCGGTCGAGGAGGCACCCGGGCGGTGATCGGCCCAACGCCTTCAATGATCTATTTTTCTTTGTGTTCTTTGTGTCTTTGTGAGAGCAATTGCCGGATTTAGGTTAAATTACCCACAGAGCCAAACCACCATGTCTGAACACAAGATCATCGCGATCCTGGGTGCCACCGGCGCCCAAGGCGGCGGCCTGGTCCGGGCCATCCTGGACGATCCGCACGGCGGTTTCACGCCCCGCGCCATCACCCGCGACCCGGACTCCCCACGGGCCAAGGCCCTCGCTGCCATGGGGGCGGAGGTGGTCGGCGCCGACCTGGACGACTCCGCGAGCATGGAACTGGCGCTCGCGGGCGCCCACGGCGCCTATTTCGTCACCTTTTTCTGGGAGCACTTCTCCCCGGAGCGGGAAAAGGCCCAGGTACGCGCCCTGGCCCAGGCCGCCAAGGGCGCCGGACTCAACCACGTCATCTGGTCCACCCTGGAAGACACCCGCCGCTGGGTTCCGCTTGACGATGACCGGATGCCGACCTTGATGGGCGAATACAAGGTCCCCCACTTCGATGCCAAGGGCGAATCCAACGCCTGTTTCACGGAGCTTGGCGTCCCGACCACCTTCCTCCTCACCTCCTTCTATTGGGACAACCTGATCCACTTCGGCATGGGCCCCAAGCCGGGCCCCGACGGCCGCCTCGCCTTCACCCTACCCATGGGCGACAAAAAACTCCCCGGCATCGCCGCCGAGGACATCGGCCGCTGCGCCTACGGCATCTTCCAGGGCAGCGCCCAGCACATCGGTAAGACGCTCGGCATCTGCGGCGAGCAGCTCACCGGCGCACAGATGGCCGCGGAATTGGGTCAGGCCTTGGGTCAGGAGGTAGTCTATAACGCCGTCACCCCGGCCCAGTACCGCGGCTTCGGCTTCCCGGGCGCCGAGGACCTGGGCAACATGTTCCAGTTCAAGGCCGATTTCGAGACCGACTTCTGCGCCGCACGCGACCCGGTCCTGTCCCGCACCCTGAACCCGCGGCTACAGGACTTTCGCACCTGGCTTGCGCGCAACAAGGATCGGATTCCAGCCGCCTAGGCTGACGGCTGGACTATGAAAGTCGCGCAGCGACGCTGTGGGAGCGGCTTCAGCCGCGACGAGGCCTCGCAGGTTACCCGAGCGTCGCGGGTCACCGCCTCTGCGTCTCTGCGCCTCCGCGTGAGACCTCTTAAAGAATCTCACGCGGAGACGCAGAGACGCAGAGAAGAATCGCGTAAGTCGGGTTACCGTGAAAGCCGCGCCCACGGGTGGCCGACGCTGATCGCAACCGAGCAGGGGTGCGAATCCCCCCTTGCTATTCCTCGATGATGTCCAGCACGAAGGGGTTCTCCGGGCCAACCGGCTCAACCGCCACACCATAGGCATCGCGAAACGCCCGACCTGAAACCCGCCGCGGCGACCATTTCACCTCGAAGGCACGCAGGCCGCTGGCCTGTTTCACCACAAGGTCGACCTCCGACTGCGCCCGCGTGCGCCAGAAGAACAGTTCCCCCGGCGAGCCGAGCAGGGCATTGCGCTTGGCGACCTCGGCGATGAACCAACTCTCCCACAGGGCGCCGATATCGGGCCGAAATTCGTCGGTCGAAAAGGCATTGAGCAGGGCGTTGCGGATACCGGTATCCCAGAAGAACACCTTCCGGCTCTTGGCGATCTCTTTACGGGGATTGGTGCTGAAGGACGGCAGCCGGAAGATGACAAAGGTCTGCTCCAACAGTTCCAGATAGCGGTCCACGGTCGGGCCTTGAACATCGCTTCGGCCGGCGGCCACCTTCTGGAGTCCAAGGCTTCAGCCTTGGTCTTGTACATCCAAGGCTGAAGCCTTGGACTCCGAGCCGGGGTGGCCGTAACGATGATCAAGGCCCACGGTCGCCCTTGCCATCTGCAGTTGGGTCGCCAACTCGCTCACTGAGACCTCAGAGCCGACCCGGTGCGCCAACAACAACAGCAGCCGCTTGATCAGGTCCGGCGTCTTGACCAGGCCGGTCTGCAGCACGTCCTTCCACAGATAATCGGAACTCAGGTCGCGCAGCAGTTGCGCCGGGCGGTCGCTCGTCACCACCTCCGGATAGCTGCCGAAGGCCAAGCGCTGCATCAGAAAGGCCCGCAACTGCGGGGCGAAATGCGCACACAGATGGTCCGGTGCGGCATCGGCACCGGCCCACACCTGGGTCGCCAGGGTCTCCGAGAACAACAGCGGCGGCAACACCAGCTTGCGGTTGCGCCCGGTCAGGCTCTCCGCCGCCTGATCGAACAGGTTGAGCGAGGAGGAGCCGAGCAGGAGCAGCTTCGCCGGCAGGCGCGCATCGTGCCAGCCCTTGATGATCCGCGCCGCCTCCGGCAGGCGTTGCGCCTCGTCGATCGCCAGGACCGCCGGGTTGCCCAGCGAGCGCAGGCCGTCGGCGGGCGCCAAGGCGGCGGCAGCGCGGAACCGCGCCTTGTCCACCTCGATATCGAGGTTGAGAAAGACCGCGCCCTGACCCGGCCCCCCACCTGCCCCCTGGCCAGACTGCAGGACGTGCTCCAAAGGTCGTCTTGCCGACCTGGCGCGCACCCAGGATGATCCCGACCTTGTCGCCGGCCAGGATGGCCCGAAGCGCGTTCTCTGCGTGCCTTCTGATATACATACATTGCAGAATGCACGATGATTCTGCATATGGCAAGGCGCGGGACCCGCGCCACCGAGCGGAACTGGGTGTCCATCCCAGTGACGGTCGTGCAAATATTCAACCCCATTCCACGGAGTGTCCCATGGCCAAGTGTTGCGAAGTCCTGCGTGGGCTGCACTGGCCCACCGGCGTGACCTGTCCACACTGCCAGTCGTCGCGGGTCAGCAAACAAGGGCGAGACACCCCGCAGCCAGCGCACCGCAAGTATCGTTGCGGGGGCTGTGGACGCCACTTCGACGACTTGACCGGGACGATCTTCGCTGCTCGCCATCAGACGCTGGTGGCCTAAAATTGGCTGTCGGTACCTGATGGGCTTGAATCTCTCGAGAAACGATCTGAAGACTGCATTTCACTTCGTACACCTAGAGGATAGATTCCAGCGGCGGGAAGCGGGATTCCTCAGTCGCCGCCGGTCCGCGAGCAGGACTCGCGCTGCGGTGCGCTACGGTCGGCTCGCCGCCCGGAAGAGCCCACTGTGCCCATCAACGGCCGAGAGGGCAGTGGCTCTTCCACGGGGGTCTCGACGATGGGGTTATCGAGGTCCGCCTGAAGAAGCAGCCAAAGTCGAGTTGAATTCCGTTGCCAGATTACGGATTATACCACTCCAACGAGACCCGCTGCTTTCTTGGCTGGCGCGTGCTGGTGTTGATGCACAGCTTTCTGGAGTATCGCCATGACCGACATCCTTGGAACCGACTCCGCCGACCTGCTGGCGGGAACTGCTGACGCCGACACCATCGAGGGGAAGGCCGGGAACGACCTTCTGCTAGGTGGTGCCGGGGACGACAGCTATGTCTTCGCGCCGGGGTTCGGCTCAGATGTGATCCTGGATGAGGATGGCGGTGTGGTGGTCTTCGGTGCCGGCATCGCGCCCGCCGACGTCAGCTTTGAGCGCCCCGCTGCCTCCAGGGCTCTGGTCGTGCGAGTCGGCACGGATACGCTACGGATCGAGGGCCAATACGACGGTTTGTCGCCCCTTGGCGTGCCAGTTCCCGCGATCCGCGAGCTGAGGTTCGTGTCAGGCGAGGTGATCGATCTGACTGATCCCGATCTGTCCGTCACCTTCCTGGGGCTGCCCGCAGTCGCGGGGACAGCGGGTGAGGACTGGCTGCTCGGTTACGCGGGGGACGACACCATTCAGGGCGGGGCGGGTGATGACAAGATCCTCGATCCTGCTGGGGACGATCAGCTGACCGGCGGTCCTGGTGAGGACATCCTCGACGGCGTGACGGGGCTCGATCAGGCCGTCTTCGCGGGTCTCCGATCATCCTATGACATCGTCACCAACCCGGATGGAACCATCCGCGTGATCGATCTCGAGCCCCTGATCGACGGGGATGATGGGAGCGATACCCTGCTGAATATCGAGGAACTCCAGTTCAAAGATCAGACCGTCACTGTCGATGGCGGCCAGGATCCCGAGGGTTCGGGCAATCCGCCGGGCGATGACATCATGTACGCCGTTCTCGCCATGGATTCCTATAACCGAGGCTATGATCAGAAGATTGCCAACCTTGGCGAGCTTGGCTCAAGAATCGGGGAATGGAGGCACGTTACCGACTCGGTCCATGCATTTTTGGAACTGAATTCCTTGGCATACCAGGGGGGGTTTTACGCCGCCACCTATACGAATGGAGCGGAGAAAGTCATCTCTTATCGAGGGACAGACTCTCCCATCGACGCGCCACTTGGTTATCCAACCGCTTTAGGCCTTCCCTCAGTTCATGCATTTCTCGCCCAGTATTACTGGACGCGACAACAGAGTGACGCCACAGTCGTCGGTCACTCGCTTGGCGGCGGTTTAGCCGGCTTCGTTTCTGTACTGAATGATACGCCAGGTCTCGGTTTCGATTTCATGCCTTTCTTGTCTGCAGCGGTATATCCAGCGGTCCTTTCTGGAGCACTTCATGTCGACGCATTCAGGGGAGAGGTGGTTACAGGCGAGTTCCTCTCATTTGTTCGTCCATTACAGGTGCCTTTGCCACCCATTCACCAATTCGATTCGAATGCTGGGCTGTCTAATCCACTCAATTTGCACAGCATGGCATACCTGACTCTTCTCAAGTATGCCGAACAAAACAATCTGAATTCGTGGTATTCGATTGGAACTGAATTCTACAATGCCTACTTCGATGAAACAATTGCCTTGGCGGCCGGCGCTGAACACAGCAAACATAAAGGCAGTGGCACCTCTCTCGAATTGATGGAAGGGGCCATCGCCTATTCGGTGATTGATGGTTCCGACGGTCTCGTCTTCGGTAATACCGGAGCCCGCGCCCTCTTCGATGACCTCGACGCGTTTAGCATCCTCACCGATTCAGGCCGTTTGCCTAGTGTATTGAAAGGACAGACGCAAGGGGTCGTCGACGCCATCGTCCAGTTCGCCGGACAGATGGCGCTTCAGAAGGTGGATTATCTGAGTAAAGAGAGTCGCCTACTCGTACCCGAGGTAGGCATCCTCCTGTTTTTTAGCGAGGACGGCACGCCTGCGAATCCGGGTGATGCTACGCTCATGAAGATCGATCTCTCCGATGCACTCTGGAAGCTCAAGGGCGAAGACGGCAACGCTCCGCCAGATGAAATCAGTGTCAAAGGACTGAACGATTTGCTCAACGGTTTCTTTAATACAGCGGGACGAGATGAGTCGGCTCGTTCCGAACTGGGTTTTGCTCTGCTGCGTCTCTATGGCGCGGCCTTTAACCGGAAGGTTGTCGACAATTGGACGTTCGCACTCGCCGATGGGCCGCTCGATATCAGATTGACCGCACGCTCCGGGGACCCCGCTAGCTACGATGCCGAACACGCGGCCCTGTTCGCCGCTACGGACGGCGACGACCGCATCATCGGTGATTGGGGGAACGATCTGGTCTTGGGCGGATTAGGCGATGACATCCTCTATGGGGGGCTCGGTGCCGACATCCTGATCGGAGGGCGTGGCAGTGACGTCATGGTCGACACCATCACCGATAAGGTCAAGGATCTCGCGGGTCCCCGAATCCATGAGGATATCTACATTGGCAGCGGACAGGACGCCGGGACTGGGCGACTCGGGCTGTTCGGCTTCCTTGATTGGCTTCGTGGTTTCTCCGAGACTGACAGCGTCAGATACTCGGTCCGGTCGGATCCGGACGCTCCCGCGACGCTTGGAGCCTTGGGACTGACGGTGAACTGGCTCACGCCCTATACATTAGGCGACGCCGATGGCGTCATGGTCAGTATCACCCCCAATAAGTCTGACCCGGAAAAACCTGATATGGAAATCCCAGATCCGGATCTGATGTCAACTGACGTACTTGTCGGAATAGAGCGTCTGTATCTCTCGGAACGGGCCGACAAGATTTTTATCACCAAAGAGATGTTGACCGCACCCATCTGGATCGACATGGCCGACCCGGATGGAGAGCACTTCGGCAAGACCGATTTTGATGTCCTGAGCTATGCCGGGCTCGAAGGAAGCATCATGCTAGTGAATGGGGCGACCAAGGAGTGGGAGGGAATGTCGGCTTTGGATGTTCTCTCAGCACTCATGCCAAGCAGCATGCCAACGAATGCAATCGGCTTAGCCGTCTATTTGATCGAATCGGTCGTAAATCTGATGGTCAAGGCTCTGGAAACGGTCAGCGCCTACAATTCAGACCATGTATTACGCGTCACCGGGGCCGAAGACATCACGCTGACGGATCAGGGCGATGTGGTTGTGCACACGAGTATTGGCAAAGCGGCGTCATTGCTGACGGGATGGCCGAGCGGTGACGACTATCAGACGTTCGGAGATCTGCATCTCGCCGGGGGCGACGATTTCGCATATATCACCAACCCTGAATACATCTTTGCAGGCGAGCAAGTCGGCCATGAAGATGATGAGTCATCGCCCATCCGGACCTCCGCACCGGCCTCGGAGAATCTAAGGCTCACAGTATACGGGGACCAAGGCGACGACTGGCTGATCGTCCGCGGCGGAACGGGCGCCATCGTTGTGGGCGGCGCGGGCCGGGACTTCCTGTTCAATTCCTCCTATAAGGGCCAGATCTACGGCGACTCGCTCGACGGCACCGGGGCCGACGCCTCGGACATCTTCTGGTTCTCCCCCGGCACTTTCATCATGGACGCCGACGAGAAGGACATGCTGCAGATGTACGGGGTGCCGCTGACCGGAGGCAGCAATTCGCTATTCGGGTTTGAAGCCTATTCGCTCTCCATCGCCTGGGATACCATGCTCCCCTTTGTCTGGTACGGGATGACCAAGGAAAATCAGCTCATAGTGCATTCGGTCATCCACGATCTCATCGCCTCGGCCGCGGGCAAGGAAGGGGTCCTGGCGTCCTCGATGATCGTCCAGAACTATGACTTCGGCGGCATCGAGAACAGCTATCTGGGTCTGCCGGGGCGCGGCGACCTGAACATGGCCTTCCGGATCGTCGGCGGCGATGGCCAGGAGATCAGCCTGCTGCGCTCGGTCTTCGGCCAACTCGCCTTTGACCTCGACCAGTTGCTCGCCTTCGCCAAGATGTTGTTCTGGGTCCAGCCGGACGATCCGCTGGTGCTCGATCTCGACGGCGACGGACTGGAGACCAGTTCGCTCAGCCAGAGCAGTGTGCATTTCGACCTCAATGGGGACCTGTTCGCGCAGAGTACCGGGTGGGTCGCGGGTGACGACGGCTTTCTGGTTCGTGACCTCGACGGTAACGGCAAGATCCTGGATGTATCCGAGCTCTTCGGCGCGCCGGGCGGCTCCGGATTCGCCGAACTGGCCCTGCTCGACGACAACAGGGATGGCCGCATCGACGCCGTGGACTCGGCCTTCGGCGAACTGCTGATCTGGCAGGACCTGAACCAGGACGGCCAATCCGACGTCGGCGAGTTGAAGACCCTGGCGGATCACGGGATCACCGCGATTTCGGTTGCGGGCACGGCGCTCGGCGTCACGACCCCGAGCGGACATACGCTGCGCGAGCAGGCGAGTTTCATTCGCGCGGACGGCTCCACCGGCACTGTCTTCGAGATTCTGTTCGAGACCGACCCCATCCAGACCCTCTATAACGGCGACCGCGGTACCGCGGATTTTGCCGCGCAAAGTCCTTCGGGTGAGGCGCTGAACGCCCGTGGCTACGGCGTGCTGACTGATCTCACCGTCAATGCCTCCAATGATCTGCGGGTGAATGAGGCGCTCGCTGCTGCTGCCGCGGCCATGACCGAGCCCGACCTGGCGGCCCTGCGCGAGAGCGCGCGTCCCGTCTTTGCCGCCTGGGCCGCGTCGCTGGCGCAGACCCGCGAGCTCACGCCCCTACGCACCGCCACGGTGGATGGTGTGCCAAGTGTCGTCGACCAGGCGCTCTGGGTCGAGGACTCTACCGGCGGCTTTTTCAGACTTGCAAGTGGCGCACCGGTCACCGGTGCGGACGGCGCGCTCATCGAACGCCCGCAGATCGCGGACCTGCTGGCCCTGGACGGCTGGCGCCTGGAGCAGATGTTCTCACCCTCGACCCGCGTCGAGCCGGTGCAGTACCGCGACGGACGGCCCTATCTGGTCGAGTTGACCGACGGCCGCGCGACTGTCATCGACTGGGGCGTGAAGGTGGTGGATGCAGCAGGCGAATACTGGCGGCTCGCGAGCGGCGCGTCGGTGCTGGACGCCGCTGGGGTGGTGATCGCGCGCCCGACCAGCGCGGACCTGAGCGGCCAGTCCGGGGCAGCGAATCAGGAATGGCGGGTAGAACGCTTCGGCTATGACGGGTTCGGGGGGCTACCCTTCGACCGCCTGGCCGTCTATCTGATCGACGGCATTGTCACCGATTATACGGTTTGGATCGAGGACGAGGATGGGGGCTTCACGATCTGGGCGCGCAATCTCGACCGGGCGCTGGAACTCCAGCACAAGGATGGCCGGGGCGGCGGCTTTGGGCTGCGCGGCTACGCGGTGGATATCGATACCCTGACCGAAGCGGGCAGCACCGCGGACAGCCATTACCGCGCCGAAGTGCTGACGATCGATGAATTCCGCTTCGCGCTCGCCGCTTACGGCACCGCGTTCCGTCCCGAGATCCTCTATGCCACCCTCAACTCCGACACCGGACGCCTGAGCTATGAGACCGGCGGTTTCGGCACGGACGAGGGCGCTACGCCGACTCCCGCGGACAGCACCTATGTGTCCGTGATCGAGCCGGCCATCGGGTTGTTCGACATCCTGATGGAGCAGTACCTCTTCATGAGCCGCGGGGTGTCTGTGCGTCTCGCCGCCCAAGGAGGGCTTGCCGACTATTTCAGCGGGATCGAGTATCAGGCCGCCGCCGACCAATGGGTTCCGACCGCCGGGCGCGAGTTGGTGCCCATGCTGGAGGCGATCTTCGAGGGTGCGCCGGCGAACGCCGCGGGGACGCGCGACTGGCTGACCCAGTGGGAGGAGATCCTGAACGTCATCTATCCGGACTATCGCTTCCAGGCCGACGAAAAACTCACCCCGGAGTATCTCTTCCAGCAGATCGTGGCCGCCTGGGAGAACGCACCGCTCGCGCTCGACCTGGTCGCGACGGCCGAACGGCTGTCGGTGGACGAGGAGCGCATTATCCTGCACGACCCGGCGGATACCCTGGTCAAGGGCACCGACGGCGACGACCTCTTCTATCTCTCGACCGGCGACCAGACGGTCCGGGGTGGGGTCGGCAGCGACACCTATGTGGTCGGCCGGGACTTCGGCCAGGACGTGATCGAGGATGTCGAGAGTCCGCTGGACCGGCGCAGCGCCGATTTCCTGCGCTTCGCCCAACTGGTGCCGGAGGATGTCTATGCCACCAAAGACGGCATCGACCTGGTGCTGAAGGTACTCGGCAGCGAGGACGTGCTGACGGTGCGTGGGCAGTTCGATGGCAAGTGGATCGGAATCTTCGGGCGCGACTGGTCCGACGATACCGAGATGGTCAAGATCGTCTGGGCCGACGGCAGCGTCTGGTCGGCGATGGATATCGCTCTCGCGACCTCGCACCCGCTCGACAGCGATGATCTGGTGCTGGGTACCCCGACGCTGGACGTACTCGACGGGGGGCTGGGCAACGACCTGCTGCGCGGTGGGCGCGACAGCGATGTCTATATTTACCAGCGCGGCTACGGTCGCGATGTCATCGAGGATGACAACGACCAGATCTTCGTCGACCACTACGACATCGTGCAGTTCGGCTATGGGATCGAGGAGTCGGACCTGCGCTTCGTCCGTCAGGGCGCCAGCAACACGGTGGAGATCCGGCTGCTGGACGCGGACGGTACCGCGACCGGCGATACCCTGACCCTGGTCAACCAGTTCGAAATCATGAACACCTGGATCCTGGGGGTCCACTGGCTCGACCGGATCGAACGACTGGTCTTCGCCGACCAGTCCTTCCTCTGCGACACGGACATCATGGAACTGGTGGTGGAGCAGGCCAAGACCGAGGGTGCCGACGCTATCTTCGGTTTCTATTACGAAGACCGGCTGGATGGCGGCGCGCGCGACGACCTGCTCTGCGGCAGGGACCTGGACGATACCTACGTCTTCGCGCCGGGCTACGGTCATGACGTCATCGAGGACAACCTGGAAGACTTCCTGTCTGGTAGTTACGACATCCTCGAAATTGCGGGTTACACCTCAGAGGCATTCAGCTTCGAGCGCGACGGGGCTTCCGCCACCATTACCTTGCGGGTGGCTGACACGGACGACGCCATCACCTTGCGCAACCAGTTCAAGCTCACGTCCACCGTCCTGTTCGGCGACTACTACTACGACAATATCGACGAGTTGCACTTCGCCGATGGCGCCGTCTGGGACATGGCGACCTTCGGGCGGGTCCTGCTGGCCCAGGCGCGCACGGATGGCGACGACACTATCTACGGCTTCGACATGCGCGACACCTTGGACGGGGGCGCGGGCAATGACCGACTGGAGGGCGGGGTCTACTCGGACACCTATCTCTTCGCGAAAGGCTACGGCCAGGATGTGATCTACGACGCCAGCGCCGATCTCTGGCTGGCACCGGGATATGACACGCTTGAGATGCGCGGAATCGCGTTGACTGATGTGCGAATCTCCCGCGCGGGTGAAGACCTGACCTTTACGCTCAAATCGACCGGCGAGAGCCTGACCCTGGAGGATCAGTACAACCGCTTCGGCGGGCAGGAGAACGCCATCGAGCGGTTGGTCTTTACCGATGGCGTGGTCCTCTATACCGACCTGAATCCGGAGGATGTGGACCTGGTGGGGACCGACGAGGGCGAGACCCTGATCGGGACCCATTTTGCAGAGACCATCGACGGGCGCGGCGGCGACGACCTGTTGATGGGCTCGTCGGACGGCGATACCTATCTGTTCGATGCCGGCTCCGGCAACGATGTCATCCGTGACCGGGTCGAAGCGGGGTGGTATGGCGAGGACCGGGTGTTGTTCGGCGACGATATCAGCGTCGAGACCGCGATCTTCTCCAAGGTCGGTCTGGACCTGCTGATCACCCTGACTGACCGCCCCGATACGCTGCGCATCGAAGAGCAGTTCGGCAGCGTGCGCATGGGTGTGGAGCAATTCGTCTTTGCCGACGGTACCCGGTTCTCGATCTCCGATATCGAGGAACTCTTGACCATCGCCGGCGGCGGTCGGGGCGATGACGTGATCACCGGCCTGCCCGATCGCGAGAACGTACTCGACGGCCGGCAGGGGGATGATCGGCTCATCGGTGGTTCCTATTCAGACAGCTATGCCTTCGGCACCGGTTATGACCTGGACGAGATCCTGGAGTACCGGCAGAGTCAATCCCAGGCGAGCGCGCTGGACAGGGTGATCTTCGACGCGCTGATTACCCCCGAGACGATCCGGATCGGGCGGGACGGCAACGACCTGCTGTTCTCCCTGCCGCTGTCCGGCGATCAGTTGCGGATCGTCGACGGGCTCGGCGCCCGGCCCGTGGAGCGCTTCCTGTTCGGCGACGGCCGCGAGCTTTCGCTCGCGGAGATCAAGTCGCTGATGCTCCAGGGCTCGGACGGCGATGATGAACTGCTGGGCTTCGACGACCGGGCCGACCGGCTCGCCGGCGGTCTGGGCTCGGACCTGCTGGCAGGCGGGCTCGGCAACGACACCTATGTCTTCGCCCTCGGCGATGGGGCGGACGCCATTCAGGAGACCGGTGGCACGGACCGGGTGGAATTCGGTGAACTGATCACCTATGAGCTGGTGGATCTGTTCGCCGACGATGGCAATCTGGTGTTCCGCTTCCAGGGCTTCGACGACAGCCTCGTCATTCTAGGCGCCTTGGAGAGTACGACCACGCGCGTCGAAACCTTTGTCTTCGCCGACGGTTTCGAGCTGACCTTCGACCAGGCGCGCCAGGCCCTGATCGACGCCCTGGCGCGCGCGGGCGATGATTTGGTGCAGGGCTTCAACGACCGCGCCGACCGCATCGCCGGCGGCACCGGCCACGACCTGCTGAGCGGACTCGGGGGCGACGACCGCTACGAGATCGCCGCGGGCGATGGCTTCGACATCATCAACGATCGCGGGTTCTCTGCCGCTGACCAGATCCTCTTCACCGGCCACCTGGCCGAGGCGGCACGGGTGAGCCGTGTCAATCCCGACCGGCTCGATGTCCTGATCGACTTCAGGGACGGTGATCAGGCCCTGATCCGCGACGGGCTGGTGACGGGAGCCGCCTCCAGTATCGAGTCGCTGGTCTTTGCCGACGGCGAGACCTGGGGTGTCGCTGACCTGCGCACGGCCATTCTGTCCGGCGCGACGACCGACGGGGCGGACCTGATCCTGGGCTTCGCCGATGCCGATACGGTGGCAGGCGGTCTCGGTGACGACGAACTCGACCTGGGAGCCGGTAGTGACCTCTATCGCTTCACCCGCGGCGATGGGCACGATCTGATCACCGACACGGGCAACTCGTGGGAAACGGATCGGCTGCAGATCGCGGGCTATCGGCCCGATCAGGTCAGTGTCCTGCGACCTTATGCGGACCGCGACGACCTGCTACTGGCGTTTGAAGACACTGACGACGAGGTCCTCCTCGCGGGCCAATACAACAGCACTGGCGGTCGCGGGGTCGAGCAAGTTTTGTTCTCCGACGGGACTGTCTGGAGCCGCGCCTTCATGGCGCAGCACATCTCTGCCGGGGGCACCGACGAGAATGAGACGATCCTGGGTGGCAGCGGCGGGGATCTCCTAATCGGCGCCGATGGCGACGACCTACTATCTGGCGGCGAAGGGTCTGATACTTATGTTTTTCGTCGCGGTGACGGCTACGACCTCATCGACGACAACGGCTGGGACGACACGGATGCGGTTCGGCTCGATGGCATTCTGCCCGGGGATCCGATCCTGTCCCGCGCACTCGGTGATCCGACGACCCTGGTCATCGACTTCAGCGGAGGCGGCGGCCAATTACGTCTCCTCAACGCCCTAGATGGCTCGCGCGCGGACCAGATCGAGCAGCTCCGTTTCGCGGACGGCACGGTTTGGACCGTCCCGCAGGTGCGCGAGCGCCTCATCGCCGCTGCCTCCACCGTCGGCGACGATGCGCTTGCGGGCTTTTCGGGCGCGGACGTGATAGCGGGAGGTCCGGGCGACGATTGGGTCTCGGGCGGCGATGGCTCGGATACCTACCTGTTCGGCCCAGGGGGCGGCCAGGATCGCATCAAGGATACCGGGTACCGCGACAATGACGTGCTGCGCATCCTGGGCTTCGCACCGGGCGAGGCGACGCTGGCCGTCGACCGTTTCGACCGGGCGGATCTCGTCATCTCCTTCCCGAGCGGCGAGTCGGTCAGGATCCGCAACGGACTCGATGGGGTTTACGACGACGAGATCGAGCAGATCCGCTTCGACGACGCGACCGTCTGGTCGATGGCCGACGTGCGTGCCGCCTTGATCGGTGCCCAAGAGGTCGCCGGTGCGGGTGTCATCCGCGGCTTCGGCGGCAACGAGACGCTGACCCTCACCGCGGGCAATGCGACTCTCATCGGCGGGGAAGGGGTTGACACCTATGTCTACCGGGCAGGCGCCGGGTTTGCGACCATTGATGACCAGGGTTATTACAACACCGACGCGCTGGTGCTCCCGGACTTTTCCACCAGCGAAGTGCAATTCGCATGGGACCCGATCGACAAGAACGATCTGCTGATCTCGTTCGTGCCGGCGAATGGTCAGGTGATCCCGGAGGGTGCGGGCATCCGCATCCTGGATGGACTCGCCGGTAGCAGCGCGAACCAGATCGAGGTTCTTCGCTTCGGCGACGCGACTGAAGTGACCCTAAGCAAGGTGCGCGACCTTTTGGCCGCCCAGCAATCAAGCGATGGCCCCGATCGGATCGAGGGCTCCGGAGACGATGACTGGATCGTCGGAGGACTCGGCGATGACCTGCTGATCGGCAACGCCGGCTCGGACACCTATCTGTTTCAGCGCGGGGACGGTCGGGATACCGTCTCTGACGGCGGATATTACGACTCGGACGTCATCCGTATCGAGGGCTATTCGCCCGATGCGGTGCGTCTTGCCCTGACAGGCGTCGACCGTACGGATCTGGAAATCATCTTCGTCGGAACGCAGGACGCCATCCTGGTACCCGACGCCTTCTATGCGAACAGGGGTCCCATCGGATTCCCTGACGATTCTTACGGGGGTACGGTCAACGAAATCGGACGCTTCGAGATCGCCGCGGGGCAGGGCGTCGAGCCCGATGCGGTCTGGTGGGCAGCCGAGATCCGACAGCTTCTCGTCGATGGGCAGGAAACGGATGGCGACGACCTCGTCCGAGGCTTCGACGGTGACGAGACTTTGGCGGGGCGGGGCGGCGACGACATATTGATTGGCGGAGACGGTGCCGACCTTTATCTCTATCGCCCCGGCGATGGTAACGACCGAGTCGAGGACAACGGGCTTTACGATACCTTGGACTCCGGCGTCCCCTGGGGATTCGGCGATTTGGTGCGCCTCGTCGGGGTCACGGCAGCGGAGATAGCGGTCGCGGCAAATCCGCTGCGTCCGAACGATGCGGTTCTGACCTTCGCCGGGGCGGAAGGCTCCCTAACCATTGTCGACGGTCTGATCGAAAACCCTTTCAATCGTATTGAGTGGATCGAACTGGGAGACGGGACAACCTGGAGCGGCCAGGATCTTCCCGCTCGGGTGCAATCGCCGACCTCGATCGAAGTACCGGGTACGGACGGCGATGATACCTTCACGAACGGGCTCGCGAATCAGGTCTTCGCGGGCAGCGACGGGAACGATACGTATGTCTATGCCCGCGGAGATGGCGTGGATCGGATCGCGAATGAGGAGGGGTATTTTCAAGGCTCCGCCGACTCGCTCACCCTCATCGGACTCTCGCCCGCTGAGGTGTCGGTGGAGCGCGACGGCAGCTCGGCGATTCTGCGATTTGCGCAGAGCGCTCCGGGTGCCGACGACGGCGGCGCCATTCTGCTTCCGAGCTCGTTCGATTCCGACTACGACAGCGGCATCGAGACCATTGTCTTCGCCGGACTTGATATTGTCTGGGACGCCGCGAGCCTGCGCGATCGATGGCGTACGGCGCAGTTTACCGACGGCCCCGATTCGATCGACGGCTTTACAACGGCTGAGACCTTCGCGCTCAGTTTAGGCGACGACGTCATCCGGGGGGCTGGCGGCAATGATGTCTATCGCTGGCGTCGTGGCGAGGGCAACGATCGCTTCGTCGAAGATGCCTTCGGGGGCGATGCGGACCGGCTCGAAATCCTGGGCGTCGATTACTCGGAAGTGACTGTCGAGCGCGATGGCAATGACGCCCGCCTGGTCATTGCGCCGATGGTTGGGGACCCAGGCGCAACCCTGTGGCTAAGTGACGCATTCAACCAGGGTTACGGCAGCGGGATCGAGACCATCGTCTTCGACGGCGGCACCCTGTGGACCGAGTCGGAACTGCGCGATCTCTGGAGCGCGACCCAATTCGGGCCAGGCAACGATACCTATTACGGGTTCGACGCGGCCGAAACCCTGGAACCCGGGGCCGGGACCGATTCGGTCAACGGTGCCGGCGGTAACGACTCATACGTCTGGTCCCGCGGCGACGGCGACGACATTTTTACCGAGGAGGGCTTCAACGGCGACGACGACGTGCTGGATCTGCACGGTGTTCTCAGGGGCGAGTTGACCATCCTGCGCGACGGCTCGGGTGCCATCCTGTCCATCGCCGATGCGGCGGGCGGGCCGGGTGGACGCATTGCACTGCCGGCGGGTCTTGATGGCACCTACGGCAGCGGCATAGAACGCATCGTCCTCGACGACGGCACCGTTCTGACCCAAGGCGATCTGCGCCTGAGCTGGCTCGCGAGCCAGGTCACTGCTGGCGACGATTCCATCTCCGGCTTCGGCGGGGCGGACACGATCGAAGCTGGCCGTGGTGATGACTACTTGAACGGCGGCGGCGCCAACGACTCCTTCATCTGGTCACGCGGCGATGGGCACGATCGGATCGTGGAGGACCGCTTTAGCGGTGATGCTGACACCCTGCAACTGGTAGGGGTGCTGGCGGACGAGGTACGGGTCACCAGCCGCGACGGGTTCGTGATCCTCGAGATCGCCGAGACAGTCGCTGGGGCGGGCGATGGCGGGCACATCGAGCTGGCGAATACACTGAACTCAGACTACGGCTCGGGCATCGAGACGATCGCATTCGACGACCGGACCATCTGGGCCCAAGACATCCTACGCGCGCGCTTGCTGGCCGACCAGACGACGGCGGGCAACGATCTGATCCAGGGCTACAGCACCGCTGACCTGATCACCGGTGGTCCAGGCGATGACCTGCTCTTGGGCGGGGACGGCGACGACCTCTATGTCTGGCGACCTGGTGATGGCAACGACACGATCCGTGAAGCGATCAATGAGGGTAACGCCGACACCCTGGTTCTGCGTGGGGTCCAGCCCGAGGATGCGACCCTGCAGCGGGGTATCGGCGAGACCCTGGTGCTGCTGATCGCGCAGATTGGAGACGCCCCCGCGACCCGCATCCTACTTGAAAACCGCTTCGGTACAGAGTATTCGACTGGCATTGAGCGCATCCTGTTCGAGGACACGGGTCTCGCCTGGAGCGAGGACGGATTCGCGGCCCAGACCCTGCTCGCCGCCGCGACCGACGGCGACGACGACATCATCGGCAGCCTGCTCGGCGACCGCATCCGCGCCCGGTTGGGCAACGACCAGGTGAGCGGGCGCGAGGGTGGCGATACCTATGCCTTTCAGGCCGGGGATGGGCGCGATACCTATGAGGACGATGGCGACGGTGCTGGCGACCTGATCGAGATCCAGGGCTACGGCATGGACGAGGTGCTGTTCCAGCGTCTGGGCACCGACAGCGACGACCTGATCATCCGTTTCCGTGGCTCCAACGACGCCATCACTGTACTAAATGGCCTGGCGGGTACGAGCGGCGACACCGTCGAGTCCTTCCTGATCCTAGATGCCGGGGTCACCCTCTCGATCGACGAGGTACGCGCGCGCATCCTGCTCGACCGCACCACCGCAGGGGCCGATCTGATCGCGGGGACCGCCGACGCCGATATCCTCGGCGGCGGCGCAGGCGCGGATGTCCTCGACGGACGCGGCGGCGACGACCTCTATCGCTATACCCTCGGCGACGGCGAGGACTGGATCGCCGACGGCGGGACCACCACCGGCGACCGCCTGGCGGTTGCGGGTTACGGCGCGGCCGACCTGAGCGCCATCCGGCGCAGCCCGCCGGCCGGTGACGACCTGATCCTGGAGTTCCGCGACGGCGACCGGGTCATCCTCGCCCAGGCGCTCGACACCGGGCCAGAAGGGGTGGAGACGGTGGTCCTCGCCGACGGGACCCTCTGGGACCGCGACACCCTGCGCACGCTGGCGCTCGCCGCGGCCGGGACCAACGGGAACGACGCCATCTGGGGCTTCGACTCGGCGGACCTGCTCCAGGGGCGCGCGGGGGACGACGAACTCCATGGCGGCGGTGGCGGCGATCTCTATCGTTATGCCGCCGGTGATGGGTCCGATCGGATCGCGGACGACGGCGACGCGCTCGGCACGGACGTGCTGGAAATCACGGGGTATGTGGCGGCCGAGGCCTCGGTCCAGCGCTTCTACCAGGGCGACGACGGCATCCTGCTGACCTTTGCCGGGGCGCCGGCGGATCGGGTCCTCATCCTCAACACCCTTGCCGAGGGCCCCGCGGACCGGATCGAGGAGATCCGCTTCGCCGATGGAACCGTCTGGACGATGGAGACGGTATTCGAGCTGCTGGAGAACAATGCACCGGTCGCGCGTCAGGATGGTTTCTTTAGTGCCGTCGAGGGTGCGGACACCCTGATCTCCGCGGCCGCGCTGCTGGAGAACGACTTCGATCCAGACGGCGAGGCCTTGCGGGTCATCACCGTGAACGCGGCCGAGCACGGGGCGGCGCAACTCAACGCGGCCGGCGACGTCATCTTCACGGCCGAGGTGGGATTTACGGGTGTCACCTCGTTCGATTATTCGATCACTGACGGCCGCAACGGGCTGGCCGCCGCCACGGTCTATCTGCGCGTGCGCCCACCGGCCAGCGCGAACGACGATGCCGGGCTCACCGTGCCGGAGGACGGCAGCCTGGTGATCCGTGCCAGCCGGTTGTTGTCGAACGACGCGGACGGCGACCTGCTGATCCTGGCCAACGTCTTCGACGCGGTGGGTGGCAGCGTCACCCTGTCATCGGCAGGCGCGGTCACCTTTGTGCCCACGCCGGACTATCAGGGTCCCGCAAGCTTCCGTTACGCCGCCAACACCCCGGCGGGCGGACGGGCGGAGGCGACCGTCTCCATCCTGGTCACCCCCGTGAACGATGCGCCGGAGGCACGCAACGACGCGGGTTTTTCGGTTGACGAGGGCGGGCAACTCAGCATCTCCGCCGCCGCCCTGCTCGCAAACGATCGCGATATCGATGGTGATATGCTGCACTTGGTCGCGGTCACGCCGGGCCCGCATCTGGCGGCGGTGCTGCAGGCCGACGGCAGCGTCCGGATCACCCCCGCGGCCTTTTTCTTCGGTACGGCAACCTTCTCCTACCTGATGCAGGACGCCACCGGCGCCGCCGACCGGGCGGAGGTCTCGGTGACCGTGGTTCCGGTCAACGACCCGCCGGAGCCCGCGGACGATATGTTCGTGATCCGGGAGGACTCACCGCGTTTCTTCGCGGTGGCGGAACTGCTCGCCAACGATATCGAGCGCGACGGCGATCCGCTGGAGGTGATCCGGGTCTTCGGCTCCGCGGGCGGAAGCGTGGAGTTGTTCGAGAACGGCACCATCTATTTCGAGCCGAACGCCAACTACTACGGCCGCGGTGGTTTCTCCTATGAAGTGGACGACGGTCAGGGGGGCAAGGCGAGCGCGCGGGTCAACATCCAGGTCGATCCAGTCAACGATGCGCCTTTCGCCCGGGACGAGGCTTGGGATGACGATGGCATCGACTTCCTGAGCGGAGTCGAGGAGGCGGTGCTGCTGATCGACCCGGCGGACCTGCTGGCCAACGACAGTGACTTGGATAGCCTGGGCATCGCGGTGGCGTCCGTGTCCGCCCCCGAAAACGGCACGGTCGCCCTGCGCGACGACGGTCTGATCGCCTTCACGCCAGACCCGGACTATTGGGGCGAGGCGTCCTTTCGCTATGTCGTCGCCGATGGCGCCGGGGGTGTGGCGGATGCCCGCGCGACCCTGTGGTTCCGGCCGGTGGGGGATGCGCCGCCGAGTGCGGGTGACGATACGATCAATTTATTCGAGGACGTGGACACGACGATTCCGGGTTCGGTGCTGCTCGGCAACGACAGCGACATCGACGGCAATCCGTTGCGGATCGTCTCGCTGATCAACCTGCCGGCCCATCTGCGCTCGGGCGTCGCCGAACTGACCCCTGAAGGGGATATTATCTTCCGACCAAACCTCAATGCCAATGGGTGGACCTACTTCGATTACGTGGTGACCGACGACGCCGACGGCGAGGATAGCGCCCGCGTCTATGTCACCATCGTTGCGGTCAACGACGCGCCGACCGCGGTGGCGGACGCCGCGGCCACGACCCTCGATGCACCGCTGGTGGTCAGGATCTCGGACTTGCTCGCGAATGACCGCGATGTCGATGTGGATCCAAGCCGCTATGCCGACATCCTGAGTTTCGTGGCGGCACAGGCACCGGATCTGGGCACGCTCTCGATCTTTGAGCACGAGTTCATCGTAGTGGAGATGCCCATCGGTTATCAGGGCCCGACAGGATTCAGCTACAGCATCGCTGACGAGCATGGCGTCACCGATGAGGCCCGGGTCGAGGCGACGGTGCTCCCAACCCCGGCGCTCGTGTTCCTGGGCTCCGAGCAACGCGACCTGCTGATCGGGACCGACCGGGCGGAGCGTTTCGAGGCCCGCGGTGGCGACGATGTGATCCAGGCGCGGAGCGGTGACGACCTGATCATCGCCTCCGACGGTGCGGATCGGATCGATGGCGGTGAAGGGTCCGATACCGTCTCCTTCGCGGAATCCAACATCGGCGTGCGCGTCGATCTTCAGAGCCGGATCGGCCAAGGGGGCTTCGCCCAGCGTGACCTTTATAGCGGGATCGAACACCTGACGGGCTCGCCTTATGCGGATCAACTCTATGGCGATGGCGCTATCAATCAGCTCGCCGGAGGTGACCGCGGGGATCTGATCGACGGCCGCGGGGGTGACGACTGGCTGAGCGGCGGTTCCGGTGACGACATCCTGGTCGGGGGTGTGGGTGCCGATCGGATCGCCGGTGACGAGGGTTCGGACACCGTGGACTATGCGGATTCACCGCAGGCCGTGACGATCTCGCTCGTCGGCGGCAGCGCCGGCGGGGGCGACGCAACCGGCGACCGGCTCGAAGGCATCGAGAACCTCACCGGCACCCAACATGGGGACCGGCTTGAAGGGAATGAGGACGCCAATATCCTGTCGGGCGGACGCGGCGATGACGTGCTACTCGGGCTCGGGGGCGACGATCTGCTGAGCGGTGGGCGGGGTGCCGATACCCTGGATGGCGGCCTTGGTGTCGATATCGCCGACTACTCGCTGTCGGCAGAGGGCGTGCAGGTCGATATGTCGGGCCTAACCGCGGGCGGCGGCGATGCCGCAGGTGACCGCTTCCGCGACATCGAGATCGTCCAGGGTTCCTACCATGCCGATACCCTGGTGGGCAACAGCGGCGACAATCGCCTGCGCGGTGGGCTCGGTGCGGACAACATCGACGGCGGCGGCGGAATCGATATCGCCGACTACTCGACCTCGGACCAGGCGGTCCGAGTCGATCTGGGCGCGGGGACGGGCGCGGGTGGCGACGCGGCGGGTGATGTGCTCACCAACATCGAGGAACTGATCGGCTCAGGCTACGACGATGAGCTTCGCGGTGGGTCAGGCGACGAGACATTCGATGGTCTCTACGGCGCCGATCTGCTCGCCGGCGCAGGTGGTTCCGACACCTATCGTTTCGGGTTCGACAGTCTCAACGACCAGATTGTCGAGTTCGGCGAAGCGGGCGATCGCGACCGGCTGTTACTCGGTGCCGGTATTCGTCCGACAGATGTGAGTCTGGTGCGCGACGGCCAGGATCTGCTGATCGAGTTGGAGCACGACGACGGCCTGACCATCGATACCGTCTTGGTCGTTGGCCATTTCGACAGGCCCGAGACTGGGATCGAAGAGTTCGTCTTCGGCGACGCGAGCGTCTGGACCCGGACGCAGATCGAGACCTTGACGCGCGCGGGTCGCTTCAATGCGGCCGACGATGTGGTCCGATTCGTACTGGAAGATATGCCGCATTTCATCGACCCGGCCTTGCTGTTCGAAAACGATGTGGAGGGCACGACGGCAGGGCTGCGCGTGGTGCGGGTAGACGGCTTCGTAAACGGGACGGCCGTGATCGGGCCGGATGAGCGCATCACGTTCTTGTCCGCCCCCGATTTCTTCGGCGATGCCTTTTTCGACTATACGGTTGCCGATGCCTTAGGGCGCGAGAGTACCGCGACGGTCGAGGTCAATGTACTCAACGTCAACGATGTGCCATTTGCAGCCGATGACGGGGTCTTCTTCGGCGTGGAGGACCAGCCCCTGTTCATTCCACTCGCCGACCTGATCGGCAACGACGGCGATGTGGACGGCGATCGGCTGACCATCGTCGCGACCGAACCGCTGGTTGGCCTGGATGGCAACTATCTCTATCCGGGCTTCGGCGGTACGAACGGTAGCGCCATCGTGCTCGCGAACGGCGTGGAGTTCACCCCGGCTCTCGATCACTTCGGGTTCGCCGGACTCCAGTACCGCATCAGCGATGGAAACGGGGAGACCGCCACCGCCAGCGTGGAGCTCCATTTCATCGGCGTCAACGATGCCCCGCGCGTCCTGGATGATACGTTCAGGACCCGGCTTGAGGTTCCGATCGTCATTCCCGTCGGGACGCTGATCGGCAACGATACAGATCCTGAGGAGGATGCGCTCTCCTTCATCTCGGCGGGCTCCGCCGCGCACGGCTCCTTAATGATTGAGGAGGTCGTGCAGGATGGCGCTGCCATCCGCTCGGTGGTCTTTACTCCAGCCCCGGGGTTTCTTGGCGAGGCGACCTTCACCTATCTGGTTGCGGATGACCGCGGGGCCGCTGCAACCGGTACTGTCAAGATCGATGTCGTACCGCTCAACGACCCGCCGATTGCTCGGGACGATGGGGGCTTCAGAACCCTGCAAGACCAGCGTTTGCTGATCGATCCCATGGCCCTCTTGGCGAACGACAGTGATCCAAACGGCGATGCGCTGGCGGTCGTCCGACTCGACCCCTTCCCGGAGAATGGGCAGGTTAGACTCACCGCGGAGGGACTGATCGCGTTCGATCCCCGTCCGAACTATAACGGCGAGGCTTCTTTTACCTATGTCATCGCCGACGGACGTGGAGGCGAGAACGAGGCAACGGTTTCGGTCTTCATCGCACCACCTAATGGTGCGCCGGTGGTCCGGGATGATGTTGTCGGTGGCTTTGAGGACTTGCCGCTGTTCCTGCCTGCATCCACGGTATTCGCGAACGACTCCGATCCCGAAGGCGATGTCCTGTTCTTCAACCAGGTCGAGTGCCTTGGTGTGGTGCTGAACGATTTTTCCGACCGCACAACGATCACGTACCGGATCGAGCGTGCCGCGCTGGGCTTGTCCGAGAGCGCGGCGCTTTCGGTGAAACTGGCCGGTGGGCGCCTGCTGCCCGACTGGCTCGAGTTCGATGCCGCCACCGACACCCTTTCCGGGACACCTCCGCAGGCCTATGTGGGTCGGCTCGCGCTCGAGATCCTGTCCCGCACCATCGACCCGGTCACCGGCGAAGAGACGACGGCGCGGGCCAGTCATGAGCTTGTCGTGGACGCTGCGCTCATCTTCTCCACCGGCATACTCTCAACGGACTACCAGGCCCACGCCCCGGTGAACCTGGCGATTCCCGCCGATGGACTGGACCTCGGTCAGGTGGTTGCGGCCGCAGCGGCATTGAGCGCAGGCGATCCGCTGCCGGCCTGGCTCGCCTTCGATCCGCACACCCTCACCCTCTCCGGACAGCCGCCAGAACGCTACGTGGGAGCACTCGATATCCGTGTGCTTGTGACCACCGCCGACCCAGCCACCGGTGAGCGCTCCGAGCACCTGCTCCGGATGCCCCTGGTCATTGATGAGCCGACGGATTTTCCTGGCGGTTTCGGACTGGTGAAGGACGGCGACGATATGCGTATCATCGCACCCGCGGACTGGTATGGAACCATTGCGCTCCGCTACCGGGCGGAGGATGTTAAAGAAGCGGTATCGGACGAGTGGGCGATCGCGGTCGTCAATATAGCAGCCCAACGGGAGTTGCCGGAGGCCGCAGATGACGCATTTCTGACCATTGCCGGCCAGGGGATCCGTATACCGTTCGAGGCCATCCTGGCAAATGACCGTGACGACGATGGGGATCCGGTGCGGGTGACGGCTGTCCCTGGGCTGGAAGACGACGGCGTCGCGACGCTGTTCGCCGAACCCTTTGTCTTCAGGTTGCCGGAGTCGTCCCGTACTGGCCTCATCAAGGACTTCGTCGACTACGAGATCGCACTGGTCGATGGCGGTGCATTGCCGGGGTGGCTGTCCGAGGACAAGGGTGTTATCTCCGGCACACCGCCGGTCGGCTTCGAGGGAGCGCTGCACATCCGCGTGACGGCCAGGGACGGGTCCGCAGCGGCGGTCGTGACAGAGCACGCGCTGGCGCCCGAGCCAAGCGGGACGCTCAGGCTCATTGGCACCCCACTGCTGATCGAACTGCCGGACGGGGCAACCCAGGGGCAGACGGCTCCATCCTTCTCCGCAACACTCGCCGATGGCTCGGACCTGCCGGAGTGGCTGGAGCTTGATCCAGCGACGGGCGCCCTTTCCGGTTTGCCTCCTCTCGACGCCCCCGCATCGCTTGAGGTCCTGGTGACGGCCGCAGATGGTGCGACCCGGATCGAGACGCGCATGACCGTCGAGACGGGTCCCGCCGCGGTTTGGGCCTTCATGTATTCACCCGCGCAGGAATTCACGGGCTCCGACAGATTCGTCTACCGGATCACAGATGATGCGGAGGGCACGGACGATGCCTTCGTTCAGATCCGGGTCGTTCCCGCCGCGTCGCCACCCGTGGCGCGTGACGATGCCGGCTTTGTGTTGGCGGAGGACACGAGTCTTACCATCCATCCCGCCGCGCTCCTGGCCAATGATGAGGATCGCAATGGCGATCCGATCCGGCTGATTTGGGTCGGTGACGCTGAAAAAGGGACGGTGGAGTTGGTTGACGGGCTCGTCCGGTTCACGCCTGAATCGAACTACGACGGCCCGGCGAGCTTTGACTACCGGATCACGGATGATCGTCACGGCGAGGCAACAGCGACCGTGTCATTGGTCGTAACCCCGTCGAACGCGGCACCGCTCGCGGTCAATGACCGCTTTGGCGGTATCGAAGATACAGCCCTGATCCTGAGCCCCGATGCGTTGCTGGCGAACGATCTTGACCCCGATGGCGACCCGATCAGCTTCGTCGGGGTTGAAACCAAGGTCTTGCATGGTCGCGCCTTCACGCTGCCCGATGGACAGATCTCGTTCACCCCGGACGCGGACTGGTTTAGCGAGGTGATCTTCCAGTACCAGATCACCGACGGACGCCTTCAGTCGCCGAGCGCGGTCCAGGGACAGGCCTATCGCCAGATAGTGATCGACTTTGCGCCAGTCAACGATGCGCCACGTACTCAGGATAACGGCGGCTTCGCAACGCCAGAGGACACGGCAATCAGGATCGATCCTGCGGCCCTCCTGGCCAATGACCGCGATGTGGAGGCCGATGCAATCCAGGTCGTCGGGGTCGGCGACCCGGTGAATGGGATGGTGCAGTTCGATGGAAGCACGATCACCTTCACCCCGCAGTCGGGGTATTTCGGTAACGGCGGCTTCAGCTACCGGGTGCAGGATGCCCAGGGCGCAGGCGCTACCGCCTTCGTCTCGGTCTCGGTGATACCGGACCAGGACCTCCCGATTGCCCTGGACGACCAGGTCGGTCGTATCGACGAAGGTGGATCGATCCTGATCGATCCCGCGGGCTTGCTCGACAACGATGCCGATCCGGACGGCGACCCCCTCAGTCTGGTCGGGCTGGAGAATGTCTTTGGCGGCACTGCCAGTCTGACCGGGGAGGGGCTCATCCTGTTCCAAGGCAATCCAGACTTCAATGGAGTTGCCCGCATCACCTACCGCATTGCGGATCCTGGCGGGCTCACTGCAACCGCCGATGCCCTGATCGCGGTAACGCCGGTGGACGATGCACCGAGAGCAGGACCGGACGCGCTGGCAGGCATGGAGGACCAGACCCTGGTCATCCCCGAGTTGGACCTGCTGCGCAACGACATGGATCCGGATGGGCATTCGTTCCAGATCACTGGGATCACGTTCGACACCCATGGCATCGCGGTATTGGACGGGGGCGGCAACGTCATTTTTACCCCCCAGGCAGATTATTTCGGTGAGGCGGGTTTCAGCTATACCGTGAGCGATACCACCGGTTTGACCGGCACGGCTACGGTCAGAGTGGATATCGCCCCGACAGCCGACGCGCCGCGAGTGATCAGCGGCCCAACGCCGATCCATGTCAGCGAGGATTTTAGCTTTATCCATCCGCTGCCATTCGAGGTATTTACCGACCCTGACGGCGATGAGCTGACCTACAAGGTTAGCGCTGCCGGTGGTGGGTCGCTGCCGGGCTGGATCTCTGTCGATACGGGGCAGTTGAGTGGCCGTCCGCCACTCGATTTCAACGGCGTTGTCGCGCTGACCTTGACCGCCAGCGATGGGACTTTCGAGAACAGCACCGACCTCAATCTCGTCGTTGATCCGATCAGTGATGCACCACTGGCGCAAGACGATCATATCGCTGGGGTCGAGGATGAGACGCTTGTCATCCCGATTCTGGACGTGCTTGCGAACGATCAGGACCCGGACGGCGACCTGATCCAACTGATCCGCATATTCGACGTCATCGGTGTCAATGCCGCCTTGGATGGGGTTGGAAACATCGTCGTCACGCCTGCGGCCGACCGATCTGGGGAGGCATCTTTTTGCTACGAAGTACGCGATGCGGCAGGGGAAACGGATCACGCACGGATCGATCTTTTGTTCATGCCGGTCAATGATGCGCCAAGAATGACAAGGGATCTCGACAGCCTGACCCTGTTGGAGGATAAGGCGTTGTCGGTGGTGCTGCCCGACGGGGTCTTCGAGGATCCTGACGGGGATGCTATCGTGTTGCGACTGGAGGCGGCGGATGGCTCCGCGGCCCCGAACTGGTTGCATTGGGACCAGTCGAGCCGGACCCTGTCGGGCACGCCGCCAACGCAATACAACGGCCTTGAAGAGCTCGCTTTAGTCGCCTCCGACGGCAAGACCGAAACCGCGGCCCCCTTCACGCTGGCGGTCATGCCGGTGAACGACGCCCCGACATTGATCGCCCCCCTGTCCGACCGCTATGTCGCCGCGGAAACGCCGTTCGCCATCGCCTTGCAGACGCATACAGTGGTCGATCCCGATGGTGATGTGCTGACGGTTGAGCTGCTTCCCGCCGTGGGAACCGACTCCGTGCCGGAATGGTTGACCTTCGATACCTTGACTTTCAGCCTGGCCGGGCAAGCTCCCGTGGACTTCAGTGGCAAGGTTGAACTGCTAATGCGCTGGAGCGACGCTGAATTCAGCGTACAGGATCCGTTCACACTTCATGTAGTTACGGCCAACCAGCCGCCATCCACTGCGTCTTTTAGCGAAGGCGGTGCGTCGGTTGTCTTGAACAGTCATGCCCAAGTCCGCGATGCCAGGCTTTCCGCCTTGGGTAACTATGGTGGGGCTCTGGTCACGCTGATTCGGCATGGTGAAGCCAACATCCAGGATGTCTTTAGTGCCAAGAGCAGCGGAACCTTAGAGCCATTCACAGAGAATGGCGGTCTCGTCGTTGGTGGCGTTACCGTCGGTATGGTCACCAAGAACTCGGGTGGCACACTCGCCCTGATCTTCAACAGCAACGCTACGCAAGACACGGTCGATTCAGTCCTGCAGCAGATTGCCTACAGCAACACCTCGGACATCCCACCCCCCTCAGTGCAGATTGACTGGGTTTTCAGTAACGGCATCAACGATTACCAGGGGAACGGGGGGGCTCCATCTGTTGTCGGCAGCACCACCGTCCGCATCGCCGCTGTCAATGACGCCTCGACGGGCTCAGTCACGATCAGCGGCACCGCCAGTCAGGGGCAGACACTGACCGCCGCCAATACACTAGCTGACGCCGACGGTCTGGGCACGATCAGCTATCAGTGGCTGGCCGACGGCAGCGTCATCAGCGGCGCCGCTGGTAGCAGCACGCTCGTGCTGGGCCAGGCGCAGGTGGGTAGGGCCATCAGTGTCAGCGCTAGTTACACCGATGGCTGCGGTACGGCCGAGAGCAAGATCAGCGGAGCCACGACCACGGTGGCAAACGTCAACGACGCCCCCAGCGGCGCGTTGACCATTCGTGGCACGGCCGCGCAGGGTCGAACGCTGACCGCCTTCCACACCCTGACCGACGCCGATGGGGTAGGTACGGTCGGCTACCAATGGCTGGCCGATGGCAGGGCCGTCGCGGGCGCCACCGCTTCGACTTTTACCCCGACGCAAGCCCAGGGAAGCAAGGCCATCAGTGTCAAGGTCAGCTATACCGACGGGTTCGGTGCCGCTGAGAGCGTCATCAGCAGCGCCACCGCGGCAGTCGCCAGCTTCGATGGATTGAGCTATATCGCCAGCTACGCCGATTTGATCCAAGCCTGCGGCAGTGATGCACAGGCCGGGGCTGAGCACTTCATCGACTGGGGCTTCACCGAGGGACGCCACAGCACCTTTGACGGCCTCAGCTACATCGCCAGCTACGCCGACCTGATCCAGGCCTTCGGCAACGATGCACAGGCCGGGGCTGAGCACTACATCGACTGGGGCTTCACCGAGGGACGCCATAGCACTTTCGACGGCCTCAGCTACATCGCCAGCTACGCCGACCTGATCCAGACCTTCGGCAACGATGCACAGGCCGGGGCTGAGCACTACATCGACTGGGGCTTCACCGAGGGACGCCATAGCACCTTCGACGGCCTCAGCTACATCGCCAGCTACGCCGACCTGATCCAGGCCTTCGGCAGCGATGCACAGGCCGGGGCTGAGCACTACATCGACTGGGGCTTCACCGAGGGACGCCATAGCACCTTCGACGGCCTCAGCTACATCGCCAGCTACGCCGACCTGATCCAGGCCTTCGGCAACGATGCACAGGCCGGGGCGGAACACTATGTCGACTACGGCTTCGACGAAGGACGTAGTATCACCTTCGATGCCGAGTTCTATCTCGCCAAGTACAGCGACCTGCGCAACGCGTTTAACACTGACGTCAAGGCGGCCGCCGATCACTTCATCATCAATGGTCATGTCGAGGGCCGGACCGCCGGCAACACCGGCGACGATGTGCTGAACGGATCGGCCAGCGCCGATCGCCTGAACGCCGGTGCGGGCGACGACATCCTCAATGGCGGGGATGGCAAGGACATTCTGATCGGCGGCGATGGCAATGATATCTTCGACTTCAATGCGCTGACCGATAGGGGCCTGACCAGCGCCATCTGGGACCTTATCACTGACTTTAATACCGGGGACGCGATCGACCTCGCCACCTTAGACGCCGATACGGCCACGACTACTACCAACGAGGCGTTTGCCTTTATCGGCACCAATGCTTTCAGCAGCACCAATGCCACTGGGCAATTGCGCTATATCTATGACGGCGCCAGTGATTCGGGCATAGTGTACGGGAGTACAGATGTCGATTCAGATGCCGAATTTGCCGTTCAGTTGGGCGGCGTTACTGCGTTGTCCGCTGCAGATTTTATCCTCTGACCCTGGCGGGATCGTCGATATGTGCCGCGCCATGAGACGCTCGACGGTATCTGGCAGGGATCAAATAATACGGCAAGACCTGTGCTCGATCCTGAAGACTCAGCCCCGGCCGGCAACCCTCAACCGTCCCCCGCCACCCCCCGCACCAACGCCAGCATATCCGCATAACTCAACCGCCCCCCGTCCCCGGCCCCTTCGAGCAACCCGTCGGCCAGGTCCCGCTTGGCGGCATGGAGCTTGAGGATCTGCTCCTCGATCGTCCCCTTGGCGACCAGCCGGTAGACGGTGACCGGGCGCTCCTGACCGATGCGGTGGGCGCGGTCGGACGCCTGGTCCTCGACCGCGGGGTTCCACCAGGGGTCCATGTGGATCACATAGTCGGCGGCGGTCAGATTGAGCCCGACCCCGCCGGCGCGCAGGCTGATCAGGAAGAGGTCGCCCTCCCCGGCCTGGAAGGCGGCGACGGCGCTGCGGCGCTGGGTCTCGGGGGTGGAGCCGTCGAGATATTGGTAGCGGATACCGCGGGCGTCCAGGTGGGCGCGGATGAGGCGCAGGTGGTCGACGAACTGGCTGAAGACCAGGGCCTTGTGCCGGTTCTCCAGCAGATCCTCGACAATCTCGGCAAAGGCGTCGAGCTTGGCGCTCGGCAGCTCGCTGTCGGGCAGGGCGAGTTGCGGGTGGCAGCAGGCGCGGCGCAGCCGCATGATCTCGGCGAGGAGTTGCATCCGCTGCTGGCCCGGATTGGCCTCGGGGCTCTGTTCCAGCCGTTCGATCGCCTGCCGGCGCATGGCCTCATACAGCGCCATCTCGCCCTCGCTCAGTTCGAGCTGCAGGGTGATCTCGGTGCGCGGCGGCAGTTCGGCCAGGACCTCGCTTTTCAGGCGGCGCAGGATGAAGGGCCGCAGCAGTTGACGCAGCCGCGCCCGGGCGCCCTGGTCCTTGTTCAGCTCGATGGGGTTGGCGAAGCGCCGGTTGAAGCTCTCCAGTGACCCGAGCAGGCCGGGGTTGATGAATTGGAACAGGTTCCAGATCTCGCCTAAGTGGTTCTCGATGGGGGTGCCGGTGGCGATCATGCGAAAGCCGCCGGTGAGCCGCATGATGGCCTGGGAGCGCTTGGTGAGCGTGTTCTTGAAGGCCTGGGCCTCGTCGGCGACGATGGTCTCCCACTGCACCTGGGCCAGGCGCTCGCCCTCGCTCTGCAGGAGCCCGTAGCTGCAAACGATCAGGTCGAAGGGGCCGGCCTCCTTCAGCACCGCGGCGCGGTCCCCGGGGCCGAAGCGCTGGGGTCGCAGCGTCGGGGCGAAACGCTGCGCCTCTACGATCCAGTTGGCGCAGACCGACATCGGCGCCAGCACCAGGGTCGGGCCCTGGGGCGCCCGCGCCAGGATCAGGGCCAGGGCCTGGACCGTCTTGCCGAGCCCCATGTCGTCGGCGAGACAGGCCCCGGCGCCCCAGTAGGCGAGCCGGGCGAGCCAGCGGTAACCCTCTGCCTGGTAGTCGCGCAGTTCCGCCTGGAGGGTCGAGGGCAGCGCCGGCTCCAGGTCGCGCATGGCCGCCAGGCGCGCCAGTAGCGCCTTCCAGACGGGTGCACTCTCGACCTCCATACCCTCGACCAGCTCCGCGATGGCCGGGGCCGCGAGGGGATGGAAACGCCCGGCCTCGGTGAGTCCGCGCAGGCCCTCGAGGCGCCGCCGCAGGGCCTGGCTCAGGACCAGGAAGTCGTCCTCGCCCAACTGCACGAAGCGCCCGCGGGCCGCCGCCGCCAGTTCCAGCAGCTCGCGCATGGCGAGTACCCGGCCGTCGGAGAGCGTCAGGGTGCCGCCGATGGCGAGCCAGTCCCCCTGCTTCTTGACCGCCACGCGCATCTGGCCCAGTTGGGCCTCGGCGCTGAGCGCGATGCGCTTGCCCTGGGGCCAGTCCAGCACCACCGCGTCGCCGAGCGCGTGGAGTTGTTCCAGGGCGCCCAAAGCCTGCTCCGGGTCGTCCAGGTGCCAGCTCCAGCCGTCGCCCCCGGCCAGTTCGGGGCAGCGCGCGGAAACCTCCAGCGCCGCGGCCAACTCGGCCTTGAGGTCGCGGGTGCAGCGCACGGCCTGGCCGGCACGCTCGGTGAACAGGGTCGCGCCGCCCTGCCCCGGCCGCAGCTCGGGGCCGGTGTCGCCGAAGGGGTGCACATGCAGTTCCAGGCTCAGGCCGGCGTCGCTGGGGGCGAGATGCAGGTGCGGGCGGGGGTCGGCGGGGACCGTCTCGGCGCTGCCGGCCGCACCGCCGCCGATGTCCGAGTGGACCGTCAGCATCGGCGCCACCGCGGTCAGCCCCTCCAGCAGCCGCGCCTCGCCACCCTTGGGGACCAGGAGCCCCTCGGGTCCCAGGATGCGGGCGATCTGCCGGTGTCTGGCGTCGAACTCCACGAGCCGGATGCGCTGGGGCGACTCGGCCACCGGTAGCACCGTGCGGTCCGCGGGCGGGAAGGGCTCGATGCTGACCCGGATGTCCTTGCTGCGCCGCACTGCGGCCAGGGTCGGACCGCTGCGGGTCAACTCCACCGGGGTCTCGGGGGCCGTCGGGCGGATCACCACCGGGTGGCCGACGGCGGCCGGGAGGGCGCGGTCCAGATCGAGCCGGTAGACGGTACGCAGTTGGCTGCCATACCAGGTCTA
>Ga0247838_1001223_pt1 | contig 37753 bp, 27 predicted proteins | sample LaCruzMarch2015__5_FD_189097 | JGI IMG/M metagenome (GOLD analysis project Ga0247838, IMG submission 189097) | Freshwater microbial communities from meromictic Lake La Cruz, Castile-La Mancha, Spain - LaCruzMarch2015_15m | ecosystem: Environmental > Aquatic > Freshwater > Lake | place: Spain... | reverse complement strand
TTGTACCGACTGGAACAATATTTCCGCCAATAGCTGCTGGATCTAGATTAATCAAATCTCCACTGCAAACTACTTGGGTGATGCCATTGATGCGTGCTAATGGATTTACGGTTACTGTAACTGTAAATCCAGCAGAAGTACAACCGCTAGGCACATTCGGCGTTACAAAATAAGTGGCTGTCTGTTGAGTATTAGTTGTATTGGATAATGTGCCTGTTATGGATGCAGCCGTTGTACCAAGAGCCCCACCCGTCATGCCACCCGTTACAGTCGGTGCACTCCAGCTATAGGTAGTTCCTGAAGGTATCGTTCCGGTTAATGCAACAGAAAAGCCGACTCCAGAGCAAGTACTCATGTTTACATTGCTCACAAATGCCAGTGGGTATACCTGAACCGTTACCGTAAATGGATTAGAAGTACATCCTCCAGGCACATTCGGTGTAACTGTATACGTGGCCGTTTGTATCGTACTGGTGGAATTGGATAACGTACCTGATACAATAGTAGAAGTTGTACTCAAAGCACCACCCGTCATTCCACCCGTTACATTTGGTGCACTCCAGCTATAGGTAGTACCTGAAGGTATCGTGCCTGTTAACGCTGCCGTAAAGCTCGCTCCCGAACAAATACTCAGTGTTACTCCACTCACAGCTGCCACTGGGAATACCGATACAACTCCCGTAAATACCGCACCTGTGCAGCCCGATGAAAGCGGCGTTATCGTATACGTTGCTGTTTGAATCGTACTGGTACTATTTGTTAGTGTTGCATTTAAATTCGCCTGATTCGATAAACCCGCCGAACCACCCAATCCACCCGATGGCAAAGTCCAGCTATAGGTAGTACCATTTGGAACGATGGTACCCGTTGGTGTGAAACTAAAATATACCCCAGAACAGGTACTAATAGATATAGGATTCATAACTGCTACCGGGAACACACTCACCGTAACCGTAAATCCAGCAGCACTACAACCACCCGGCACATTTGGGGTAACAAAATAAGTAGCTGTTCCAACTGTTGAACCTGAATTCGTTAATGTACCACTGAAACTGTTCGCATTAGTTCCACCGGCTCCCAGTGATATCGACCCTACCGTGGCAGGTGCATCCCAACTATAGGTAGTACCCGAAGGAATCGTTCCAGTTAATGATGCCGTAAAACCAATCGCAGAACAAGTTGTCAGGTTTACATTGCTTATAACTGCTGTCGGTAACACCTGTACCGTTACCGTAAATCCAGCAGAAGTACATCCACCCGGCACAGTTGGTGTTACAAAATACGTGGCTGTTCCTACTGCATTGCCTGAATTCGTTAATGTACCACTGAAACTCGAAACATTGCTTCCACTAGCGCCTGTTGATATTGTTCCTACAGTAGAAGGAGCACTCCAGCTATAGGTAGTTCCCGATGGTATTGTTCCCGTTAAAGATGCTGTAAAGCCCACACCAGAGCAAGTACTCAACGTTACATTATTAATGGAAGCAGTTGGTAATACTTGTACCGTAACTGTAAATCCAGCAGAAGTACAACCACCCGGTACATTCGGCGTTACAAAATACGTGGCCGTCTGTTGAGTATTAGTTGTATTGGATAATGTACCTGTTACGGTTCCTGCAGTAGTGCCAGGTGAACCACCCGTCATTCCACCCGTTACCGTTGGCGCTAACCAGGTATAGGTAATACCCGATGGAATGGTGCCCGTTAATGCAACAGTAAACCCTACTCCAGAACAAGTACTCATGTTTACATTGCTGATTGATGCCAGCGGGAATACTTGTACAGTAACTGTAAATGGATTAGAAGTACATCCACCTACTACATTCGGTGTAACGGTGTACGTGGCCGTTTGTAAAGTACTGGTACTGTTTGATAAGCTACCCGAAACCAAAGAAGATGCCGTACTCAAAGCACCACCCGTCATTCCACCCGTTACATTCGGTGCACTACAGCTATAGGTAGTACCTGAAGGTATCGTGCCCGTTAAAGCTGCCGTAAAGCTCGCCCCCGAACAAATACTCAAGGTTACATTGTTTACTGCTGCCACTGGGAATACCGATACAACTCCCGTAAACACCGCACCCGTACAGCCCGATGAAAGCGGAGTAATCGTATACGTCGCCGTTTGAATCGTACTGGTACTATTTGTTAACGTACCATTTAAATTCGCCTGATTCGATAAACTCGCCGAACCACCCAATCCACCAGCTGGCAAATTCCAGCTATAGGTAGTACCGTTTGGAACGATAGTACCTGTTGGTGTGAAACTAAAATATACTCCAGAACAGGTACTGATGGATATGGTATTCATACTTGCTACCGGTAGCACACTTACCGTTACCGTAAATCCAGCAGCACTACAACCACCCGGTACATTCGGAGTTACAAAATACGTGGCCGTGCCTACTGAATTATCTGTATTCGTTAAGGTTCCACTGAAACTTTCAGCATTGATTCCGGCCGCACCAACACTTAAATTACCATTGGTAGATGGTGCACTCCAACTATACGTAGTGCCCGATGGAACAATAGTTCCCGTAGGTGTATAATTAAATACTACGCCCGAACAAGTAGTAAGTGAAGCCACATTCATAGTAGCTGTGGGAAGCAGTGTAACGGTTACGGTAAATCCGGCAGTACTACAACCGCTGGGTACAGTAGGGGTAATATAATAAGTAACGGTTTGACTAGTAGCGGTTTCATTGGTAAGGGTACCCGTTATATTGGAACCCGATCCCGCACTACCGCCGGTTACTGTTCCTGTAAAGGTTGGCGCATTCCAGGTATAAGAGATACCGGTTGGAATATTTCCAGCAGTAGGGGTAATTGCAAAATTAATTCCACTACAAGTTGTTAAACTAATGTTAGCCACCGACGCAGCAGGATATACCGTTACGGTAACTGTAAAAGTTTCCCCCGTGCACGTTAATGATGCCGGTGTTACAATATATACTACATCAATGGGTGCGTTGGTTGTATTGGTAAGCGTAGCAAAGAAAGAAGCAGCGCTGCTTGCACCTGTTAATCCTTCAATACCCGTTATCGCAGTGGGTGCCAACCAGGAATAAGTAGTTGAAGCAGGAACATAATCACCACCTACACCATCAGTGGGAGAAACAGAAAAAAGAACACCACTGCAGGTAGTTGTTAACTTAGCAGTTATAACAGGCGTACAAAAATCGTTAAAGCCATCTCCACTGGAACTTCCTCCACCGCTTCCACCTAAATATTGACCTTGAGCAGACAATGAAAATGCAAATGCCGCTACCACCAATAATAACATGCGGAAAAATCCGGCATTGCCGCGTGTAAACAAATTCGATATGTTAATACGCTTACTCAAGCAATGCAGGTATTAAATGAATAACCAACAACGCTGGGTTGTTGTGCATTACTAAATGAAAAATTCCACCCATACCTATGGGCAGAAACAACAATAGCCTCCTTTATAGGGAGCGCATTAACAGAACAAAGCAACCAATCATCCGGAGGATGTGTGCCATACATAAATAGATGTATAGGCATAACACTGGGTGGCCCAACTCTGCCGACCAACATTTCAGTGCCGGCACGAACCCCAGCCGTAACAGCACTTCTAACAGGTAATAACCCGTTTACGTGTACAAAATCATCGCAAGCAATAACAACAGGAACCGGATGCAGCAATAGCTGATGAGCAGGAGTAAGCGGAGATTGACCAACGGCTTCCGGAACAGCGGATGGTTCAAATGAAGGTGATAACAGGAAATGAGGAACACTTCTGTTGCTGAAGGGCTTGAAATGTAATAATATACATAGCAAAGCAGCTATAGTATATGACGTACATTGCACTAACACAGTCGATATGCTAAAACTCGATCTGATAATTACAACCTATTATGATGAATAAAATGTCTTTTTACTACCTTCCAATCCAAATCATTTCTCTTCAACTCCTCAAAAACTATCTCCTCCAATTTCCGCTAGTCTGACTCACTTCTCTCTGATTATCAACAATAATAACACTTAAACCCCGCACACTACAAATTGTGGAAACTAATGGAGTGCAAGTTAAGGTTATTAACGCTTTGTTAATGGCTAATATTATGTATTTCATCTGGCTAAAAATATAATTAGAATAGCCGGCCAACTAGATAAAGTATTAAACTAATCTAGCTCGCCGGCTATCGTAGGACATTGGACTTTAACCTAAAATTACTATAAATAACCAACTGTGGGTACAAAAATAGCCTAATTTTTAGAATCACCTAGCTTTTTTTCGATTTTTTTTATAGATATATAATGATTTTAAAATAGCTGTAGAGCCATTTAGTATAGCTGAAAGTCTCTATTTTTCCGATTTTTAACAGAAATAATTAAAAAAATTATGTAATTTAGTTCTCGCGGAGTTACAATAGCCCCCATTTACAGCTAATGACATTAGATGTTACTCTATTTCTCCTTAGGACTTTTAGCCCCCTGGCCTATATGTTTATGGCCGGATTTGTGGTTTTTGCCATAATGGCTGCTATATTATTGCTTCAACTGAGCAAACAGAAAAAAAATCTGGAGAAAGTGGTGGCCCAAAAAACTGAAGAAATTAGATTTTCTCTGTTACAACTGGAAGCAACCGAAGTAGAATTAACCAATAACTTGGCTTTTCGCGAGCGGATGATTGGCATTGTGATGCATGACCTGAAATCACCGCTCAATTTTGTACATAAAATCTCAGCTTCGATGTATGAATCGAAAAAAGCACTTAGCGAGGAAGATCTCCATCGCTTAAGTTTCGAATTGTATCATACTACTTTTGATATCACCAACTTTGTAACCAACCTGCTGCAATGGCTAAACAGTACCAAGAGAAATGTGAAATTGGCCTTTACAACCGAACATTTGAACGAATTTATTCGAACTAACTGTGCTGTTTATATCAAAATTGCAGCAGAAAAGCAATTGGAATTCGAATTCCAATCTCCTGATTCACAATCCATTATTGCCGATTTTAGTCTTTTATCCATTGTACTCAGAAACCTACTAGATAATGCCATTAAAAATACGCGACAAGGTAAAATCTCAATAAGTACCACAAAAGACGATCGCCTGCAGTATATCAATATCAGTGATACAGGTGCTGGCATCTCCGCCGATAAAATTATTGAACTGGAAAATGGCGTTATTACTAAAAAAACTACAGAAAGTACCCAAATAGGTTATCGTATTGTATACGATCTGATGCAAAAAATGAAAGGTAGCATTCACATAAAAAGCAGTGAGGGAAAAGGAACCAGCATCACCTTGCAATTGCCACTGCAACATAACTCTTCCGAATCAGAATAAGATTCAACAACCAATCAATGCTTTCCGAGATACTATATTAGCCGAACCTTCGGTTCTTTAGGTCAACGGATTGAAATCCGTTGTTATGATATGGGAGGGGAGGCTACGCCTCATTGATATCATGCGGTATTATACAAGTAGAGCCATCGGCTCGATGTATCTTATAACATCGGATGTAATCCGTTGTTTCTATCAGCCCCAATCATATGGAGTGCCGTAGGCACGATTCATATTTTAGATTACGCACATTTAAAAAGCTAGGGGCAAAGTAGAGCCATCGGCTCGATTTATTTTATACCAACGGATGTAATCCGTTGTATTTATCAGCCCCCTAGAAATAGAGTGCCGTAGGCACGATTCATATTATAGATCTATCATCAAGTAAATACGCGCCGCAAGTTGGCTATCCAATCAATTAGATAATCCTATGCTGACGTGCAAGCGACATCAGCTCAACCAGATTATTATTGGGGATTTTTAATTTCTCAAATACCTTTCCCTTATAGGTTGATACCGTAGATGAATTAATGCTTAATGAAGCAGAAATATCTGCAATGCTTTTTCCACTTAATAATTCCTTAGCAACCTGAAACTCACGGTCACTAAGCGTATCAAATGGATTCTCAGATACACCCGAGAAAAAAGATTCGGCCAAAACCTGCTTCAATCCTTCACTCATATATACTCGATTCGCCAAGGCTTGCTCAATAGCTTTTAAAATTTCTTTGTTGTCAGACGACTTATGTAAAAAGCCTTTAATACCCAATTTAAAAAAACGCTTGGCATATACATTCTCATCATTCATAGTTAATACGATGATGGATGTTTTGGGATGATTGGTGGTAATATAATAGATAAGCCGAATAGGATCGCTATCAGGCATATTCAAGTCCATCAGAATCACATCAATGGCTGAAGTACGTAAAATATCTACTGCCTGTTTCTCATTCTCCGCCTCCCACACTTTGGTATCGGCAAAATGCTGCGTTATGATGAGCTTTATACCCGCCCGCACAACAGAATGATCATCTACCAATAAAAAGTTAGGCATATTAGAAATATTTAACCACCCTTACTTTTATAAAAAAATTATAAAACTTTCTAGTAATCATCCATCAACAGAAATGCATGCACAATCAAGCCGCTATCACTTAACTGCATTACTCTTCTTCTATATGCAACGGATTTCTTCTCGATGGAATTACCATCGTTTCATCATCACTTAAAAAAACCCAAAAATCATACAATGCAAAAATGTCCCCCGGAGTTTTAGGTCCGTTATGCTCTCCATTACGCTCATACGAGCCTAATAATTCTGCCTCATAGCGAATCACATTCAACTTCTCCGGCAATGTTTTCTGCTTGAATTCTTCTATCGTCATCTGTCTGTTTTTATGCTAATTTATGTATGTAAAAATACTAGTAATCTAATTCCTGATTTTTTGAAATAATTATCCAAAAAATGTTTTGAAATGATTCGATACCTTCAAAGCTTCTAAACTATCTACCTCAAGTGGCTTGCTGAAAAAATCAATTACAACCGGAAATCGTTTTGCCATTGCAAAATCTTCTGGATCAATAGTAGAAGACAAAATAATTATTTTGGTATTGGGAAATTTTTCCTGATAGGCAGGAACAAATTTTTCTAAAAATTCCCAACCATTCATCACCGGCATATTGATATCCAACAAAATCAATTGTGGCGCCTTTTGGTCCTTCTCTGCACTTTCCCAAATTTTATCCAAATATGCCAACGCATCCATGCCATCCATCGCTTTGTCGATATGCTCAGAAAAACAAGCACTATTCAACATCAGTTCGGATATCGTTAATGACAGCGAATCATCATCCACACATAAAACTTTATTAATCATTGGCCTATCATCTATTTCTTGCTCTGTTAACATATCAGCTAAAAGGATGGTTCAAATTTTTGAAAAGTTTTGTACAAAGAATTCAAAAAATAAATTAAAAAAATTATACACTTTACCGCAGATTCACGCAATTTCCAACTGTAAAATAGGCAAAATCTGCCAAATCAGTCATTTTTTCCCTCATCAAACACCCTTCCCCATCTTTCGGGGATAGGTTTTCCATAACACAGTTTGTTTACCCAACCATAACGACAAAGCACCCCGAATCATTGCGAAGTGCACCAAAATAAAGAAAGCCGGCAAGCTAATCCAAACTAGTTGTTTTCTAGAAAACGATTGTAGCCAATACAAGCAGGTGGCCAAATAACCATATACTTGTATCGCCAATAATACCCCATAAACAACTCCCGCATGCAGTAACCATACATTCAAGCAGCCAATCAGCAGCAGTAAATAAGGTACAACCAGGGTTCGTAGTATTCGATGGCTAAAAACCTCCCACCAAAAAACAGGTTTCCAGGTATAGCCATTACCCGAAAAAATTCGAAGCGCCGCCTGCACCGATCCGGCTGCAACTCTTATCCTTCTTGTAAAAGATTGCCGAATGTTAACAAGCTCAAGCTCCAAACTATAAGCATCCGCGGCATATTCCATCCGATAGCCTTGTGCGATTATCTGCCAACTAATGGCTAAATCATCCGACAATGTGTTAGGCGGCACTTCTCGAAATAAACTTTTTCTGATAGCAAAAATTTCTCCCGCAGAACCCGTAACCGAATACACCCCCCCTTCCCACTTTTTTACCAACGATTCATACATCCAATACATAGATTCACCTGTTGCCCCATCCTGCGCATCTACCACCCGCTTCTCTCCGGCTACGGCACCTACCAAAGGATCAGTGAATGCCACTGCAATCGCACGTAAACAACCCCTGTTTAATAGGGCGTTGGCATCCGAAAATACCACCAGTTCCGTTTGAACAGAACCGATTACTCGCTGAATAGCTTGTATTTTTCCCTTTCGCTCTGGCTGATGAAAAAGTTGCACCCGTGGAAACTCACGAACAATCAGCGGACTGTTATCATTAGATCCATCTGTTACTATCCAAATCTCCAATAACTCCTCGGGATAATCTATATGCAAAGCATTCTGAATTTTTGCTGCTAAACAATCAGCTTCATTATAAGCAGCCACTAATAATGTAATCCTTGGCAAATTTTCTATCGCTGTTTCTGAACGTTTTTTTTGCTTGTGGGCCAGCAAACACCAGCACCAAAGTATACAAGGATAGATAGCATATGTGTACACTACTATACCAATCGCTGTCCAAAATATTATCTCACGCAAATCCATGTAAAATGGCTACCTGTTTTGAAAGCAAATTAGCACGAAAATTATCAAAGAAAGATTGTATTTTCATAATACCCGCATATTCAATGCTCCTTTGCCATTTCAATTACTTACTTTATGAAAGCCATCCTCTGTACCAACTATGGAACACCCGATCAACTTACCCTGCAAAACCTTCCTACGCTCATTCCTTCGCCAAATGAAGTGGTAATTCAGGTACAGGCCTGTGGAGTGAATTTTCCGGACTTACTCATGATTCAAAATTTATACCAGTTTAAACCAGCTTTACCCTTTTCACCAGGAGGTGAAGTGGCAGGTATTATACAAAGTGTTGGCGATGAAGTAAAAAATCTAAAACCCGGGCAACGAGTACTGGCTTTATCTGGCTGGGGTGGATTTGCAGAAGAAGTTTTGGTGAATAGCTTACAAGTGATGCCTATACCCGATTCCCTAGATTTTGTAACAGCAGCCGCTGCTTCTTACCAATATGGCACCGCCTTGTATGCTCTTAAAAATATTGCCCGCCTACAACCAAAACAAACTTTACTGGTTTTAGGCGCAGCCGGCGGAGTGGGTTTGGCAGCCGTAGAATTAGGAAAACTAATGGGAGCAACGGTAATAGCAGCGGCCGGTAATGTTGAAAAACTTACCATATGTAAACAGAAAGGAGCAGACCACGGAATTGATTATTCGAAAGAAGATTTATCAGAAGCCCTAAAATCTTGCACACCCAAAGGAAAAGTAGATGTTATATTCGACCCCGTTGGTGGAAGTATTACCCCTATAGCAGCTAGGCAAATGGCCTGGAATGGAAGATACTTAGTAGTGGGTTTTGCGGCGGGAGACATCCCCCAAATTCCACTAAACCTTCCCTTACTAAAAGGCTTCTCTATCTGTGGAGTTTTCTGGGGAAGTTTTATGCAACAAGAGCCCACAGAACACTTCAAAAACACCCAACAAATTGTGCAATGGCTTTTATCCGGCAAAATATCACCGCACATTCATAAACAATATACACTGGAAGAAGCGCCACAAGCCCTGCTGGATATCAGTTCCCGCTCTGTGATTGGAAAAGCAATCATCACACCTTTTCCAGATAAACTATCTAAACCACCCATTACACCCACACAGGCGGCAATTGCCCCTTCTCACCCTCCTACCCAAACAGCCATTCCAAGTATCAGAAATCAACAGGATATTTCGGAACTTATCGGCAAAAAATTAGGACCAGGAAAATGGGTTACCATAAAACCCGAAATGATTCAACAATTCGCTGCCTTAACCGGCGATCAACAGTGGATTCATGTAGATACCGAAAGAGCAAAAAATGAATTACCTGGAGGCAAAATACTGGCTCATGGATTTTTTACCCTTTCCCTCGCCAGCCACCTGCTATTCGAACTGATCGACCTAACGCATATTGAAAACATGTTTAACTATGGCCTCAACAAAGCCCGCTTTATTACCCCTGTACCAGCAGAAAGTAAAATTCGACTGTCGGCTATCCTTACGCATGCAGAACCGGGCAAAAATGGAGGTATACAACTATACATTTCATGCACCATAGAAAGCGACCAGTCCGAAAAACTAGCCTGCGTTGCCGAACTGGTAAGCCTTATCTTTGTTAAAGAATCATTTGATTGAAAAACTTTTTCTATGCAAGCTTTTGCCAATAAAAATTTACTGAAGTTTTTGTTACTGGATGTTCATCAACTGAAAACCCTGTTTCAATATCCACGATACCAACACCTTGATGAGGAACAAGCCTGGATGATGATAGAATCGGCAGGACTTTTTGCCGAACAAGAAATGTTTCCCTACTGCAAGGCAATGGATGAAACACCCGCACGGTATGATGGCAATGGCAATGTGATTACCCATCCCCAAATAAAAAAAATATTTGCGATAGCCGCAGAACAGGGTTGGATAGGCGGCAATGCTTCCTTTGAGCAGGGTGGACTTCAATTGCCTGAAATGATTTTCAGCACCGGACATTTTCTATTTCAGGCTGCTAACAACAGTGTGCAAGGATACTTGGGTTTATCTGGTGGAGCAGCCGGACTGATTACCAGTTTTGGAAATGAGCAACAAAAGAAAACCTATGTACCTCCGATATTCGAAGGTCGCTGGCAGGGTACTATGGCACTTACCGAACCGCAGGCTGGCAGTTCGCTCAGCGATATTATTACAACCGCCACTCCCACAGAGGATGGATATTATTTAATCAAAGGCCAAAAAATATTTATCTCGGGCGGCAAACACGAAGCTGCTGAAAATTTTGTACATCTTACATTGGCACGCATAAAAGATGCTCCTCCCGGCACCAAAGGCATTTCACTTTTTATTATCCCTGCGCACCGACCTACGGAAGATGGTTCACTGGAATATAATGATGTTTACTGTGCGGGTGATTTTCAAAAAATGGGACAAAGAGGGTACGCCACCACGCACCTGAGTTTTGGAGATCATAACAACTGCAGAGGCTATTTAGTAGGCGAGCCGCATAAGGGATTGGCCTATATGTTTCAGATGATGAATGGAGCCCGAATCAGCGTGGGATTGTGCGCTGCCGGCGTAGCGATGGCCGCCTATCAATATAGCTTACAATATGCCAAAGAAAGACCCCAAGGCCGAAGAGCGGGTGAGAAAAATCCATTGCAGGCACCCATACACATTATTCATCACGCCGATGTTCAAAGGATGCTGCTTACCCAAAAATCAATTGTGGAAGGATCACTGTCTTTGGGAATAGCCTGTTCAAGACTCTACGACCTATGTGAAGTAACAGAAGGAGCCGAAAAAGAAAATAATTTTTTGTTGCTGGAAATTTTAACCCCCATCATGAAAACCTATGCCTCCGAACAAGGAATCCGCTCGGTATCGCAGGCATTGCAAATTTTGGGAGGATATGGCTTTACCACAGATTTTCCCATTCAACAACTCTACCGAGATATCCGAATCATGTCGCTCTATGAAGGCACTACCGGCATACAGTCGCTGGATTTACTGGGCCGAAAAGTGATTATGCAAGATGGCAAAGCAATAAAAGTATTGATGCATGCCATACAAAAAACCATCGCAGAAGCCGCTGAACACCCTTCGCTAAGTGTGCTGTCGCTGCAACTAGAAAATGAATTACACCGTATGCAAAGGGTTATGGAGTTTCTGCTTCCTAAATTGGCTTCAGGCAAACTGGATGAATTTCTTTCGGATGCAACGGTGTTTATGGAAATGAGCAGCTGTATTGTAATTGCCTGGCAATGGCTTACCATGGGTGTAGAAGCCCGAAAACAATTAAATGCCAATGCACAATTACCGGCAAATACCCGGCAAACCCTCGAAAATACCCTTCATACCCTTCAATTTTATTTCAGGTACGAACTTAGCCATACCCAATCTTTTGAAGCAACCATCTGCAACGGGCCCCTGCTTACCCAGTTGCCCCAGGAAGCCTGGGAAAACTAGGGGAAAGGATATAATATCCACATCTTTTTAATACCCTCCCGAAAGGCAGGGGAATAATTATCTTTATACCCTCATAAACAAATTGCTTGTATGCTTAAAGTCGGTGTTTTTGGCGTTGGTCACCTAGGAAAATTTCACCTCAATAACTGGAAAGAAATAGCCGGTGTTAAGCTGGTAGGATTTTTTGATCCACATACGGAAACAGCCAAACAGGTAGTAGAAGAATACGGAATTAAGCGATTTACAGATGCCGATAAACTAATAGACGCCTGCGACATAGTAGATGTAGTTACCCCAACCGATCAGCACTATGGTGTTTGCATGAATGCCATCCGCAAAGGCAAACATGTATTTGTTGAAAAGCCCCTGGCAGCTACCGTAAAAGAAGGACGCGATATTGTAAATATTGTAAAAGAAGCTGGGGTAAAATTGCAGGTAGGCCATATTGAAAGATTCAATCCCGCCTATCTGGCCATCAAAAAATTACCGCTCAACCCCATGTTTATAGAAGTTCATCGGCTGGCTCAATTTAATCCCAGAGGAACCGAAGTAAGTGTAATCATGGACTTGATGATTCATGATATTGACATTATACTCAGTTTGGTAAAAAGCGACGTAAAAAATATCTCAGCCAGCGGAGTAGCTGTTATTACAGACACGCCCGATATTGCCAATGTTCGGATTGAATTTAACAATGGATGCGTAGCCAACCTTACCAGCAGCCGCATCAGCATGAAAAAAATGCGCAAAATGCGCCTGTTTCAAAAAGATGCTTATATAGGAGTTGATTTTCTGGAAAAGAAAACAGAAATTATAAAACTAAAACAACCCGACGACCAACATGTTTTTTCATTCGATATAGAAACCCAACAGGGCAAAAAAACTATTGCAATTGCTACCCCTTCCATTGAAGCAACCAATGCCATGAAAACAGAGCTGGAAGCATTTGTATACGCCATCAATCATCAGCAGCCCACCATTGTTAGTGAAATAGATGGTTTCTTGGCCATGGAGGTTGGTCACCGCATACTCGACAAAATCAACAACACCTCCATTTTGACGTAAGGGAATGAATGCAAAAAAAAATAGCTACGCCTATATTATCAGCGATTATATCAGTGTAGTGATATGTATGTACTGTATACTTGCTAGTAGGCACTTTCTAACAATTACAAACGAAGATTTTCTATTTCCCTTCGTATATGCGTTTGCCTGGATACTTTGGCTTGGCTTTACTGGAGCCTATTACCAGCCATTGGCAGAAAGATCCCGCTTGAATGAATGGATTATCACTTTTACCAACACATTCGCCGGTTGTATTCTGGTGATACTGATACATCCGCATTGGGTTACTGGCATTTCCACTTCGCTCACTTTTGCTTTACTGCATGTTGCATTTATTTTACTTGGCAGAAATATCGTTCTTTGGTTAGTAAAAAAATCCCTTACAAACGGAGATATTAATTTCAAAACCCTGATTGTAGGCCAAGGTACTATCGCTCAAAAACTGGCTGATGATTTACAAAAACACTATGGTTATCTCGGTTATAAAAGTATCGGATACCTGACCTCACCCGAATTTTCTGCAACGCTAATGCCAGCCCACATCCCACTATTAGGAAATATAGAGAACATCGAATCTATTATTGATCAATATCAGATAGAGAAAATCATATTGGCGCCTGAAAAAAGAGACGTGAATTTTATTGAGTCACTCGTTGCCCGCATCGCAAATAAAGAAGTAGACATCAAATTGGTTCCGCAATTGCTAGACATTATCACCGGAGCAGTAAAAACAAATAATGTACTAGGGGCACCACTTATTGATGTGCAAAGCAACCCACTTACAGCCACAGAAATTCATGTAAAAAGAATGATTGACCTCTTACTGTCTTCCATTTCACTAGTTCTATTTAGCCCAGTGATGTTGTTTATCGCATTCCGAACAGCCGTATCCTCTCCCGGACGAGTGGTATATAAACAAGAACGAGTAGGATACAAAGGAAAACCTTTTACTATTTATAAATTCAGAAGTATGGTGCAGGAAGCAGAAATCAATGGCCCTGCCCTCTCGTTCGACCATGATCCCCGAATTACCAACTGGGGAAGGATCATGCGCAAATGGAGGCTGGATGAATTTCCCCAACTTTGGAATATCCTAAAAGGCGAAATGAGCTTTGTGGGACCAAGACCAGAAAGAAAAATATTTATCAATCAACTGCACCAATTATCCCCCTACTATAAATACTTACAACGGGTTAAGCCTGGCCTCACCTCCTGGGGAATGGTGCAATTTGGCTATGCGTCTACCCTGGATGATATGCTAGAAAGAATGAAATACGATTTGATGTATATTGAAAATGCATCTTTACTGCTCGACTTTAAGATTATGATGCATACCCTTAAAATAATTGTAGCAGGCAAAGGCAAATAAATTATGCAGGCATCCATCCAACTTTTACCGGCACATCAGATAAACAGTAAAAAATGGGACGCCTGTGTGGATAAAAACGAAAACGGACTCATCTACTCGCAAACCCGTTTTTTGAATGCCATGGCCGATAACTGGCACGGACTAATTATTGGCGACTATGTAACTATACTGCCTATTCCGTGGAGAAAAAAATGGGGAATCCGGTATGCTTATGTACCTGATTTTATGCAACAGCAAGGATTTACCGGTGAATTAAACAAAAGTATGCTGACAAATGCTACAGAGGTTTTATTTAAATGGATTTCGTATGGCGACTTTCAGTTTAATTTTTCTAATACGCAGCTGCTTCCAATACTTCCCAATCTGATTGAGCGAAACAACCAAAAAATTGATTTGAATAAAAAATATATTGATCTGTATCAAGATTTTTCCGCAGATGCCAAAAGAAATATTCAGCAGGCAGCAAAAGAAACATTTCAAATAGAAACCACATGGAATGAGGAAATTTGGGATTTATTTTATCAGCAAATGAAGTATCCGCATGCACCTAACAGGAAAGAAATTCAGCAATTTAAAAATGCTTGCAAAATGTTTTCGCAAACGAATCAATGTATCGTGCGGTGGGTAAAAGATAAACAAACTGGCTTACAGGCAGGATGGGTTGGGCTTATAGATAATCACAGAATTTACAACTTACTCAACCTGACTACCCCTAAGGGAAGAAAATCCGGGGCGAATTATTTTTTAATCGACTGGGTGCTGAAAGAATTTAGCGAACAACCGTTGTGGTTTGATTTGGAGGGATCAACACTTCCGGGCGTTCAAGCTTTCTATCAAAACTGGGGAGCACAAAAAGAAACTTATTTTCAACTCCATCACAATCAGCTTCCCATTCCTTTACGATGGATTAAGCGATGATGGATGATTGCTGAATAATAGCTGCTGCCAATAGCAAATCGGTGGGGCGGGTAATTTTAATATTCTCATATTCTCCATCCAGTAAATAAACAGGCATGCCCATCGCTTCTACCACCGTTGCCTCATCGGTATATTGGTTATGCGTTGCTTTTCCAAAGGCTTCTAGCAACAAGTCGCTACGAAAAGTTTGTGGTGTTTGTATCAGTCGAATCTGATTCCTGTCGGCCACCTGATTTTCAAATCCCGAAACCACCCGTATACTATCTGTTGCTACCACCGCCGGTATTGCCGAGCCATACTCCACTGCGTGCTGATAACAACGTTGAATTAAGGAAGCGCTTAACAAACATCTTACCCCATCATGCACAAACACAATACCACCGGGTTCAATTGTTTGCAAACCATTTCGAACACTCTCAAACCGGGTACTTCCTCCCACCACCATGCGAATGGCTTTCCCCGGAAAATACGCTTCCAATAATTGATTACCCAATTCCCAATGAGCCTCAGGCAAAACCAACACAATTTCTAAATCAGAAAAACTTTCCAAAAATCGCTGTAAAGTGTACCATAATACCGGTTTTCCCGCTAACAAAAGAAATTGCTTAGGCAGTTGCGTGCCCATTCTTGCTCCAGTTCCCCCTGCCACTATGATGGCTGTCTTTTTCATCGATGGTTCAGTTTTATAAACAAGTTAGGGGAAAATATGCAGATATTTGTTTAAATAAAATCATAATATATAGATGAAAATCTATGCGAGATTAGCAATTCAGCTATGCCTTATGGAAATAAAGCTATAATAAATAATTGTACAACTAAACTATTGATAAATAAGTACTTGAGAAAAATTATCGCTGTTTTTAACTGCCCGGTACATACCCGCACTATTAAAAATCATGGCATAATTACCCTTTCCATCCACCCCAATCATCCCACCTTCCCCATTCAGCTGCTTCAATTTATTGTTTACTACCCGATCCATGGCCTCCTGCAAACTGAGCTGACTATATTCCATCAAACAGCTTACATCATAAGAAGCTACCGCCCGAATAAACATTTCTCCGTGCCCCGTGCAGCTAATGGCGCAGGTTGCATCATTGGCATAAGTGCCCGCCCCTATCAGCGGACTATCCCCAATTCGTCCATATTTTTTATTGGTCATTCCGCCGGTTGAAGTAGCTGCCGCAAGATGGCCATGTTGATCACAGGCAACTGCCCCAACGGTTCCAAACTTCTTATCCCGCATCAATTCTTCTAAGTGATGATGGGTATGATCAAGGGAATAGGTATCCGAATCTCGAATAGCTTTCCATTGATCGTAACGAAACTGAGAGAAAAAATATTCATCCGGCTCTAGCTTTACCCCCTGCTTAATGGCAAAATCATTGGCCCCTTTTCCACTTAAAAAAACATGATTGCTGTTGTGCATTACTTCGGTTGCCAGTTCTATAGGATTTCGCACATTGCGCACACCTGCCACCGCTCCCGCTTCCAGGCTTTTACCATCCATGATAGCAGCGTCCATTTCCTGTACACCTTTTTTGGTGAATACAGCCCCTCGCCCAGCATTAAACAATACATGGTCTTCTAACAATACCAGTGAAGCTTTCACGGCATTCACTGCAGTTCCGCCCTCTTCTAAAACGGCAAAACCTACCTGTAATGCCTGGTTCAATCCATCCATATAGGCTTTCTCCAAATCAGGAGTCATTTCATCCTTTAGAATGGTGCCTGCACCGCCGTGAATTACAAGTGTGTACATATTTGCTTTGGGTTTGAATCAACAAAATTAGCCGAATGATAGCCAGAAAAATACTAAGATTACCGGCACATCCTTAGAGAAGGTTTAACTGAAAATGGAATTCCTTTAAAATTATCAACACAGCAGCCATTAATGATCGGATAATAAACGGATAGATTCCTGCAGCAATACCTGCTTGCGGATGGGGGCTGTGCCAACTTCTTCACAAACCAGTCCCCCTGCAATATTTGCCATTTCTGCAGCGAGGTGCATGGTTCGGGTTACCGCATATACTAAGGAGGCAACTGCAATTACCGTATCACCGGCACCACTTACATCGGCAATGTTTCTGATATGGGTAGGGATAAGCGCCGAATTGGTTCCATCATGGTAATAAACGCCATGCTCACTTAAAGTAATGAATGAAATTTGATGTTGCAGTTGTTTCAATAAACTTGTATGGATTGAATTTAAATCCGCTAATTCCACAGAAGTATTGCTTAGTTGCAGTCCTTCCTTCACCTCTTTTAAATTGGGCTTAAAAAGGGTGATGCCTTGATAGGCAAAAAAGTTTTTCTTTTTTGGATCCACCGTAGTGATTACACCTTTTGAATTACATAATTCGATAATGCGGGTTATCAAACTGGCCGTTAATACGCCTTTGTTATAATCCTCTAAAATGCATACCTGCGGCAATCCCTGTTCAAAATAATCCAATATCTTTTTCCAAACTGCTTCCTCCAATTCAGAAGATATATCATCCGCTACTTCAGCATCTAACCGAATCATTTGCTGATTGCGGGCCATCACGCGGGTTTTAGTGGTAGTTACCCGATTGGGTGTTTCAACCATAAATGAAATATCCACCGGAACTGCAGCCAATAAATTTTGTAAGGTTTCACCCGAACTGTCTTTTCCAAGCACACTGATGATAGTAGTAGCGGCACCGAGTGAGGCAGTATTAATAGCCACATTACCGGCTCCCCCAATTCGGTTTTCCGATTTTCTTACGGCAACCACCGGAACCGGAGCTTCCGGAGAAATCCGCTCTACCACACCCCAACAATAGGTATCTAGCATCACATCCCCAATCACCAGCACCCGCAGGCGGGATATCTCTTCGAATAGGTGCTCAAAACTCATGCATCATTTTTTTTAAACTGCCGAACGGCCATATAATACAAAGGTACTCCCAACAAAGTAATCAGCAATCCCGGCCAGGTATATTCGCTCTTATAGATTAACAACAATATACAAAATCCAATTCCCATACAAATATACAGTGCCGGTAAAAATGGATAGCCAACCGCACGGTAAGGACGTTCCGCATCCGGACGCTGCTTTCGTAGAATAAAAATTCCAATGATAGTTAATACATAAAATATAACCACCACAAAAGAAACCATATCAAGCAAGTCGCCATATCTCCCACTCAAACATAACAGGGAAGCTACTACACATTGTGCCCATAATGCCCAACCGGGTACCTGGTTTTTATTTAAAGTTCCTGCCTTTTTAAAGAACAGTCCATCCCCTGCCATGGTATGATACACCCGCGCTCCGGCTAATATCAATCCGTTGTTACAGCCAAAAGTGGAAATCATAATCATAATGGCAATTACATAGGTACCTGCCTGGCCAAATATCACATTCGCCGCTGTTACTGCCACCCGGTCTGCTTTTGCAAAAGCAATATCCTGCAAAGGCAGTACCCCTAAATACATAAAGTTGGCACTTACATAAATCAGGGTAACTATGGAAGTACCCAAGAATAAACTCAGGCCAATATTGCGTTGCGGATTTTTTATTTCTCCAGCAATAAAAGTTACATTGTTCCAAGCGTCACTGCTGAAGATAGATCCTACCATGGAGGAAGCAATAGCCCCCACAGCAGCCGCACCCAGTAAAGGCATTATTATTGCCTGCCAACCGGGGCTTGTATTAGCAGGTGCTGTTAAGCTCTTCATTTCCCAGGCATGCTGCCAGTTCGCCTGCCATACTTCTGGTTTCAACATAAAGAATCCTACCACAATCAGTCCGAATAAGGAAAGTAACTTGGTAACCGTAAAAGTTGTTTGTATCAATTTCCCGCCCTGTATACCCCGTGAATTAATATACGTAAGCAGCACAATCATTACAATGGTCACTAACTGTGCCACATGAATTTTTATGCCAGCCAATGTTACCAGCACATTTTCAGGTGCCAGTTCGAGTATCGGAAAAAAGTAGGCTGCGAACTTACAAAAAGCCACTCCCACTGCCGCAATGGTGCCTGTTTGAATCACCGCAAAAAAACTCCAGCCGTATAAAAATCCAACCAATGGATTATAAGACTCCTTCAGGTACACATATTGTCCGCCCGCCTTGGGAAACATAGCACTCAACTCCCCATAACTTAGAGCAGCCGTAAGCGTCATAAAACCGGTGATCAGCCAAACGGCTATCAGCCATCCGGCACTGCCTACATTTCGGGTAATATCCGCACTAACAATAAAAATACCAGAGCCGATCATACTACCTGCCACAATCATGGTAGCATCCATCAACCCCAGGGTGGGCTTAAATTGGGTATTTGCTTGGTCCATATATGTCAAATCCCGCATTTATACGGGATTTGAAGATAATAAAAATAAAATGGAAGTATTACTTCTTCTTGTACATGTTATTTAAACCCTGCACCAAGTCGGCAGTAATATCATAAGCAGGGTCTTTATAGTAAATCAAGTCGGGATAGTTATTTAATATTAAAGAATACCCTTTTTGCTGGTTATAGGCCTTCAAAAAGTCTTCAATTTTCTTTTTTACATCCTGCAATTTTTTTACCTGCTCTTCCTGAAACTCATCCGCAAGCATTTTTTCCTTTCCTTGAAAAGCCTTTTCTTGCTGTAAAAACTCTTGCTGCTTGCCGGCCATTTCAGTTTGAGAAAGCATTTGACTCAATTTCTGCAGCTCTTGGTATTTATTGGTTAAAATGGTACGCATTTGACCAATCTGGCGCTGATTTTCATTGGCTTTTGTTTGGAGCTCAAACTGAACTTCTTTGTAGTACTCAAATTGATTTTGAAGACTGTCCCCTTCAAAATAGGCTACCTTAAAATTACCCGTAGGCACTGCTACCGAACTTTCTATGGAAGATTGCGTCGATTTACCGGAAAAATGGAGGTAAAAAAGTATCAATACAGCTACTCCTAATAGGGCCTGTACTATTTGATTTGTATTTTTCATGCGTGTGTTTTTCTTGTTTTATTTTCTGAAAATATTTAGCCAAATTTCTTTTATCAGATTAGCTTCCGATAATTTATGCAAACATCCTCCATAAGAATTCATCCCGAAAAATTCGTCTGAATTGGGCACAAAATACGCCATTTCAGTAAAATCAGAAAGGAATTCAACCAAAAGCGCCCATAAAAAAAGCAGAAAGCGGTTAACTTTCTGCTTTTATATTTACGTATCTGTGAATGATCACTATTCTTCGTCGTCGAAACTCATCGCTTCCCGAGTAGTAGTCAGTACATCGTATTCTTCTTTACTACCTACAATCAGGCTATCGAATTGCTTTTGACCTGTACCAGCTGGGATGAGGTGTCCGGTAATTACATTCTCCTTCAGACCCAACATCAAATCGGCCTTGCCTTGAATTGCTGCCTGACTTAACACCTTAGTAGTTTCCTGGAACGATGCCGCTGAAATCCAGCTTTGCACACCCAGAGAAGCTTTCGTTATACCCAACAGTACCGGAGTTGCAGTTGCAGGACGAGCATCTCGTACTTCAACTACCTTCTTATCACTTCTGCGAAGAATAGAATTCTCTTCTCTTAATTCGCGGAGCGTAACGATTTGTCCAGCTTTCATCTTAGTACTTTCACCAGGCTCAGTAACTACTTTCTTATCGTAAATCCGGTCGTTCTCTTCAATAAAGTCGAAGCGGTCTTCCAAATCCTCCTCCAAGAACTTCGTGTCGCCAGCATCTACAATTTCTACTTTCTTCATCATCTGACGAACGATTACTTCAATGTGCTTATCATTGATGCGCACCCCTTGTAAACGGTATACTTCCTGAATCTCATTCACCACATACTCCTGAACAGCAAACGGTCCCTTGATTGTAAGAATATCTGCCGGAGCAATTTGTCCATCCGACATTGGTGTACCTGCTTTTACAAAGTCGCCATCCTGAACCAGAATCTGACGGGTAAGTGGAATAAGGTACTTCTTAATCATGCCATCTTTAGACTCAACAATGATTTCGCGATTTCCTCTTTTTACACCACCAAAGGCAACTACTCCATCAATTTCACAAACGATGGCAGGGTTACCCGGATTACGTGCTTCAAACAATTCAGTAACACGAGGCAGACCTCCGGTGATATCTCTCAGCTTTCCTAAGATTCTTGGAATTTTCACCAGTACCTGTCCGGCTTTTACCTCATCACCTTCTTCAATAGAAATGTGTGATCCTACGGGCAGGTTATATTGCTTAGACTCTTTTCCGCTACCTACAAGTAGGGTAGGAATACGGGTTTTGTCTTTGGTTTCAATAACCACTTTTTCGCGGTGACCAGTTTGCTCATCCGACTCATCGCGATAAGTAATACCATCAATGATATTTTCGAACTTAATGGTACCGTTAATTTCCGAGATAATTACGTTGTTGAATGGATCCCAAGTACAAATTACATCTCCCTTTTTTACCTCTACTCCGTCTTTTATATTCAGGGTAGAACCGTAAGGAACGTTATTGGTAATCAGCAATCGATCGTTTTTCACATCGGTTATTCTAACTTCCCCTGTACGGCCAATTACTATCTTAATTTTCTTGCCTTCGTTATTTAAAGCATCCACCGTTCTTAATCCGTCGAACTGAATGGTTCCGTCGAATTTTGCTTGAAGTGTAGATTCTACCGAAGCAGATCCGGCAACACCACCCACGTGGAAAGTACGCAAAGTAAGCTGTGTACCCGGCTCACCAATCGACTGGGCTGCAATAATACCTACTGCATCTCCGCGTTGTGCGAGATAACCGGTAGCCAGATTTTTACCATAACATTTTACACAAACTCCCCGCTTACATTCGCAGGTTAGTACAGAGCGAATTTCAACGGTTTCAATTCCGGCATCTTCTACTTTCCTAGCCTCCTCATTGGAAATTTCTTCACCGGCACGAATAATCAACTCATCGGTTAATGGATGATATACATCGTGCAACGAAGTTCTGCCTTCAATACGATCGCTTAGTGGTTCAATGATGTCCTCATTATCTTTTAGGGCAGTCATGGCATTACCACGCAGTGTACCGCAATCGTCTTCTCCAATCACCACATCCTGAGAAACGTCCACCAACCTACGAGTAAGGTAACCGGCATCTGCTGTTTTCAAAGCCGTATCAGCCAAACCTTTTCTGGCACCGTGTGTAGAAATAAAGTAATCCAATACGTTCAATCCTCCTTTAAAGTTAGAGAGAATCGGATTTTCAATTACCTCACTACCGGTACTTCCACTCTTACGGGGCTTAGCCATCAATCCACGAATACCCACTAGCTGTTTAACCTGTGTTTTACTACCACGGGCTCCGGAATCCAACATCATAAATACGGAGTTGAACCCTTGCTTATCGATCGTCATTTCACGAATCAAACTTTCCGTAATCTTCATATCCACTCGACCCCAGATATCAATCACTTGATTATATCGCTCGTTATTCGTGATTAAACCCATGTTGTAGCTTTCCCAAACTTCTTCTACTTCTACCTTAGCAGAATCCAATAATTGATTTCTGATTTCAGGTACAATCAAGTCGTTTACGCTAAATGATAATCCACCTTTGAATGCCATGCGGAATCCAAGGGTTTTGATATCATCCAAAAACTTGGCAGTTTTAGGAACGTTGGTGATTTTAATAATATCTCCAATAATTTCACGTAAGCTCTTTTTGGTAAGCAAGGCATTTACATACCCTACTTCTACTGGTACATGCTGGTTAAACAATACACGACCTACAGTGGTATCAATCAACTTTCTAACCAACTGTCCGTTTTCACGAACCATGGTGCGCACCTTAATATTGGCATGTAAATCAACTCTTCCTTCGTTGTAGGCAATAATCACCTCATCCATATTGTAAAACGCCATACCCTGACCTTTTACAATTTCAGTGTCGGTTGTTTTCTTACCCTTAGTGATATAGTATAATCCCAGTACCATGTCCTGAGAAGGCAGGGTAATTGGGGTACCATTTTGTGGGTTAAGGATGTTGTGCGATGATAACATCAGCAACTGGGCTTCCAAAATGGCAGCATTGCTCAAGGGCACGTGCACGGCCATCTGGTCACCATCAAAGTCGGCGTTGAATGATGAGGTTACCAACGGATGCAATTGGATGGCTTTACCTTCCACCAATTTGGGCTGGAATGCCTGAATAGACAGTCTGTGCAACGTTGGGGCCCTGTTTAATAATACTGGGTGACCTTTTAATATATTTTCGAGGATATCCCAGATAACAGCTTCTTTGCGATCTACCAGTTTTTTAGCTGATTTTACGGTTTTTACAATACCGCGTTCAATCAGTTTTCTGATAACAAATGGCTTGAATAATTCAGCCGCCATATCTTTAGGCAATCCACATTCGTGTATTTTCAGTTCTGGTCCTACCACAATTACCGAACGGCCAGAGTAATCTACCCGCTTTCCTAAGAGGTTCTGACGGAAACGTCCCTGCTTTCCTTTCAGCACATCAGATAAAGATTTAAGGGCACGACCACCTTCCGCTTTTACGGCATTGGATTTACGGCTATTGTCGAACAGGGAGTCAATGGCTTCCTGCAGCATTCTTTTTTCGTTCCGAAGAATTACTTCAGGGGCTTTAATCTCTAACAAACGCTTTAAACGGTTGTTACGGATAATAACCCGGCGGTATAAATCATTTAAATCGGAGCTAGCAAAACGTCCGCCATCCAATGGCACCAGGGGTCTTAATTCTGGTGGAATAACGGGAATATATTGCATCACCATCCACTCGGGGCGGTTGGTAATGTGGTGACTGGCTTCGCGGAAAGATTCTACCACACTCAGTCGCTTCAAGGCATCTGCCTTTCTTTGCTGAGATGTTTCGGTAGCAGCAGAGTTACGGAGCGAGAAGCTCAGTCCATCCAGGTCGATGCGCTCTAATAAAGCATGCACAGCTTCTGCACCCATCTTGGCAATAAACTTATTGGGATCTTCGTCGGGCAGGTATTGATTGTCTTTCGGTAAAGTATCCAGTAAATCCAAGTACTCTTCTTCTGTAAGCAAATCACCCATTTTCAGGGTATCCTTGATACCACCCTGGATTACTACAAAACGCTCGTAGTAAATGATGGTTTCGAGTTTTTTAGAACTCATTCCCAACAGGTAGCCGATTTTATTCGGTAAGCTCTTAAAATACCAGATATGTACAACGGGAACTACCAGTTTGATATGTCCCATTCTTTCGCGACGAACTTTTTTTTCGGTTACTTCAACTCCACAACGGTCGCAAACGATACCCTTGTAACGGATACGCTTATATTTACCGCAGGCGCACTCGTAATCCTTCACCGGTCCGAAAATTCTTTCACAAAACAATCCATCCCGCTCAGGTTTATAAGTACGGTAGTTGATGGTTTCGGGCTTCAACACTTCACCAAAACTTCTTTCCAGAATATTATCCGGCGAAGCCAAACTGATGGTGATTTGCGAAAAAGATGGTCTGGGTTTATTGTCTCTTTTGAATGCCATATCTCTGATGAAAATTTGTAAGTTAAGTTTGTGTACCGTTTTTTTTCGGTTGTAAAAAAGCTTGCTGTTTTAGCAAAAAAATTGCGGAAACAGTATGGCCATACAGATAGTATCTGCATGGCCAATCGCTGATTTATTCAAATTTAAGATCCAGTCCTAGTCCACGCAATTCATGTACTAATACATTGAATGATTCGGGAACACCGGCTCTTGGAATATTATCTCCTTTAACAATAGCCTCATAGGTTTTCGCTCTACCAATGATATCATCCGATTTGAGGGTAAGCAATTCCTGCAGGATGTTGGCGGCACCATATGCTTCCAGTGCCCATACCTCCATCTCTCCAAAACGCTGACCTCCAAACTGAGCTTTACCACCCAGCGGCTGTTGTGTAATCAAACTGTAAGGTCCGATTGAACGGGCGTGCATCTTATCATCTACCATGTGGTGCAGCTTAATCATATAAATTACGCCCACAGTGGCTTTCTGATGGAAACGCTCTCCAGTTTCACCATCATATAGATAAGTATGTCCATTCCGGGGAATACCGGCTTCAACACAATATTGTTCAATCTGATCGGTAGAAGCTCCGTCGAAAATTGGGGTAGCAAACTTCAGTCCCAAACGCTTGCCCGTCCAGCCTAGAATCGTTTCATAGATCTGTCCCAGATTCATACGAGAAGGTACCCCTAATGGATTCAGTACAATATCAACCGGTGTACCATCTTCCATAAATGGCATATCTTCTGCACGTACAATTTTGGCAACAATACCTTTGTTTCCGTGGCGGCCGGCCATCTTATCTCCCACTTTCAACTTACGCTTAACAGCTAAGTAAACTTTAGCCAATTTCAATACACCGGCAGGTAATTCATCCCCAATAGAGATATTGAATTTCTCCCGCTTGTATCTTCCCAGCTCTTCATTAAACTTGATGCTGTAATTGTGTAAAAGGGTATTAATCTGATCGTCGGTTTTAGCATCACCCGTCCAGCCCAGTGGGTTAACATTCTGATAGTCAATCGTGCTCAGGTTCTTTTGATTGAACTTGGCACCTTTGCCTATCAGCATTTCGCCGAAGTTGTTACCTACGCCGGTAGAAGTTTTATCCTTCAACAGGGTTTGCAATTTATCTAGCAGCAATTCCAGCAAACTTTCTACATTTTGCACATGTACTTTCTCTACTTTTTCCAACAAAGCTTTTTCGCGGATTTTTCCGTTCTTATCTTTCTTGGCGCGCTGGAATAATTTTTTATCAATTACCACACCCTCTGTTCCGTTCGGCGCTTTTAGAGAAGCATCTTTGGCATCACCAGCTTTGTCACCAAAGATGGCACGTAATAGTTTTTCTTCCGGAGTAGGATCTGATTCACCTTTAGGGGTGATTTTACCAATCAGGATATCGCCTTCCTTAATAGTCGCACCAATGCGGATAATTCCATGCTCATCCAAATCTTTGGTAGCTTCTTCACTCACATTGGGAATATCTGGCGTTAATTCCTCTTCACCCAATTTAGTATCTCGCACTTCTAGTTCATACTCTTCAATATGCACAGACGTAAACAAATCTTCCCGCACTACTTTCTCACTGATTACAATGGCATCCTCGAAGTTGTAACCTTTCCATGGCATGAATGCCACTTGCAGGTTGCGTCCGAGCGCTAGTTCACCCTCTTTGGTTGCATATCCTTCTGTTAAGAAATCACCTTTCTTCACTTTCTGACCCTTTCTAACAGCTGGGCGCAGATTGATACAAGTTGCCTGGTTAGTTTTGATGAATTTGGTTAATTTATAAATCTGCAAATCATCATTAAAGCTTACCAGTCTGTCCAAATCATTTCTATCGTAGCGAACATGAATTTCATTGGCATCCACAAATTCTACTACACCATTTCCTTCCGAATGCATTTGAATACGAGCATCGCGAGCAGCTTTTCCTTCTAATCCGGTACCTACAATAGGTGCTTCCGGACGTAAAAGGGGTACAGCTTGGCGTTGCATGTTCGATCCCATCAGGGCACGGTTGGCATCATCATGCTCAAGGAACGGAATCAAGGAAGCACTCAAACCAACAATCTGGTTAGGAGCTACGTCCATATATTCCACTTCCTCTTTATCGAGTATAGGGAAGTCGCCCGTTTGGCGGGAAACTACTTTATCTTCTGCAAACTCACCTTTCTCGGTAAGGGGTGAATTACTTTGGGCAATTTTTGCGGAATCTTCTTCTTCGGCACTCAGGAAAGTAAGTTCTTTCATGTTTACTTTTCCACTCACTACCTTGCGATAAGGGGTTTCAATAAAGCCCATATCATTAATAGCAGCATGCACACAAAGGGTAGAAATCAATCCAATGTTGGGTCCTTCCGGAGTTTCGATGGTACACAATCTTCCATAGTGAGAATAGTGTACGTCTCTTACTTCAAATCCGGCACGCTCTCTGCTCAAACCTCCTGGCCCCAGTGCAGAAATTCTGCGCTTATGGGTAATCTCACTCAATGGATTGGTTTGATCGAGGAACTGCGAAAGTTGTGAGGTTCCGAAGAATGAGTTGATAACAGAAGATAAGGTACGGGCATTGATCAAATCAACGGGCGTAAACACTTCATTATCGCGTACATTCATTCGCTCGCGGATGGTACGTGCCATACGGGCCAATCCCACTCCAAACTGAGCATATAATTGCTCACCCACGGTACGAACCCGGCGATTGCTCAGGTGATCAATATCGTCGATTTCAGCTTTCGCATTGGTTAACCGAACCAGGTACTTGATAATCTCAATGATATCCTGTTTGGTTAATACTTTTTTCTGAAGAGGATATTCTAAACCAAGCTTACGATTGATTTTGTAACGACCCACTTCTCCTAAATCGTACCGCTTATCACTAAAGAATAATTTATCAATGATACCACGGGCCGTTTCGTTATCGGGTGCATCGGCACCTCTTAACTGGCGGTAAATATGCTGCACAGCTTCCAGTTCGCTATTAGAAGTATCCTTATTCAGGGTATTGTAGATAATGGCATAATCTCCGCCCACATCTTCCTTTTGAACGAATACGCTTTTTACTTCCATTTCGATGATGGTAGCCACGGCTTCTTCATCCAATACCGTATCTCTTTCCATCACAATATCGTTTCGCTCGATACTTACTACCTCACCAGTATCTTCATCCACAAAATCTTCTACCCAGGTTCTAAGAACGCGGGCAGCCAGTTTTTTGCCGATTTGGGCAGCCAGTGATTTTTTGTCGGCTTTCACCTCAGTAGCCATTCCAAATAATTCCAGAATGTCTTTATCGGTTTCAAATCCGATGGCACGCAACAAAGTAGTAACCGGAAACTTCTTCTTCCGGTCGATGTACGCATACATCACATTGTTGATGTCGGTGGCAAACTCCATCCAAGCTCCCTTGAAAGGAATTACCCGGGCAGAATATATCTTGGTTCCGTTGGGGTGGGTGCTCTGACCAAAAAATACCCCTGGAGAACGGTGTAATTGAGAAACTACCACGCGCTCGGCACCATTAATAACAAAAGTACCACGAGGCGTCATATAAGGAATATTCCCTAAAAACACATCCTGCACAATGGTTTGGAAATCCACATGCTCCTCATCATTACAACTGAGGCGCAGCTTGGCTTTCAAAGGCACGGCATAGGTAAGCCCTCTTTCCATACACTCATCAATCGTGTAACGGGGCGGATCAATAAAATAATCCAGAAACTCCAGCATGAAAATGTTACGGGTATCCGTGATAGGAAAATTTTCCTTAAACACACGAAACAATCCTTCCACATTCCGTTTGTCGGGCGTGGTTTCTAACTGAAAAAATTCTCTGAAAGATTCTAACTGGATGTCGAGCAGGTCCGGCGCTTCTGCTAAATGTTTTGTTTTTCCGAAGCCGACCCTGTTGTGCAATGTAGTAGTAGACATATATGCGTAAAAGCGGTTTTCGTAAGTAAAATTTTGGGAAGAAGAATGACCTTCTAATAGTACTGTTAATCAAACACTTGTGTTTTTACAACGCAGGGTTGCCATGTCCGATAGCCAGTTAGCCCAAAATAAAGGATTGCAAAGGTAAGCAATCAGCGGCAACCCGAAAAACAAATTTTAGACCAAACTCCCTTTTTGTGGAAAAAATCTGCCAAAAAAATCTCAGCACTCCAGCAACCGACTTCCTGACAGAAAAATACCAGTAGTCCGCCTGCGGCGAAAACTACTGGTAGTAAAATAATCTATATACATTGATTATCAAGGTATTTGATTTCCCCTAGTAATTGGGAGAATCCAAATAATCCCTAGATTTTACCAAATACGCGCCCGATTTTCGGGTTTCCGGTACATTTTATGCTTTTCAGTTACCCCAAAATGGGTATAAAAGGGGTCAAAATTGCTCAGCGGACCCAAAACCCGAAATTCTTCCGGGGAATGGGGATCAACCGAAATACCGGTACGCACATTTTCTGGACGGTTTTTTATACGCCAAGCCTGCGCAAAACCAAGAAAAAACCGTTGTTGGGGTGTAAAACCATCTATTTTTTCTGTGCTTTTAGCCTGTGTAGTTAATTGAAAAGCATCCCAGGCTATCGCCAATCCACCTATATCCGCCAGATTCTCACCCAAGGTAAGTTGTCCGTTCACCGATAAACTATCCAGCACTTTAAAGCCATTATATTGCTCAACAACGCCATTGGCCTTTTGGGTAAACTTCGCTCCATCAGAAGCTTGCCACCAATCTTTCAGGTTTCCGCTGGCATCATACTGGCGTCCCTGATCATCAAATCCATGCGTAATTTCGTGGCCAATTACCAATCCGATTGCACCATAATTGATGGCATCATCCGCATCGGCATTAAAAAATGGCGATTGAAGTATGCCCGCAGGAAATACGATTTCATTGAATACCGGATTATAATAAGCATTTACCGTTGGAGCCGTCATCCCCCACTCCGTTTTATCTACTGGCTTACCAATCTTCTTGAGATTCTCTGCCAAATCGTGCTGTTGAATGCTTTGAATATTTTCAAAGTAAGTACCCCGGTTAATGGTTACATCCTCATAGCTTTTCCAAGTATCCGGATAACCAATCTTTTTGATAAAGGCACTTAACTTTATCTGTGCCTGTGCCTTGGTGGTATCCGACATCCAGTCTAAGCCCGCAATTCTTTTTTGAAAAGCGATTTGCAAATTATTCACCAGTTCATCCATTCGTTTTTTAGCAGCCGGAGGGAAATATTTTTCAACATACAACTGACCCAACAAATCCTTCAAGCCTTCATCCGAACTTTGTACCATTGTTTTCCAACGGGGTGGCTGTTCGGTTAAACCAGAGAAAACCTTTCTAAAATCGAACCGGGTATCCCTAAATTGCTTACTCAGGTTTCGGGCATTGCTGGAGATATAATCGTACGCGGCTTTTTGCTTCCACACTTCTATCGGCTCTGAGGCGAGCAGTTTACCAAGTGCTGCATAATAGGCAGGTTGCGACACATTTACACTATCGGTTTGTATCCCTATTTTTGAAAACAACTCTGGCCAATTTAACTGAGGAGCTTGTTGCTGCAACTGAGCAACCGACAACTTATGGTAGTTTTTAATAGGGTCGCGCAACTCGACCGGTGTAAGGTGCGAAGCAGCTATTTTAGTTTCCAAAGCCAAAACCGCTGCTGCCTGCTTTTGTGCCAGTGCAGCATCTGTTCCGGTTAATGTAAAATAAGTTTCAATATTTTTAACAAATGCATTGCGAATACTTACGGAAATAGAATCTGTTTTGGTATAATAGCTTTTCTCGGGCAGACTTATTCCTGCCTGTACTAATACCAGAATATTTTTACTGCTGTTTTTTTCATCAGCTGAAACATAATACCCAATTGGTGAAAAATCGTTGGCCAACTTCATTTCATCTCCCATCAGTTGAACCAACTGCTGATAAGTTGTAACGGCTGCAATTTTAGCCAGTGTGTTTTTCAATGGGTCACTTCCTCTTTTTTCAATGGTGGCGGTATCCATACCACTGGCATAGTAATCACCCACTTTTTGTGCGGCACTTCCTTTTGGATGATTAGTGTTCGCAGCTAACCCATCTAAAATAATGCGCAGTTTTTTTAAGTTATTATCATACAAACTATAGAAGCTACCCCAGCCCGATTGATCATCTGGGATTTTGGTGGTGGCCAGCCATTTTCCGTTTGCATATTTAAAAAAATTATCACCCGGCTGAATGGTTGTATCCATACCTGCTACATCAAAAGCAGCTGCTTCGGGTTGAGCAGTATTTTTACAGGAGCTGAGCCCAACCGCTGCAAAAAGGATTAGCAAAAGGGAATATTGTTTCATACTTTTTTTTCTTAAAAATAAATAACCCTACGGGGAAACCAATAACTATTTGGATAAGCGGTATGCTTCTTGGATGCGGATAACCGGGTAAGAACAAAAAAGCCGACCTCGAAGGAGGTCGGCTTATAAAATTCAAAGAGGAATAATTACTTGATTTCCACTTCAGCACCGGCTTCTTTCAGCTTATTAGCCACTTCTTCGGCTTCTGATTTAGAAACACCTTCTTTAACTGGCTTCGGTGCACCGTCTACCAGGTCTTTGGCTTCTTTCAGTCCTAAACCGGTTAATTCTTTAACGATTTTCACCACAGTCAATTTGCTAGCACCTCCGCTAACGAGGATTACATCAAAGGCTGTTTTTTCTTCAACAGCAGCTGCTCCGCCACCGTCGCCGCTGGCCATTACTACTGCAGCAGCAGCGGGTTCGATACCGTAATCTGCTTTTAGTACATCTGCTAATTCTTGAACTTCTTTAACTGTTAAGCCTACTAATTGTTCGGCTAATGCTTTTACGTCTGCCATAGTTTGTAAATTTTTTCCGTCTTCATATCACCTGGGTGATCCGACGGAGGGTTTAAAAAAATTTGCCGTTGGGCGTTTATTTGAATAAAAAATTCCGTTGTTATTAGGCTTCTGCCGGTGAGGCATCGGCTTGTTTTTCGTGGTGGTGCAATAAGGCTGCCAATACGCGTTTGGCGGGGGATTGCAACAATCCGAGTACTTCTCCGATTAACTCGTTCTTCGTCTTAATCTTCGTGAGTGCTGCCAATGACTCGTCGCCTGTAAATACATCTCCATTAATGAAAGCTGCCTTTAATTGCGGGCGATCGGTATTGGCCGATTTACGGAAAGCGCTGAGTATTACAGCGGGTTCTTTCGGATTATCGGAGAACATAAGGGCGGTAACCTGGTGCAGGGAATCGAACACGCCGGCATACTTTTCAGCATCCAGTGATTCGAGCGCTTTGCGAATCAGGGTATTTTTAGCCACCTTCATTTCTACTTGCTTATTGAAGCAAATTCTGCGAAGGTTACTCACCTGAGCAACCGAAAGCGATTCTGTATCGGTAATGTAGAAGTTATTGTACTGAGAGAATTTTTCTTTCAGTATTTCTATCACTTCATTTTTCTCTTGCTTTGTCATAACTAATTTTTTTTAGAGCCCGGGTCATTTCCAAGCGCCAGAGGCGCACAGATCACAGGGATTAGTTGATTAATGATTTTGTGTCTAAGGCAATACCCGGACTCATCGTACTGGCCATGCTTACGCCTTTCAGGTAAATACCTTTAGCGGCAGAAGGCTTCAGTTTGATAATAGCATTGATCAGTTCGGCACTGTTTTCTGCAATCTTGTCGGAAGAGAAAGAAACTCTACCGATAGAAGCGTGTACAATTCCGGATTTATCAACCTTAAAGGCAATTTTACCACCCTTCACCTCATTTACGGCTGCAGCTACATCGTTAGTAACCGTTCCGGTTTTAGGGTTGGGCATTAAGTTACGAGGACCGAGTACTTTACCTAGTTTACCAATCTTAGGCATCACAGATGGGGTAGCGATAATAACATCTACCTCCACCCATCCACCTTCAATTTTGGTGATAAACTCATCCAACCCTACAAAATCTGCACCGGCTTCTTTGGCTGCTGCTTCTTTATCGGGGGTACAAAGTACTAGTACTTTCTTGGTTTTACCGGTACCATGCGGCAGGGATACAGTACCCCGAACCTGCTGGTCGGCTTTTTTGGGATCAACGCCCAAACGGATATGAAGATCTACTGAACTGTCGAACTTCGTACAATTGATTTCTTTAACTAACGTGGAAGCATCCTTAAGGGAATACATTTTGTTTTTATCCACCTTAGTAACTGCTACTTTTCTTTTTTTAGTAAGTGCCATTTTCTAATGTTTTAATTGCTTGTGCAATCGGTGAATAAATAATTAATTTTCCCAGGGGGCTTTCCCTTCTACCGTAATTCCCATACTGCGGGCAGTACCGGCCACCATACTCATGGCGCTGTTTACAGTAAAAGCATTTAAATCAGACATCTTGTCTTTGGCAATCGCCTCAATCTGATCCCAAGTAACCTTGCCTACTTTCTGGCGATTACTTTCTTTGGAGCCGGACTGAATTTTGGCTGCTTCCATTAACTGAACAGCGGCGGGAGCTGTTTTGATTACAAATTCGAAGGATTTGTCGGTATAAACAGTAATAAGCACGGGAACTACTTTTCCCATTTTATCCTGCGTTCTAGCATTGAATTGCTTGCAGAACTCCATAATGTTAACACCCTTTGAACCGAGTGCCGGGCCTACGGGAGGCGCAGGATTGGCTTGTCCGCCTTTAACCTGCAACTTCACGAAGCCAGAGATTTCTTTGGCCATGTTTTTTAGATTTAATTGGTGATAGCGTCCCGATTTTTATCGGGACTCCCAAATTCAATCATTCTCGTAAAAGAACTTTTGGGGCGGTAAAGGTAGGGATATTCTCTTTATATTCCAATTATTTTGGGTTCTAAGCGGCTAAATCTGCCTTTTTGCGGCTGTATGCACAAAAAAAGCCGCCAAAATTCATTCCTCGAAAAGTCTTCCGATCCGCCCCGGAGGAAGGAGACTTTGCGCTTCGGAGTACAAATCACATTCCAATAATATTTCCAATCTTTCCTTCCTCGAAAAGTCTTCCGACGTAGGAGGAGACTTTGCGCTTCGGAGTTTAAATCAACAAGTCTATAAAACATTTCCCTTCCTAGCTTACTCTTCCGGTACGCTCAACCGAAAAACTGTCATCGCGCATAAGGAAATGACAGTTTACAACAAGCATTCCACCTCCGAGCCGAATAGTCGCCTACTCCATTAGGCGTAAGACTATTCGGAGAAGTAAATATTTAAAGGCATTCCAATAATATTTCCAATCTTTTAGCTGCAGTTTTACAGATTCGATTTGAAAACCGTAAACTTTTCGGCTGAAAGTTTTATGTGCTCTTTTCCTTTTTTGTTAACTGCACGCCGAGTAAAAATTCGGTCTATTGATGCTCGTTTTTGAAATTTTCTTTTATCGTAATTGCTAAATGGGTAATATAATTTTTTATAATCATCTGAAATATCCTGGGGGTTTCCCAAACAAATGAAATAAACATCCTTTAGTGTTTTTGAGCTTAAACTATTTAATAAAGAATCACTCATGTCCACCATAAACGGAAGATAAATTGCATAATCCAAATCCACCAATAGTAGTCTATCTCTTAACATGTATCCATTTTGATCTTTGACCACATTTAAGGCGACTACAGAGCCATCATCAAAAATGAGTTTCACGCTATCATGAGTGTAAATTCTACGATAGTGTGCTTCTGGAATAGTAATTTGTAAATATTGTTTATGCTCATTTATTGACCAAATGAATGAAAGTTTAAATTGCCCAACTATTTTGGAACAAAGTATTTTGTCAGTTTCTAAAACATACTGAATTGTAGCACCCCCTTGATTTTTAATTTCAGTGATTTGATTTTGTGAATTGCTTTTATTCCAAAATATTAGAAAAAAGAATAACAGTAACTTATTCATAAATATTTTATTGTATCCAAAATAGCACAGTTCAGTTTATAGTCTCTTTAAGATTCAGCTTTAGCATACACCCCTAATGCAAATTCTTCAGGCCAACCCTGCCAATCTTTTTCCCACCCTTTTTCTGCATTTTTTATTCCAAAGTAAAGCCCCCCAATTAAACCAGCCTTAAGTTTTAAAGGGAGTCCAACAAAATGTCCAAGTGTAACCCCTTTAAACATAAACTTACTGTAAGTAAGCAAAAGAGACGCCTTTTTAGCAAGTGCAATATAATTGGGCCTAATTTGAATTACATATTCATAATTGCAAATTTAACAAAGGTATTACTGGGGCATAGGTAGTATAACTGCAGAATGATATTGCTTCTTCCAGCCTTGCGGCAAATCTTTTAGCTGCAGTTTTACAGATTCGATTTGAAAACCGTAAACTTTTCGGCTGAAAGTTTTATATGCTCTTTTCCTTTTTTGTTTACTGCACGCCGAGTAAAAACTCGGTCTATTGATGCTAGTTTTTGAAATTTTCTTTTATCGTAATTGCTAAATCGATAATATAAATTTTTATAATCACCTGAAATATCTTGGGGGTTCCCCAAACAAATGAAATAAACATCCTTTAGTGTTTTTGAGCTTAAATTATTTAATAAAGAATCACTCATTTCCACCATAAACGGAAGATAAACTAGGGAAAAAAACCATTCTCCATTCGCTGTTAACATGAATCCATTTTGATCTTTGACCACATTTAAGGCGGCTACAGAGCCATCATCAAAAATGAGTTTCACGCTATCATGAGTGTAAACTCGGCGATAGTGTTCTTCTGGAATAGTAATTTGTAAATATTGTTTACGCTCATTTATTGACCAAATGAATGAAAGTTTAAATTGCCCAACTATTTTGGAACAAAGTATTTTGTCAGTTTCTAAAACATACTGAATTGTAGCACCCCCTTGATTTTTAATTTCAGTGATTTGATTTGGGGAATTAGTGATTTTATTTTGTGAATTGCCTTTAATCCAAAAGATTAGAAAAAAGAATAACAGTAACTTTTTCATAAATATTTTATTACATCCAAAATAGCTACCAAAAATGGGAAAAGTGACTAAATAACTTTAAGATTCAGCTTTTGCATACACCCCTAATGTAAATTCTTCAGGCCAACCCCGCCAATCTTTTTCCCACCCTTTTTCTGCATTTTTTATTCCAAAGTAAAGCCCCCCAATTAAACCAGCCTTAAGTTTTGCAGAAATTCCAACAATATTTCCAAGTTCAATCCCTTTAAACATAACCTTCTTGAAAAGAACCAAAAAAGTTGTTTTTTTAGTTGCAAATGCAATTGCTGCAACAGGAACTGCTGTAATTGCTGCTACAACAGCCACTGCGACTGCTACTCTTAAAACAGCACGACCAATTTTACAAAAGAAATTACTACAGCCACTACCTAAAGTTTTCAATTCATTGAAACTAAAATTGTTGGTTGCTCCGTCTGAACGATAGTAGCTAATGATTGAGGGGGTTAATGTTTCTATACCATCAAAAACACCTAACATTATCTGCTTTTCTTCATTAGATAGCGTTGTGGTTTGGGAAATTTCATCTTTGATTCCCTTTGTGGTTTCAGTAAGAGAATCAATTAGCTGTTGTTCTGTTAAGTTTTCTACGTTTGCATTAGTTGCCAATTGGTCTATTTCTGATTCAAACGTTGTTATATAGTCTTCTAAATTACTCCCAACATCTGCCCTTGGCACAAAAAAATATTCAGAAAAATCAAATCCTGTTGTTGATGTCTGAGCTGTCGAAAAACTAGCTTCTGTGAGTATCTGTGTATTTCTATTGATAAATGATGCAGGTTTATCGAAAGACATTGGAAAATTAGATGCCTTTTGTTTATTTTCGATAAACTCGAATAATTGGTCACTTGTCGATTTAAAGTTGCTAATAATTTTACCTTCTTTTTTTAAAGTGGTAAACTCTTCAAGATTTGCTTTAACTTCTTTGATTGAGGCGTTAATTTGATTACGCAAATCATTGTTGAGAATTTCTTCCGTATTTTTTTTACATGAAAAAAGAAATAAAGCAAGTCCGATAAATAAAAGATTTTTCATACTTAAAATTTTAAAGATTAGCTTTTTTGATTTACTGATTACGTAAAATGGAAAGAAAATTCCAAATCGTACGTTATTTTAAACGAATCTACTTGTCTATGGGGCAACCTCATTGCCCTGAAACAAAAGAAATGTTAAAGTGTCCTTGAAATTTATAGAAATAGGATTTTCTATATTTGTCATAACAAATAGGAGCTCCTAACTCCTTCATTACTGAGATATATTCTTTCGCTGTTCTTTCAGATACTCCAATTTTTTCTCCCAGCATTTTCGGTGAACCAGTTGATCGTTGGCTTACTAAATTATCGATGTAAATGAATGATTTAATGAAATTTCTAGGCATAGTTTTGGATGTTTACAAAATTGCAAATAACACTAAAAAGCAAGGGTTGTCAAGGCAAAAAATTATAAATTAAGTATTAATATCTACGGGCACTTTCCAATAATTTCTTTACAATTCAAAGTTGAAGGATAGAGTGAAATTTACAATTAACAATTTTAGATTAATGAATTAACAGATATGAATATATTATAAAAGAGTTTACGACATGTCGCATATTTTTAGGGGCAAAAAACATCTAATTGATTGATTATCATTAAAGGAACCTGCATTTTGCAGCTTTTTGCTGTTTTGTGCTGGTTTCTGAGAGCGTTCGATTCGCCTATTTATTATGTAATTGGTTGTTGCCGCAGACACTAATAGCTTTCTAATTAGAAGCTGAGAATACTGCAAAAAATGGAAACGAATTCAAATTAGATTCATTCCCAGCATTCTATCTTAAAAAACAAATAAATTAGGCTACAGCCTTCATGGTGTCAACGTATTTTGAATTTCGATTAATGACCGCAAAAGCCCTGCTGATAATTTTGCACCTTACGGCATTGAGAACGAGC
>Ga0247838_1001187_pt1 | contig 38363 bp, 24 predicted proteins | sample LaCruzMarch2015__5_FD_189097 | JGI IMG/M metagenome (GOLD analysis project Ga0247838, IMG submission 189097) | Freshwater microbial communities from meromictic Lake La Cruz, Castile-La Mancha, Spain - LaCruzMarch2015_15m | ecosystem: Environmental > Aquatic > Freshwater > Lake | place: Spain... | reverse complement strand
CACCGCCAACAACATCTCCAACCCTGGCTCCACCGTTACAACTGGCACCGCCCTCACACCGCTCTTAAACTCAAAACTCCTGTCCAATCCCTCAACCTTCCCATGAACAACGTGTTGAGACTCCACACCTAGGCAAGCGGCCGCCCTCCACGAGCAGATTTATCTGGAGGGCGAGCGTCCCCGCGAGCTGCGCACGGAAGGTTGCGCCAATGGGAATCCATCCACCATTTAGTGGGCCGCACCCAAGCGCAGACTGTAGCCGCGGCACTCTGTGCCGCGACTACAATGGACAAGTCTCAACTGCATGGTTCCGGCTGAGAGGGGCGCTGATCATCGGCGGCAAGGCCGGCAAGATGGTGCCGTTCGAGGGGGTCCGTGCCGCTTGGGACTTCTTCTTGGCTGCCCGAAATGTCCCCGAGGCGTTGGGCTGTCGCCTCCGGCCAGTTTTTACCGCCCGACTAAGTCGCGCAGAAAGGATTCGTCAGCCGCTTGGATCTGCAGGTTCTCCCGCACGTAGGTGGAAGGTGAGCGATTTCATCCACCGCAGTTCGCCGAGGATCTCGCCGAAGCGCAAGACGACTTCATCGTGGTGAGCGAAGAAGAGGAAAGGCTGGATCAACAACTCCCGCTTGGCTTGGGCGGGAGTTCACTCAGTTGCCGCGCAGGGCTTGCCGGCTCCAGAAGCAAACTTAAATCGGAGGGCTTTGGTTAGGCCTTAGCCGTCAAGTAGTTGGGGAAGGTAAGTTGGTTATGGGGAAAGACTAAAAAGGAATAAATCCGCAGGTCGCAGATCAAAATGGTGCCGGAATGGGATCCGGGACGTGGCAAAAAAAAGTTGCTGATTATTTTCGCTTGCGATGTGACGAATGCGTGTCTAAGTAACAACAATATTCGTCCAAGACGATTTAACCCCCACACCTCACCCCCACATACTCGTCATGAATGTTTCGTTCTTGTCGGTTCATTCGGTCGTTAGTCCTAAATTCCGCTTTGCGGCACCCATGGCACGTGTCGCTTGGATTGCCTTGTTGCTTTGCGGCGCCACCACGCAAGCGGCGACTGTGACGTACACCATGCAGACGGGCAACTTCAACAGCTTGCTGCTAGAAAAGAACAACAACCCGCCATATGCTGGCACTTACAATAATACCGCGTCTGAATTGGGCAATTATGCGAACGGGGGTTCTTTTGGCAACACACCAGGTGCGGCGGCTTTTCAAACATTCACGACTACTGGCAATGGCATCAGTGGAACAACGCGCGCCCTGCAAGTCGGTGATACTTTTACAATAACCGGCTACGTAGGCGCAAACCCAAGTGTGGGTGGACGGATTGGCATTTCTTTCCGTGACAGCACAACTTATACGGACTTCTTCTCTTCAACCGACAACACGACTGAAGCCCGCTTTCAACTCGACAACACTGGAGGCTGGAAGATTTACAACAACGGAGCTGCGCGTGATTCCGGCTTGGGTGCCGGTGCTGACAGAACCTTTGTGATTAAGGTTACCTCCAGCACCACCTTCGATGCGCAGGTCGGTGGAACTTGGTACTACAACAACACCATGGCAGCGAGTGGCGGCTCAATAGATAGCTTCTCCATTTACACTCTTGGCGACAGCAACGCTAATTCGTTTTGGAAGAGTGCTAGCCTTGCTGATACAGGCACGGTCCAACTAGGCTACGCTGGCGCGAATGGGACTACTTACACCCCAGGCGTTGTGTCAGACGGGTTGGCGGCAGATTCAGCAAGCACTGCCGTGGCCAACGCTGTCTTCATCGGTGGCGACTCTGGTTCTGCCATCGTGCTTAATCAGCAAAACACTTACACGGGTGCGACGACCGTCAATGCAAATGCTACTGCCCGAGCCAGTCACGCCAACGCGTTTGGAACCACGGCTGGAGGAGTGAGCGTGACGAGTGGCGGAGCGATTGAATTGAGTGGCGGCATTACAGTGGGCACTGAGGCCCTTACTCTGAACGGAACGGGTATCTCAAGTGGTGGGGCGTTGCGCAATACAGCCAACGACAACACGTGGCAGGGAGATGTCACGCTTGGCTCAGCTTCATCTGTGGTTGCAACCTCTGGAACCTTAACTCTCTCGGGTAACACCGCTCTAGGCGGCAATCGCCTAACTATTGGCGGAGGCTCCGGCGTAACAGTTACTGGCCAGATCAGTGGAACTGTTAACTCTGACATTCTCAAGCAGGGCGCGGGCGCACTTACCCTGAGCGGCGACAATAGCGGTCTCAACTCCGCCGGGGACTCCCTCTTCATCGATCAGGGAACAGTTTACTTGAATCATAACAACGCGGGTGGCGCAAAGGACATCGATCTGGGCTCCGGTATCGTGCCCACTGGCGGCAGTGCCGCTCTTTACGCGACCGGTGGTCGCACAATCGGCAATGCGATTACCGTCCAAGGTGAAAACACCACCGCCCTGAGTATCGGCAGCGATAGCACCACCGACGACAACACTTTTACGGGCAATATCGCTCTGGAAAAGACGGCGAACTTCAACGCGGGCAGCGGTCGCAACGTGACCTTCTCGACCGGCGCGCTGAGCGGCGCTGGTGGACTGACCAAAACGGGATTAGGAACAGTCACTTTGAGCGGGAACAATGGCTACGCCGGCGCGACAGTCGTGAGCTCGGGGGTGCTCAATCTCAATGCCTCATCAGGCTCAGCAGCCGGTTCAACCGCGTCGGTCAGCGTGGCCAACAACGCCAAACTTCTGATCTCGCAGAGCAATCAAGTCAACAACAACGCGACGGTGTCGTTGTCCGGTGGAACAATCCAGCGCGCCAGCGGCGTGACCGAAACATTCGGCGCTCTCACCCTGTCCGCAGCTTCCACGCTCGACTTTGGCACTGGGACAGCAAACTCCCTAAATTTCGGAACCTACACTGGCGGTGGGTTTAAGCTTAACGTGACCAACTTCCTTCAAGGTAATATTCTCACGTTCAAGAACGATCTTTCCCTAAGCATCAACAACACGAGTTTGTTTGGTTTCGATAATGGCTTCACCTCCAACTGGAACAGCGGGGCCAGCACCTTCACCATAACCGCGATCCCCGAACCCTCGACCTATCTCGCGGCCGCCGGCTTGTTTGCCCTGTTCCTCTGGCCCATCCGCCGCCGCTTGCTCAAAGACGCCAGGTTCCTCCTCGGTCTGTGTCCGACTGGCCGCGCTGCGGTGTGACTTGTGAGGCGGCGTTACACGCCGCAGTTGGCAGTGTTCAGTATTGGCTAAGGCCCGTTTTGTCGCTGAGGCGACCTATCTACGTCCGCCGAAGCGGACTGCGGTTCGAAGACTCGGCTCAGTTTTCAGCCGGATTGGATGGGTGGGCTGGCGACGCTGTGGCATCCACTCAGGTCTCAGCCTGGCTCTTCATTTCCCCGCTCAATTTCTTGCCTTCCGTGGCGCGCAGGCGGAGATTGGTTCTGTGAGCATCGGAGACTTGCCCATCAAAGTGGATCGCAGCGCGGTAGCCGACTTCTGTTCGCAGCGGGGGATCCGCCGCTTGGCGCTTTTTGGGTCTGTGCTCCGCCGAGACTTTAATCCCGAGACGAGCGACGTCGACGTGTTGGCCGATTTTCAACCAGGGGCCTTGCGGGGGCTTGGTTTGGGCTACTTCGACTTCGGTCCCGACCTCTCGCGCATTCTGGGTCATCGCGTGGATTTTTGCTCCAAGCTGAATCGTCATATCCGCCCTTTGGTAGAGCGGGAAATGCTCGTGATCTATGAGCAGCCATGACCCGCAGGTGACGTTGCGGCAGTTGGCGGACTTCATTGACGAAGCCGAAACTCTGGTCGCGGGCCAGTCTCTCGATTCGCTGATTGCGGATCCGGTCAGACTCCGCGCGTTTGAAAGAGTCATGGAACTGGTGGGTGAGTGTGCCAAGCGACTGCCTTTCGAGTTGCGGGAGCGATATCTGGCGGTGCCGTGGAGACAGATTGCGGGGATGCGCGATGTGATCAGCCATGCCTATGAGGACCTAGCTTACGAGGTTCTCTGGGATGCGTGCCGGCAAGACCTGCCGAAACTCAAAACGGAGATCGCCGGGATATTGCGCGACCTAGGTTAACTTCGGCTGCGTTGTGCGTTTGATGTAGCGGCGCCGTCCGCGGCGTTGGTTGTGGTCGATGAACGGCCGTCGCCGGGCACTCCGGCTCGTGGAGCCTGCGGCTCCGGAGAGGATGGCGACGCTAAATTCATGTCATCGGGCTATGCCGATGAACCGACGCCATTGGCAGAATGCCAAGGCCACATTTTGGCGTGCGAAGGGCATACCGCTGCATCGTTGCTCCTCTCCGAACCCGGCCGGCCCGTTCCTTGCTCCTACCTATCCTTGTCTCGGTCGCAAATCGTTGTTACTTCTGAAGTTGCTCACGAGTTTCATGGCAATCTGTCGCCCCACTCTCACCCGGACTTTGTCCGCTTTTTGCGCGGCCCTGTTGGTCTTGTGCCCGGCGAGTCTCTTGGCCGTGGCGGCCGAGGGGCAAGCGACGACTTCAGTGGGCGGGGGCACCTTTGACCTCAATGCCTTTCTTGGCGCGGATCGCTATTACACCAACGCGGCACCCATCACCGGGCAGAACACGATTTCCGTCAATCTGGAGGCCGGGCACATTTGGAATGGGCACGAGACCTTGCAGCACGTCTCCACCTTTTACAACACGGCCTCCGCGTTCGGCGGAGGGGCGGTGGCGCCGCTCTATGACCGTCACGCCACTTGGGCCGCGATGTTCATCGGCGGACGTGAGACGACCAACAGTCCTTCGATCAAGCAGGAAGGCATTGCCCCCGGGACGGATCTGCGCAGCGCGGCCATTGCCACGAGTTGGTTGGGCACGGCTTACACCCTCAGTTTTGACGTGAACTTTCTCACCACCCTGATCCCGGTCTACGATGCCACCTTCGGCACGGCCGACGTGATCAACTCGAGTTTCGGCGGCGGGGACCCGGATGGGACGGGCGCTCTCGCCTGGCTGGCGGACGCCTACAGTTTTGCCAACCCGGGAACGCTCTACGTGGTCAGTGCCGGCAATGACGGTCCCGCGGCCAATACGGTCGGCGCGCCCGGTTCGGGCTACAATGTCCTGACCGTCTGTGCGCTGGGCAGCGCGAACACTTTCAACACGGTGGCCTCCTTCAGTAGTCGCGGTCCGCAGGACTTCGGCTATTTTGTGTCCGGCACGAACTATGTCACGGTGAGCAATGTCCGCGCCGCGGTGGATCTTGCCGCCCCGGGGGAGTCTTTGACCTCCGCGTTTTACGGCGGACAAAACGGCGGCAACAACACGAACCTGGCGGGATCGTCGAATCTCGGCACCAACACGGATGCCTACTCGTCGAATATCGCCGGCACGAGCTTCGCCGCGCCAATCGTGGCGGGCGGGGCGGCGCTCCTCTACAGTGCCGCGGAGACCCTGCCGCAACTCACGAACAACGCCGAGGCGGGTGAAAGCATGGTGGTCAAATCGTTGCTCCTCACCGGGGCGGACAAAACCAGCGGGTGGTCCAACGGCCAAGTTGTCACCAACGGCGTGATCACCACCACGCAATCGCTCGACTGGGCTGTCGGCGCAGGGCGGATGAATCTCGACCGGACTTTCGACCTCCAAGTCAATGGCCAGACTGGGGTGAGCGGTCAATCCGCCGGGGCGCAAGGATCCGTGCTCGGATCCGGATGGGATTTCAGCGCGTCGCTCATCGGGATCAACAACGATTACACGATCGGTGATGTCCTGCTCGGCGGTTCGGCCTTCACCACCTCGCTCTCGTGGATGCGGGCCCGCGAGTATGATCCTGGGGAAATCTCGCTCTTCGAAAACGCCCAAGCTGATCTCAACGTGTCGCTCTGGTCGCTGGGCAGCGATTTCAGCTTTCAGAGCAAGGTGGCCGAGTCGGTCAGTCTCTACAATACGGTCGAGCATTTGTCCTTCGCCTTGCCCTCGACCGGAACTTACGGCCTGCGGGTCAGCTACGCGGGCAACACCTTCGACAACACCGGCACCTGGGGAACCGGGACCAATGTGCAGACCTACGGGCTCGCGTGGGCCGGCACCGCGGTGGACACGCTCTACTGGAACCCGGCCGGGACGAACAACGCGTGGAATGGCGCGACCGCGGTGTTCAACACCGCGGCGGGCGGGGAGGGTTCGACCACCGCGGCGACCACGACCAACACGCAGGTGGTCTTCGGCGCGGGGACCAACCTGTCCGGCCCGGTCGTGGTCGACGGCGCGCGCGCGGCGGCCGGTCTGGTGGTCCAAGGCGGAGCTTTCACCTTCGAAGGCACCAACGCCGCGAGCCTCACCCTGGGCCGCGACGGGATCAGCATTCACGCGGCTGCCTCCACGAACACAACGTTCGGTTCCGCGGTGGTTCTTATGCTCGCCGACGCGCAATCGTGGATCAATGCCGCGGTGACCGCTCTGACCCTGCAGGGCGAGGTGGGTGGCGCCGGGGACCTCGAGCTGCGCGCGGATTGGTCCGGCGACCTCACGCTTTCGGGGACGGTTGATCCCGCGGGCTCGCTGGCCAACAGCGGACTTGGCACCGGGACCACGATGATCGCGGGCGCGATCGGCCCGAACGTGACCGGCGTCACGCAGGACAGCGCGACGAGCCAGTTGGTCCTCTCGGCCTCGAACAGCTACAGCGGTCCGACCACGGTGAACGCCGGCGAACTGGTGCTCGCGAGTTCCACCGGCGGCGCGGCCGGGGCGACCTCCGCGGTGAACGTGGCCGGTGGCGCGACACTTCTGCTGGGGCATAGCGATCAGGTCAATGACATGGCGACGATCACCTTGTCCGGCGGCACCATCCGCCGCGACGGCAGTGCGAGCGAAATTTTCGGCATTTTGAACCTCACGGCGGCCTCGTTCCTCGACTACGGGGCGGCGCAAACCGCCGGCCTCCTGCGCTTCGGCGCTTACACGCCGGAGTCCTTGCTCACCGTCCTGAATTTCCTGCCGGGCAACAAACTGCAGTTCGGCAACACCCTGACCCAAGAGCAGCTGGACAATGGCGGCTTGTTTGCTTTCAGCAACGCTTTTGCCAGCGGGATCGAGGGCGGGGTTTTCACCATCACCGCGATCCCCGAGACGTCGACTTGGGCGGCGGCGGCGGGGTTAATCGCCCTGATTCTCTGGCCGATGCGGCGGCGGGTGAGCAAAGAGGCCAAGCTGCGGCGGGGGCTTCGCGCGGTGGAACCATGAGGTGTCGGCGCGGTGCCAAGAGTGTCAAGCGGCGCCTTGCTACTTGAGCAGAGCGCTTTCCTCGGGGAGCAGGCCGGAGGGGTCGAGAGCGGTGGAGATTTGGTCGGCCTCGGCGGTTTGTCCGGCGGCGCGGAGCAACCCGGCCCGCAGGGCCAACCAGCGCGGATCCCCTCCGTCTTCCGGGAGCAGGGCGAGCCCGTCATCCGGCCGGCCCCCGCGCAGGCGCGCCAAGGCGGCCACGCGGCGGATGTCGACTGACGTGGGATCGGTGGCAAGCAACTCGTCGGCCGTGGTTGTGGCTTCTTCCGGGGCGCGCCCGGCCAGTAAGGAAAAGTAAGCCGCGCTGAGCCGCGCCGAGGGGTCACCGGGCAGGGTGGCAAGCAGGTCACGGGTCAAGGCCAACCCGTCCGCCGCGCTGGCTGTCGGGGGCAGGTTGCGGATCTGTCCGCGCAGGGCCTCGGTTTTGGCCCCGCTGTCGGAAGCAAGGATGCGCCACGAGGCAAAGGCCTCGCGTTTCCAACCGACGGCCTCGGCGTAGCGGGCGACAAAGAGAGCGTGGGGCAACTCGTCGAACTGCACGGCGCGCCGCAATTCGCGCTTGGCCTCTTCCGCACCCTCGGCGTCACCGGTCGCCGCGGCGATCCGTGCGATGAAGAGGTGGTAAAGCGATTCGGGCAGGGCTCCGCCACGATGGGTTTCGATCGCTGCGCGGCACTCCTCCCAACGATTCAGGCCGCTGAGCGCGTCGAGACGAACCATGAGGGCACCGGCATGGTTCGGGATCTCGTCGGCGCCAACCAGTTCCAGCACGGCATCGTGCGCCTGCAGCCCGACCAGCCAGCGGGCCGCGGAAACGCGCTCATCAATGGGCGCCTGCTTTTGTTGCAAGCGGGACACAAGGTCCTTGGCTGCTTCGCCGACCCGTGAGGGATCAGAGGCCACAACCAGACGAGCGAGGAGCAATTCGTCGGCCGTCGAGGCCTGCGGATGGGAGCGCAGGCGGTCGGCCGCGGCCGCGAGTTCGGTTTGTGCGTCGGGCGAGAGGCCGGCGGAGCTGACCGCAAGGAGACGACGGGCGTCCAGCGCTGTCGCCTCGTCCCCCTCGGCCGCCGTTTCCAGCAACTCGCGCGCCTCGCCGCCGCGCTCGCTTTTCGGGTCGGCCAGCAAAAGATTGGCCAATGAGACCCGCAGGCGGTCGGCGCCCGGATCGGCGGCGCCACGCAGGGCCTCGCGCAGGACGGACTCCGCCGCCGGCGCTTGTCCTTCGGCAGACAAGAGGCCGGCCTCGAGAATCGTCCGGCGGACCATTTCGGGGGCGGGGAGACTGCTCGAAGGCAAAGCGTCGAGGGCGCGCCGTGCGTCGGCGGAGCGTCCGGCGGGGAGCGAGAATTCACCGAAAACGAGAATCTCCGCCGCGGAGGCTTGGCCGGCATCGAGCTTCTTGCCGATTTCCGCCACGCTGGCCGGGTCGCCGGCGCGGGCCGCCTGAAACGTGACGAGATCGGCCACGCGTTGGTCGTTGAAGGCCATCAAAGACGCTTGGCGCAGGAGTTCGGCCGCCTCGGCACCGTCGCCCCGGTCGAGCGCTCGCCCCGCGCCTTCGGCCAGTGAGAGGGCCCGGCGCGCTTTGAGTTCACGGTAGGCTGGTCCAGCAACCAGAGCGGCCACGATGGCAAAGGCGGCCAGCACCAAGACCACAGTGCGTCGCCAGCCCCGCAGCCAACGCTGCCAACCGATCAGCTCATCGGACTCGTCGATCGCATAGCTCGGGAGGTCGGGTTGGGGCTTTTCGGAGTTGCTCACGAGGTACAGATTACTCCGACCGTGCGGGAGAGCAAACCCCGAGGCTCAACGCGCTTCCACTTTTTCCGCCACGATGCGGCGGTCGAGCCAGGCGGCGGCGGCCTCTTCCGCCGCGGCGGGGTCTTGCGGGCCCCGGACCGCAAATTCCAGCACGCGCAGGCCACGGTTTCGCCGGCCTTCGCGGAGGTTTTTCCAGCGGGCTTGCCGGTCGAAGCTCGATTCGTTGTCGACCGTGACGGGTTGTCCGTCCTCTTCCATGACAGCGTGGAACACGTGGATGGGGAACCCCCGGTCGCGGAAAATGTAGCGTTGGAAGGTGATGGGAAAGCCGGCGGCCTCGGCGGTCCATGACGGAAGTTTGCGCTCCAATTCAAAGCCGGCGGCACCGAGGCAGGTGCGCGGGTCGTGCACCACGAACGCCGATTGCACCGAGGTCGGACTGGGCGCCCAGCGGAAGTAGAAGGCCTGCCATTGCCAGCCGTTCTCATCGCGCCACTGCTCGGAATACGCTTGGTCGGGAAAGAGGAGAATGTCGAGGGTGCGCTCCGCGATCGGCACTTCGCGTGCTTGATCGTCGGGTCCCGGCGGGGCGAGGGCCCAGAGCAGGGGCACAGGTGGGGCCTTGCTTTCGTGCCAGCGGAACCAGGCCTCGCTGCCGATCCAGGCGGCGGACCAAATGACAATGGCGGCAAGAGGAACAGCCACGGGCAACGAAATTCTCCGCGTGAGAAGATCCGCGCCGGCCGCGGAGGCTTGGGGCAGGGGAGCGGGCTTGGCGACTGCGGTCCGGGAGAGAAGCTTGCCGGCAAGCAGGACGAGTGCCGAGCTGACCGCCATCACCGCGAGTCCGGTACCATCGTGGATTTGGTCGACCGCGGCGGTGCCCGACCGGCAGGCGGCCACGGAAAGGGTGAGGGAACGGATGGCGTTGCCACCGAGGGCGGCGCCGAGGCCAAGGAGAAAAAGGACAATGCGGCGGGGGACGGTGAGACGGAAAAACTCCCCGACAGCGAGCGCGACCATGATGTTGCTCTGCAAAGACCGGATTCCGCTGCAGGCCTCCTCCACGCCCAGCACGCTGCCCGGGATGGCGATCAAATTTCCGCGCTGTTCGGCGGCGTAGCCCAGCCAGTGCAGGGCCTCGACGCAGAATCCCGTGTTGCGCGACATGAGCCAGCCCATGATGGCGGTCTCCTGCGGTCGCGGCCACGGCACGGCGACAAGAAAGAAGAGCACGGGAAAAGCAAAGTGCCGCAGCCAAGGGGCGCCCCCGAGGAGATAGACCGCGGAAAGTGTCATAGCCACGCCGCAGGCAGCGGCGACCGCCGGCAACAGGCGCCAGTCGGCGTTCGAAGCGGCGACCGGCAGGCACGCCGCGAGCACTGTTGCGGCGCCCAGCACCGCCGTCATAGCCCAGCGACGGCCGGACAGGCCGGGCGGGGTGGGGTCCGGACGGTCGGCCCAGCGCCGGCCGAGCAGGAGAAGGCAGAGCAGCGGCACGAGTGTCCCGTAGCTGTACTGCGGGTTGAGCGACCACTCCCACCAATGGGCGCGGATGACCAGAAGCCAGCCCATGGCCAAAGCTGCGAGCCACCACCCAATGGCGGAGGACCGGACCCGGTTAGAAGTGGCGGAGGTGGACATGGGCGGATGCAGGAGCTATAAATACAAGAAGGTCGGCGAGAAGAAAGGCGTGGATTGGCGGATGGCAAAATCCCAAGGGCGGAGACGGCGCAGAATGGCCAAAAAACCGCTGAAATACCTCCGAAATACCTCCGCGAAGAAAATGAAAAAAAGCGGTAAAAAATGCTTGCGTTACATTGAGACAGGGTTATTTTGCTTCTATCCATGAATACAGCGCGTCTTCTACTTCTGGGCATATTAAGTCTCATTCTCGCAACTTCGTCGCACGCGCAACGTCCGCCGAGACCCACGCCCACACCTCCTCCAACGCCCGACACCAACAACGTGACAAGCCCGACCTGACCGGCGGAAATTTAACTTGCCTTCCACCAAGCTTCCCTCCAACATTCAGCAAATAGCGCAAAACATGAACACCCACCACAATCACCTTAAGTCGATGTTGATTTGCGTTGCCGCTGCCATTCCGATGGTGGCGAATGCCCAAGTCAGCGGTTACTCTGCTCAAAATTTCAACACCAACGACGGCTACGTGCGCGGCGCGGGCATTATAAGCGCTCTTCAGCCCGCTCCTCTCCGATGGGAGGGCAATGATCCTTTCAACGCAGGCACGGGCTTCGGCGAGACCGATTTGGTTACCCGGCTGGTCGGCTACTCGACCCCGCCGCTGGCCGATAGCAGCGTGTTGCAGGGTGGCTCGGGCCTCGATGCTGGCATCCTTCCTGGGACTAACAACGTCAAAATCTGGAAGACGTTCAACGCTTACTCCAACAACTCGTCCGTCAGCTGGTTGGCAGACTGGGCCATTATCAAATCGACCAATAGCATTCGTGATTCGTTTGGATTTGACCTCCGTGGCTCGAACAACACCACCAGCCTCCTGCGGTTAAACTTTCTGCCTAATTCTTCGTCAAATTACACATTGCAGGTTATTGGCGCCACATCCCAGATCTGGGGCACCCTCGGCTATGATGCAATCTTCGACGCGCAAGTCGACATCACTGGCTCTGCTTATTCACTCTCGTTCGCGCAAGTTGACGAGAATAGGAATCCTATCATCAGCTACACAAACGCCTTAAGTGGTGCACTGTTCAGCGGATCCGCTGCCTCCTTTGACACCATCGGAGTTGACTGGGTCTTGGTATCAGGGGACAACAATGCCCCCGGATCCAACTACATCGCAGTCAATAACCTTCAGGTTGTGCCGGAGCCGAGCACCGTTGCTCTCCTGTCCCTAGGAGGTCTTGTCATCGGCCTTCTGAGCCGTCGTCGCCGCGCTTGACTTCGCGTCGTGGGTTGCTTGCCGATGAGGCTTGCTCCATGCCGCGTCTGATCCGTGCAGGCCAGCGTGCGATTTGCTCCGGCTGCGCCCTTTTTCGCTTTAGCGGGGGCTGCGGTCGCGCTCTTCGTTGCGGGCAGATCTGACACGGCAGCTCTTGCCGCGATCGTGGGCGGGGCCGGGACCGCACTGATCTTCGCCCGGCCAACCGTTTCCCCGGGGCGCACGGTTATCTGCCTCACTCTCCTCCTCGCGGCGTCAACGGCTACCGCTTTCCTGCCAATGGGCGCCTCTCCGCCGGTTTGGCGGCTCGGCGTCCCTGCCGTGGTGCCCTTGGCCGGTTCATTTGCGGCGATGCCGGCGCACCACGGGTTCTGGTGGGCCGCCTTGGTTGCCGCGATTGTTTTTTCCTGGGCCATACTTGCCTCTCCCGCAAGCTCCTCCTCGCTCCGCATCTTTCTCCACTCGGTGGCGGCAGTAGTGGCAGTTTATGCCAGTGTCTCGATCATCGATGCCCAAACGGCATGGACATATCCGTTTTCCGGCGGGGCGAATTTCGGCCTTCTCCCCAATCGCAACCATACTGCGGCGTTGCTCGTCGTCGGCTCCATTGTGTCCTTCGGCCTGATGCAGTGGGAGGTGGTCAACCACCACCGGGCCGGCGCGGCGCTGTGCGCCCTCTGGGGCGCGCCATCCCTCGCGGCGCTGCTGTTCTTGAGCACATCGCGGGCCGGGGTGGTCTTTCTGGTTGTCGGCTTCGTCTTCTGGGCGGCGGGTGCTACCGGCCAAGCGGTGAAGCGGCGCACGACTTTGGCTGCCGCGGTGATTCTGACCGGATTTCTTGCGGTGCTTCTCGTTGCCGGGGGCAGTGCGGTGCGGGACCGCTTGGGGGCGTTGTGGCAAGCGGCCATGGTGGCCGGAGGAGAACAAAATGGTCCGATCGATTTCCGCCAACCGGTTTTCCGGGATACCTGGCAAATGATCCGAGACGCGCCGCTCACCGGCCAAGGCTTGGGCCACTTCGAGTACGTCTTCCCGCACTACCGGGATCTCTCAATCACGGCATCACGGGTGCTGCATCCGGAGAGTGATTGGCTCATGGTCGCGGCGGAGTCGGGCCTGCCCTCCTTGCTCATCCTTCTGGTGCTGGCCGGATGGTATCTCGCCCGCTGTTGGCGCTCGCGCCGGGAGCCCGGGGGGCTTTTGCGATGGACGGTGGCGAGCGCCGTTGCGGCCGTCCTCGCGCACGGCATCGTCGATGTTCCATGGCACCGCCCGGCCTTGGGTTGGTTTGTCTTGGTTGTAGCGTTGGTGGCGGTCCCTCCCGGCCACCGCCCGCTGACCCGTCCGCACCTTTGGCTTCGTGGTGTCCAGCTCTTGGCGGCGGCCCTCTTTATCGCAGTCGCGGCGTGGCTCGGCCGCGCGGCGGCCACCGGCCACCCGCCCCAGCCCTACCGTTGGCCGCGCCACGCGGCGGATTTGCTTGGCCTGCTTGAGGCGCGGGAATATGCCAAAGGCGAACTCGCGGCCCACGAGGCCATCCACGACTTTCCCCTTCACCACCACGGCTACCAATGGTATGCGAGTTTTCTCGCCACGTTTTTCGGGACCGAGTCCGAGATGGAGGCGGCGACGGCCGCCGGGCGTTTCGTCGAACCAGTCTTGCCCGCCGTCGCGGCGGACCAGGCGGCCTTGTGGATCGGCATCGATGGGGACAAAGAGGCGGAGGCCCGGGCGGAGGCGATACGCCGCGCCTTGCTCGTCGATCTGCGGTCCAAGAGCGCCGTAGAGTCTCTCCGCCAGTTGGATCGTGCCATGCGCGCTATGCAAAACCGTCCGGATTCGCAAAGGGCGCTGCTTGATCGCATCGCCGGCGAACCCGACCTGCTCGCAGGCTGGCTGCGGTCGGCCGATGCCCTGCTGGTGGAGGAATACCTTGCCGGACTCGGCCCCGGCCTGCACGGAGCGATCGATCGTCTTCCGGCTGGCCCCCGCATGGCTTTTTTGGAGCGCTGGATCAACTTGCCCTCAGCATCTTCGGCGGCGGCCTACATGGCGGCACGAAACACTCCGCCGCAGGGGCCGTATTGGAGACTGCTCGCCGCTTATCATGCCCGGTCGGGGGACAAGCCGCGCGCGGTGTCCATCGTAGGGGTCGCGGAGGGCTTTTCCCCGGACGGCCCCCTGCCGGACGGCCCGTTTGCGCGGCAACTGGCGGACTTGGAAGCGCAGGGCAACTCGGTGGCGGTGCGCCGGTTGGTCCGGGAGGCCACCGATGCCGCCCAGCCTGATCCGGAAAGGTTGCGCTTCGCGGTCATTTGGTATGCTGGGGCCGGCGATTGGGAAATGGCCTGGAAGGCTGCATCGCGGCTGGCCACGACGAGCAAAAACAGTCAATAAGGAGGGCTGCCATGTCGCAAGCCACCCGCCATCTTTGCGCCCTTTTGGCCTGCGCGGCAGCTGCGACGGAGATGGTTTCGGCGCAGGCCACCGTGACGGCACCGGTTGCTACCGTGACGGACGCCGTCTTCCGCTCCGAGTGGACCGGCCCGCAAGCTGATCGTCCGGCCCTCCTCGGCTTGGTGCCGACGGGTGAAGGGATCGAGCCAGTGGAGGACGTGGCGACAAAGTTGCGCGAAGGACTTTGGTTGGGCTCGCTCCGCGTGCGGCCCGGCGTGGGCGCCGGTTACGCCTATTCCAATCGCAACTACCGAGGGCAGACCACCTCTTCAGACAGCGATCAAAGCCCCTACTTTAGTCCGACCCTCGGCCTGGAATACGGCCGCGATACAGGACCATGGTCGATTTCTGCGCGGGCGGGCGGGGGCTACACCTGGTATCTCAATCCGGATTATACGCCGGACGGCACAGGGGCAAACCGCAACCCGTTCAACGGCACGGCAAAATTGGGCATCGACCACTCGGGCCTACGTCATAGATTCGGCCTCGACGCCTCGGCTTCCCTTGGCAACGGGCAGAATATCCAAGGCGGGGGCTCGTCGACCCAATTGCAGGCCATTGTCGGTGCAGACTACACCTACGAGCTCAGCGAGTTCGTCACCACTGGTTCTTATGTGACCTATAACAATTGGCTCACCGGCTTCGAGGACGGTGACATCAACTCGAGCGACATCTCCAGCCTGCGCGGTGGCGGGAGTATCGACTGGCTCTTCAGCGGCAAAGCCACGGTGGGACTGAAAACCGACGTGGGCCGCTCGACCCAGAACGTGTCCGGCGGCCTGGCCACGCGAGAATTCGTCGAAATGATGGTGCCGGTGGTCTATTCCCTAACCTCCAAGGTGCTAATCAATGCCGGCCTCGGCGCGCGCTACACCCAAGATCCGAACATCCCGGATGCTTCCAGCCAATACACGGGTTTGTCGCCCGTTTACATGGCCGGCGCCACCTACACGCCGACCGAAAAGACTTCGGTGCGCCTCTTCACCTCCTTCGAGGGCTTCGACATCGTGCCGTCCTATGGACTGACCTTCACCTGGCGTCCGCGCGAGGTCACCGCCTTCACCCTTTCGGCCTACCAGAACCAGAATTTTTCCATCACCACGCTCGATCAATTCCAGGTCAACCGCGGTATCGTGGCCGGAGTGGAACAAATGTTGTTTTCGCGGTTGACCACCAGCTTGTCGGGAGGTTGGCAGCAGACGGAAAATATTTCGCTCTCCGATGATGTACCGAACGGCAACAATTACAGCTACGGGTTTGTCTCGGCGCAAGCCCGGTGGGCCTTGAACAGCTGGGCCTATTGGCAGGCGACGATCATGACCTCGACCGGCAACCAGGTCGGCCCGGGCTCCTCCTCAACCTACCCGTGGACCACCGCATCCATCGGTTTGAACTTGCTTTTTTAGGCGCAGCGATTAAGAGATTAGGATCCTCAACAATGCGGCTCGCCTACCTTTTTTTGTTCTGTTTTTGCCTCGCGACCGCGCCCTCGGTTGTCTTGGCCCAAGAGGTTGCCGGAGAGGTCTCCGGGGCGGCACAGGCGGTGCCGGCCGCTACACCTCTGCCTGCCGCTCCCACGCCCGCGCTGGCCCCGGTGGTCGCGCCAGCGCCGGCCCCCGTGTTCGAGGCTCCGTCCCAACCCCGCGCTGGTGGGGCCCTTGCCTCGGGGGAAAATGACTATGTGCTCGTGGTGGGCGACGTGATCCAGCTCAACATTTTCCGGGAACCCGACTTGGCCACCCAGGCCACCATCGCACGCGATGGGACGGTGCAATTGCCGCTCATTCGGGAGGTGCAGTTGGCGGGCCGGAGCATCCGGGAAGCACGTGAGGTGTTGCGCTCGCTTTATGACACCAGTTATCTTGTCGACCCCCAAGTCTTTCTCAATGTTATCAAATACGCCCAGCGCAAGTTTACCATCATGGGCCAGGTGGCGCGCCCGGGCAGTTACGAGTTGCAAGGGGGCGAGCGCATCGACTTGCTCGAGGCGATCGGTCTGGCTGGGGGCTTCACCCGCATCGCCAACCGTGGCCGGGTCATTATTCAACGCCGCGAGGGGGAAACCGTGACGGCCATCAAGGCCAACGCCAAGCGCATGGCCGACGGCAGGGAAGTGCCGGTCGAGGTGCAGCCCGGCGATGTCATCACCGTAAGCGAAAGTTGGTTCTGATCTCATGAGCCTAGGCGCGCCAACCCATAATCCTTTCGATCCCAGCGCGGAGAACTCCGAGCCCTTCGATTGGCGGTATTACCTGCACGTCATTCTCGAGCGCTGGTGGATTGTTTCTTTGGCTCTGCTCCTCGGGGCCATCCTCAGCGTTTATCTTATCAGTCAGGAAAAAGTGCTCTACGGCGCGCGCTCCGTTCTCTTTATCGAGGTGCAACGTGAGCAGGTCCTCAACGACGGGATGCAGTCGGTGCGCGATGATGAAGTTCGTTCCATTGACATGATCAACACCATTGTCGAAACGCTGAACAGTTTTCCTATGGCCGAGCGGGTGGCGCGCCGCCTCGACCTCGGAGCCGATCCGGCTTTCCTCAAGGCGGTGGCATGGGAACCGGAGGGCAAAGAGGTCATGACCCCGGGGACCGCGGCAGGCTTCCTGCCGGGTATGGTCAAGTCGTCCTACCGTGAGCTGACGCGGCTCATTGACGTGGTCGCCCGCACGACCGACCCGCAACTCTCGACCAGGCTGGCCAATGGTTACGCGGATGAATACCTGCGTATGCTCTTCGAGCAGACGACCGAGGCGACCAAGTCCGCCTCGCAGTTCCTCGTCGAGGAAGCGGCGCGTTTGGCCGAAAAAATGCGCGTGGCGGAGGAAGGGGTGCAGAGTTTCCGCGAACGCGAGCGCTCGGCTTCGCTCGATACCATGCTGATGGAGGCGCAGACTGGGATCAACCAATCGGCGGCTGAGATCCAGCAAACCGAGGATTTCCTCAACCAGCTGAACAACGACCTGTCCCAGGTGACCGGCTCCGGCGCCGACGCCCAGTTGCTTCTCCGCCTTCCGAATATCGCCAACGATCCGCGGGTGGCCCAACTCAACGCGCAAATTGGCGTGCTGGAGCGCGAAAGCAACGAGATGGCGCGCCGCTACCGCGAGGGCCACCCTGCACACACCGGCACGAAGACCAGGCTCAATGCGCTGCGCGGAGACCTCTCGCTTTTGATCGTCACGGTGATCGCCCAGTTGGAAACCCGCCGCACCCAAGCCGAGGCACAGCTCGTCCAATTGCGCGCCAAACGCGAGGAACTGGAGAAACGCTTGCTCGAAATCACCGGCAAATCGGTCGAATACAACAAACTCTCGCGCAACCTCGAGGCGGACCGCGCACTCTATGACTCGGTGCTCTCGCGTCTCAAGGAGGTGGACGTGACCAGCGGCCTGACCGGTCAGTCGATCAACATCCAGGAACGGGCCATGGGGGCGGGGCCGGTACCGAGCCAGACGTTCAAGTACATTCTCCTTGGCGTCCTCGGCGGACTGGCGGCCGGTGTGGCCGGGGCCGTAGGCCTGAATTACCTTGATCCTTCGCTGCGCACCATCGAGCAGGTCGAGAAGCGCGTGGGTCTCGGGGTCATGGCGGCCATTCCCTATGTCAAAAAGTTACCTCCGAACGGAGGGGGGGGGGTGAACCTCGCGGTGGTGGGAGACCGCCGCAGCATGGTCGCCGAGGCCTTCCGCACCATGCGCGCCACCCTGGCCATGATCTCTGGGCGCGACAAAAACCACGTTTTCCTCATCACCAGCGCCATTCCGGGCGAGGGGAAGACCTTCAACAGTTCCAACTTTGCCGCCACCCTCGCGCAGCAGGGGTTCCGGACCCTGCTTATCGATGCCGACCTCCGCAAGCCCTCGATCGGCAAATTGCTCTTCCGGGAAAACATCAAGCCGGGCTTGTCCGAGGTGCTGCTCGGCGCGGTGCCTTTTGCCGACGCTGTGATTGTCACCAAGGTGGATAACCTTTCCGTCCTCCCGGCCGGCGGCATCGCGCCCAATCCCTCGGAGTTGCTCTCCAATTCCACTTGCGGACAGTTGTTGCGTGACTTGCGGGAGAAATATGACAAGATTGTCATCGACTCGTCGCCCGTCTTGGCTGTGCGCGATCCTCTTTTGCTCGCCCAATGGGTCGACGTCAGTTGCGTGATCGTTCGCGCCGGTCACTCGCCGGCCAAGGCTTCCATGCAGGCCGCGCGCCTTCTCGCCGACGCCGGGACACCTGCCTCCGGCGTGGTGATCAACAGCATCCGTCAGGGCAGCAGCAGCTACTATGCCTACGCCTACCGCACTTACGGTACCTACGGATCGAGGGGCGTTTATGGGGAGAAGTCCGGCCCTGTGGACCCTTCGGCCTGAGCCGGCCAAAATGCTCGCCGGCGTCCTCCCGGCGGTCTATAAATTCGCTTTTATTGCATGAAGATCACTTGTCTCGGCGCCGGCTACGTGGGAGGTCCCACCATGGCGATGATCGCGGCCAAGTGCCCCGACATCGAGGTCACGGTCGTCGATCCCAACGAGGACCGCATTGCGGCCTGGAATTCCGACGCTCTTCCGATTTACGAACCCGGCCTCGACGAGTTGGTGCGCGAGGCACGCGGGCGCAATCTGCATTTCCAGACCGACGTCGAGGGTGCCATCCGTTCCGGCGACCTCATTTTTGTTTGCGTCGGGACGCCGACCAAGACCTACGGCGTCGGCGCGGGCCGGGCGGCCGACCTGCGCTACATCGAGAGCGCCGCCCGCATGATTGCCCGCGTGGCGGAAGGTCCGAAAATCATCGTGGAAAAGAGCACCATCCCGGTGAAGACCGCCGAGGCCATGCTCACCATCCTGCGTTCCAACTCGACCCATGGTGATTTCCAGGTTCTTTCCAACCCCGAATTTTTGGCCGAGGGCACGGCGATCGCCGACTTGCAGAAACCGGATCGCATCCTTATCGGCGGCGAACGGACCCCTGGCGGGGAAGCGGCGCTGCAAAAGCTGGTCGAGGTTTACGCGCGCTGGGTGCCGCGTGAACGGATCCTCACCACGAATCTCTGGTCCTCGGAACTTTCGAAGCTGGTGGCCAATGCCTTTTTGGCCCAGCGCATTTCTTCGACCAACTCCATTTCCGCCCTCTGCGAGGCGACGGGCGCGGACATCGACGAAGTGGCCAATGCCATCGGCCAGGATTCCCGCATCGGCTCGAAATTTCTCAAGGCCTCGGTCGGCTTCGGCGGTTCGTGTTTCCAGAAGGACATCCTCAACCTCGTTTACCTCTGCGAGCACTTCAACCTGCCCGAGGTCGGCGCCTACTGGGAAAGCGTGGTGAAGATGAACGAGTGGCAAAAGAACCGCTTCACCAAGCAGATCGTCCGCACCCTTTTCAACACGGTCTCCGGCAAACGCATCGCGGTCCTCGGCTTCGCTTTCAAGAAAGATACCAACGACACGCGGGAGTCGGCCGCCATTTCCGTGGTCCGCGGATTGCTCGAGGAAAACGCCACGGTCGTGGTCTATGACCCGAAGGTTTCCGCCGAGGAGATCCGGCGCGATGTGCTCGGTGCCGGCCAGGATGACCCGCGTTTGGTCGTGGTGGAGAGCGCGGTGGCCGCGGCGGATGGCGCCCACGCCCTGGCGGTTCTCACCGAGTGGGATGAATTCAAGTCGCTCGATTTTCCCCTCATTTATGCCGGCATGCACAAGCCGGCTTTTGTTTTCGACGGCCGGAATGTCCTGCCGCGGGCCGAAATGCAAAAACTGGGCTTTCAAGTCTTTGCCATCGGCAAGCCCGCTGCCGCCTGAGATCTTGGACCCATGAGAATTCTCGTCACTGGTGGAGCAGGGTTCCTTGGTTCCCACCTCTGCGACCGTCTCCTCGGGCAGGGGCATGATGTTCTTTCCCTGGACAACTTTTTCACCGGACGCAAAAAAAATATCGAGCACCTGCTCGGGCACCCGCACTTCGAATCGATCCGCCACGATGTCATCGATCCGTTCAAGTTCGAGGTCGACCGCATTTACAATCTGGCCTGCCCGGCCTCGCCGCCGCACTACCAATACAACCCGATCAAGACGACGAAGACGTCCGTGATGGGCGCGATCAATTGCCTCGGCCTGGCCAAAAGGGTCAAGGCCCGCGTCTTCCAAGCGTCGACTTCGGAGGTCTACGGCGACCCCACGGTCCATCCGCAACCGGAAAGCTACTGGGGCAATGTGAATCCGATCGGACGCCGGTCCTGCTACGACGAGGGCAAACGTTGTGCCGAGACTCTCTTTTTCGATTATCACCGGGAAAACGGGGTGGACATCCGAGTGGTGCGCATCTTCAACACCTACGGGCCCCGCATGAATCCCGACGACGGTCGCGTTGTCTCCAACTTCATCGTGCAGGCCCTGCGCGGCGCGGATATCACGGTTTATGGCGAAGGGTCACAGACGCGGTCCTTCTGCTACGTGGACGATCTCGTGGAGGGCTTCCTCCGGCTGATGGAGCAGGACAAAACCGTTGGCCCGGTCAACCTCGGCAACCCCGGGGAATTCACCATGCTCGAGCTGGCGGAACTCATTCTGAAAAAAGTCGGGGGAAAGTCGAAGATTGTCCACCGGGATCTGCCCGCCGATGACCCCAAGCAACGTCAGCCGGACATCACGCTGGCCAAGAAGTATCTCGATTGGCAGCCCACCGTGCCGCTGGAGCAGGGGATTGAAAAGACCATCGACTACTTCCGCGGGGAGATTTGATCCAGTGTCCCGTGGCGTCTCGGGCTTTGCTCAGTAGGCTTCCGCGGGCGGATGCACCAAGACGGTGAGCGTTTGGAGGGTCAGACGGACGTCAAGGCCGAGGGACCAGTGCTTGACGTAAAACAGATCGTAGCGGGCGCGGCCGCGCACATCCTTGCTGTCTTTGACCTCGCCGCGGTATCCCACGACCTGGGCCAGTCCGGTCACTCCCGGTTTGACGTAGCGCCGGCTGCCGTAGAGTTCATGGAATTGTTCGAATTCCCTTTCGTGCGCGATCATGTGCGGTCGGGGACCGACCACGCTCATTTCGCCGCGGAGGACGTTGATGAATTGCGGAAACTCGTCGACGCTCAGCCGCCGCAGCCACCCGCCTCCCGGGTAGATGCGCGTGTCGCCTGCGCCGGCCTGGCGGGCCTCGTCGTCGTTGTCGACGTGCATGCTGCGGAACTTGAGGATCTGGAAAATCCTGCCGTTCTCGCCGACCCGCGGTTGACGGTAAAAAACCGGCCCGGGCGAACGGAATCTCTGGATGGTCCAGACCACCGCCATGAGGGGGAGGACCACGGCAGGGACGACCAAAGCGCTGACCACCACGTCGAAAGCCCTTTTGACCGCGCGGTTGTAAGTGTTGGCCAGAGGCAGGGTGGGGGGCGAGAGGACGGAGAGCCCGCCGATATCCTGCAATTCGAAGCGGCGACCGTGGCGGCGTGACATTTCCACCGGAATCCAGCAACGGAAGCCGCGCCGGTCACCGAGGGCGAGCAGTTGGGTCACTGTCTCGTAAAGAAGTTCGCTCGAGGGGAAGATGAGCAGGTCGGGTTGTCGGGCCACCACACGCATGCTGATCGATTCGGCCGACTCCCCCGGCAGGACAGCGAGCGGTTCCTGCGGGTCAAAAAAATCACCATAGCCCTCGATTTTGTCCAGAACGGACGCACACCATTCCGGCGACCCGAGGACGAGAGTGCGCAGCCTGAGACGGGTGCCGCCCCGCCGAAAGGTGCGGAAGAGCCAGTGCCGTCCATGCCGGTTGGTCACCGCAAAGAGGGGGAAGGACAAAGCCGATAAGCCGACGAGAAAGAGACGTGAAATACTGGTGTCCCGGGATAAGGCGAGAAAGATGCCGAAGCCGCCCATCAACCAGAGAGTTTGGCGACGAGCCAGGCTCATCGCCGCCCTGCGGGAGGCGTGGCCTGCGTTGAGCCGCTGGCCATCGGATCGGGTAACTGCTTCTCCGACCAAAGCCAGCAGCATGACCACCCCGATCTGCAGATACGCGCCGGGGGCGGCAAGCCAACTGACACGCACTATATCGTTGAGGACGTAAACCAGACCAAACAACAGCACGGCCAGCGTGATCTGTGCGGTACAAAAGGTGAAATATACGCCTTTTTCGCGCTGGGAAATCATAAATACTTCAAAAGCTAAGTAACTACCCAATAAAGCACGCTTTGCCCATCCCCTCCAGTAGCAATTAGCGTGCCCAGCCGGTCCGTCACCCGGCAACTTCCGGCTTCCATCCTGCCGCACCCGTGCAAACATCCGCCCGATGCTGACCAAGGTCTACTCCGCCGCCCTCCACGGCGCCGACGCGCTGGAGGTGGAGATCGAGGTCAATGAGGGGAGCGGCGACCCCAAGGTCATTATTGTCGGTCTGCCTGATGCCGCGGTGAAGGAAAGTAAGGACCGGGTGACCACAGCCATGGCCAACAGCGGCTACCGCTGGCCGCGCGGACGCACCACGATCAATTTGGCGCCGGCCGACATCAAGAAGGAGGGCCCGAGTTTTGATCTTCCCATCGCGATTGGCATGCTGGCCATCGTGCAGGGGCGGGACTTGCCGCGTTTGGCCGATTGCTGCATTGCCGGGGAACTGGCCCTCGATGGGGCCGTGCGCTCGGTCAAAGGCGTCCTGCCGATCGCGCTCGAAGCCCGCCGACGGGGCAAACCCGTGCTCATCGTTCCGGCGGAGAATGCCGACGAAGCCTCCGTGGTCCAAGGCCTCTCGGTCCACGGCGTGCGCAATCTCCGCGAGTGCTTCGAGTTTGTCGAAGGCCAGCGGAAAATTCCCCCTACGGTCTCGGACTTGGACACCGTCTTCCACCGCAACCAGCAGTTCGACGTGGATTTCGCCGATGTCAAAGGTCAGGCCGGGGTCAAGCGTGCCCTGGAGGTCGCGGTGGCGGGTGGACACAACCTGCTCGTCCTCGGCTCGCCCGGTGCGGGCAAGAGCATGCTGGCCAAGCGCATTCCGACCATCATGCCGGCCATGACTCTGGAGGAGGCGATCGAAACGACCAAGATCCACAGCGTGTGCGGACTCCTGGCCGGAAAGCACAATTTTATCGCTATCCGTCCCTTCCGGTCCCCGCATCACACCATTTCCGATGTGGGTCTGCTCGGCGGATCGGCCAACCCGTCTCCCGGCGAGGTCAGCCTCGCGCATCATGGCGTGCTTTTCCTGGATGAGTTGCCGGAATTCCGCCGCGGCACCTTGGAAGTCCTGCGTCAACCGCTCGAAGACCGCTGCGCCGTCATCTCCCGCGCGGCCGGCACTATGACTTTCCCGGCCGACCTCATGCTCGTCGCGGCGATGAATCCTTGTCCTTGCGGATATTACGGCCATCCGAAGCGCGAGTGCCGTTGTCCGCAGGGACAAATCGAACGCTACCGGCAGCGGGTTTCCGGACCATTGCTCGACCGCATCGATATCCACATCGAAGCGCCACCGGTGGAATACGATGCACTGACCTCCCGTGCGCCGGAAGAATCCTCCGCCGTGATCCGGGCGCGCATTGAAAAGGTCCGCGCGCGGCAGGCCGTGCGGTTCGGCGACACTCTGAAACCGGCCTTGAATGCGCGGATGCAACCCCGCCACATGCGCGAGTTCTGCCAGATCTCCGCCGGGTGCCATGCCTTGCTCAAGCACGCCATGGAGGACTTGCACCTCAGTGCGCGGGCCCATGACCGCATCCTCAAAGTTTCCCGCACGATTGCGGATTTGGCGGAGGCCGAGAGCATCAGTGAGGACCACCTCCTCGAGGCCCTCCAATACCGCAGCCTCGACCGGTCGGTCATGATGTAGGGGCGGGGCGGTTTTCCCTTGCCCGTTGAGGTGGACCGCGCGGTCCCGGCGCGATGCGGTGAAGGGAAAGTTTGCGACGGCGGCAATGCTGTCGGCTTTTGCCTTCGATGGCATCAATCCGACTGGGGAAAAGTCAGGAGGGCCGCGGGGGCATCCGTCGCGGAGGTGGGGGCGAATCGTCTAGTGCAGGGCAGGGGGATTCCAACGTGTTTTCGTGATCGGCCAATTAAATTGAACGATCGTTTGGAACGGCTGTCAGAACTACTGACGGATAAATCTCAACCAACCACCAAACACCATGGAAGCTCCTGACAACAACATCGGTCTCTACCTGCGAGAAATCAGCCAAGTGCCGCTTTTGACCCCCAAAGATGAGGTCAAACTGGCTGGGCAGATCAAGCGTGGCAATAAGAAGGCCCGTGAGAAAATGATCACCGCCAATCTTCGTCTGGTCGTGAAGATTGCCCACGATTTCGGCAATTACGGCCTGCCCCTCTTGGACCTCATTTCCGAGGGCAACATCGGTTTGATGAAAGCGGTCGAGCGTTTCGACCCGAAAAAGGGCGGCAAGCTGAGCACTTACGCTTCTTGGTGGATCAAGCAATCGATCAAGCGCGCCTTGGCCAACCAGAGCAAGACGATCCGCCTGCCCGTTCACCTCGTGGACAAAATCGGCAAAATCCGTCGGGTCGCGGCGCAAATGACCGAGGAACTGGGCCATGAACCGACCACCGAGGAATTGGCCGAGGAACTCGGTTTGCCCATCGCCAAGGTGGCGCACCTGAAAAGTGTGGCGATCCGCCCGGCCTCGCTTGACGCCAAGATCAGTGCGGATGACGACACGGCCTTTGGCGACTTGGTAGGCGACGACCGGGCCGAAGACCCCTTTGAGGCCCTGCGCGACAAGGATCTGCGCGGTGAGGTTGGAGACCTGCTGGAGATCCTTGATCCGCGTGAGCGCAAGATCATTGCCTTCCGATTCGGCCTGAGCGGCGGTCGGGAGCGCACCCTGGAGGAAGTGGGGCACAAATTCGGCGTGACGCGCGAGCGGATCCGCCAACTGCAGAACATTGCCCTGCTGAAAATGCGCAAGGCACTGCGCAAGCGCGAAGAACTCAAGTTCCCCGAACCTCAGCTGGCGTAATCAGCCGGGCCGGGAACAAAATTGGTGGGGCCGGGCCTGTCGGGATTTCCCGGCGGGCCCGGTTAGTTTTGCCGCATCCGCGCCAGTCACCTTTCGCTTGGCACGGGCATGGGGTCGCCGCGCGACGTGCTTACGTCCGGTGCCGCTCGTTTTGACCATTGGCCTTCACGGCACGATGCGGAGTTGCACCGATTCATGTTTCCGATCCCCGTCGAGGATGTCGGTCACGACCACCAAATGGTCGCCGGATTCGGCCAGGCCTTTGAGCAAAAGTGCCGTCTCCGCTGCGAAGACGTTTTTGTCCGGTTCGGCCACGAAACCCATGCGCTGGGCATGCACGCCATAAAGCAAGGCGAGGCGCCGGCAGACCCGTTCGTCGGGGCTGAAGGCGAAGATGGGGGCGTGCAACGGGCGCAAGTGCGAGACGTAGAGCGCCATGGAGCCGTGGAAGGTAAAAACCACCATCTTTGCGTGGGGGAAGTTGTTGGCCAGCGATACCGCGGCCGCCACCGTCTTCTGCCGCAGCCCGTCGATCACGGCCTCGCTGGCGAAACCGGCCCCGCCGCTGCGCTCGATGCGCCGGGCCACGCGGTCGAAGGTTTCCACGCATTGCGCCGGATATTTGCCCACGCTGGTTTCGCCGCTCAGCATGATGGCGTCCGCCTGCTCATAGACCGCATTGGCCACATCGGTAATTTCCGCCCGGGTCGGGAGCGGGTTGGTGATCATCGACTCGAGCATGTGGGTGGCCACGATGACCGGCTTGCCGACTTGCAGGCAAATTTTGACGATGCGGCGCTGGATGATGGGAAGTTCTTCCATCGGACATTCGATCCCGAGGTCGCCCCGCGCGACCATCACGGCATCGGCCGCATCGATGATTTCTTTGACGTGCTTGACCGCATGCTGGTCCTCGATCTTGGCGATGATGTGCGCGTCGCTCCCGAGGCGCCGCAACTCGGCCCGCATGGCGTCGACGTCGGACCGCTCCCGACAAAAACTCAGGGCGAAATAATCCACCTCCATTTCCACCCCGACCACAATGTCTTTGAGGTCTTTTTCCGTCATGGGCGGGAGATTGACCTTCACTCCCGGCAAATTGATGTGCCGCCGCGAGCCGAGCACACCGCGGGTCAGCACCTCGCACTGCACGCGGTTCTCCTTCTTGGCCAGAACCTTCATGTGGATGTTTCCGTTGTCCACCATGACGACATCCCCCTCGTGGATGTCGTCGATCAGGCCATCGTAATTGACGTCCACCGAATAGTGTTCCTCGCTCTTGGCCCCGCGGACCGTGAACTCGACCACGTCGCCGGGGTGCAGGTCCAGATTGGTCGCCACGTCGCCGGTGCGGATAGCCGGACCCTGGGTGTCCATCATGATGGCGATGTTGGCCGAAGTCTGGCGCGCCACCTCGCGGATGCGCGGGACAACGGCTCGGACCCACTCGTGGGTCCCGTGGCTCATGTTGAGCCGGAAGACGTTGGCACCGGCGGCGATGAGGCGGGCGAGCATTTCGGGCGAGTCAGTGGCCGGCCCGAGTGTGCAGATGATCTTGGTTTTGCGCATGGGAAAGCAAAGACGGCAGGGCGCGGGGTGGCAAGAGCAACTTGCCCTGCGGCGAATTCAAGCTTGCCGGCAGACGAAGCCGGGGATTTCTTGGAAGGTCATGCACGATCCGTTTGCCGCCCTGGAAAAATTCGCCCCCGCCCCCGGGCGCGAGGGAGTCTTTTACTCGCTACCCCGTCTCGAGGCCGCCGGGCTCGGTCCGATCTCGAGGCTGCCGGTGAGCATTCGCATCGTCTTGGAATCCGTGCTCCGCAATTGCGACGGCCGCAAGGTCCGCGAGCAGGATGTGCGAGTCCTTGCCGCGTGGCAGGCGAAGAAGCCGGCCTCCGAGGAGATTCCTTTCGTGGTCGCCCGCATCGTGCTGCAGGATTTCACCGGTGTGCCCCTCCTGGTCGACTTGGCCGCCATGCGCAATGCGGTCGCCGCGGCGGGCCAGGATCCCGCCATGATCGAGCCCCTCGTTCCGGTCGACTTGGTCGTCGACCACTCCGTGCAGGTCGACTTCTTCGGCAGTGCCGACGCGCTGCGTCTCAACCTCGAGATGGAATTCAAGCGCAACCGCGAGCGTTACCAGTTTCTCAAATGGGGGCAGCAGGCCTTCCAGACCTTCGGGGTGATCCCGCCCGGCATCGGCATTGTCCACCAGGTGAATCTTGAATACCTCGCCAAGGGAGTGCTCTCGCAATCGATCGACGGGCGCGAACTTTACTACCCCGACACGTTGGTCGGCACGGACTCGCACACCACCATGATCAACGGCCTCGGCGTGGTCGGCTGGGGCGTGGGCGGCATCGAGGCGGAAGCCGGCATGCTTGGTCAGCCCGTCTATTTCCTCACCCCCGAAGTGGTGGGGGTCAATCTCACCGGCCGCCTGCGCGAAGGCGTCACCGCGACGGACCTCGCCCTGCATGTCACCGAGTTGCTCCGCAAGACGAAGGTGGTCGGGAAATTTGTCGAGTTCTACGGGGAGGGGGCGGCTTCGCTTCCGCTCCCCGACCGAGCGACCATCGCCAACATGGCGCCGGAATACGGGGCCACCATGGGCTATTTCCCGGTCGATGCCGAGTCGGTGAACTACCTCCGCAGCACCGGTCGCACCGGTGAGCAGTGCGCCGCCTTCGAGGCCTACTTCAAGGCGCAGCAAATGTTCGGCATGCCGGAGAAGGGCGACATCGACTACAGCACCGACCTCGAGCTCGACCTCGCCTCGGTGCAGCCGGGCGTGGCCGGGCCGAAGCGTCCGCAGGACCGCATCAACCTGCCCGACCTCAAAGCCACCTTCGCATCCCTTCTCGAAAAGCCGGTGGCCGAGGGCGGATACAACAAGCCCGCAGCCTCGCGCGGACAACCGGCGGAAGTCAAAGCGGATTATCCGCGCTTCGACATGCCGGCCGACGAAAAAAAGCAGGTTGAGGAAATGGAAGAGGACCGGCCCACTCCGGATGATGTGCGTGGCCGCGCCGGCAACGGAGCCGCCGCCCTCGATCATGGCAGTGTGGTCATCGCGGCGATCACCAGTTGCACCAACACCAGCAATCCGAGTGTCATGCTCGGCGCCGGGCTCCTTGCCAAAAAGGCGGTCGAGCGGGGGCTCCACGTTTCTCCCGCCGTGAAGACCTCGCTGGCTCCCGGTTCCCGGGTCGTGCAGGACTACCTGCATTCCACCGGACTTCAGCCCTACCTCGATCAACTCGGATTCCAGATCGTCGGCTACGGTTGCACCACATGCATCGGCAATTCCGGCCCGCTTCCGCAGGCAGTCGAGGAGGCCATCACGAGCCACGATCTCGTCGCCGCCTCCGTGCTTTCCGGCAACCGCAATTTCGAGGCCCGCGTGCACCAGAATGTGAAGGCCAACTTCCTCATGTCGCCGCCGCTCGTGGTGGCTTTTGCCCTCGCCGGGCGGGTCGACATCGACCTGACCAAGGAACCACTGGGCCAAGACAACGAAGGCCGGGACGTCTACCTGCGCGATCTATGGCCGACGTTGGAGGAAATCCGCGCCGCGATGCAGTCGGCGCTCAAGCCGGAGATCTTCCGCAAGCTCTACCGCGACTTCGCCGAGCAGAATCCCAAGTGGAACGAAGTTCCCGGATCGGCCGGACAGCTCTACGCGTGGGACGACCAAAGCACCTACATCCAGAATCCGCCATTTTTTGCCGATTTCTCCATGCAACCGGGCACGATTTCCGACATCACGGGTGCGCGCCCCCTCGGCATTTTCGGCGACTCGGTTACGACCGACCACATCTCGCCGGCTGGCGCAATCAAGGCCGCTTCTCCCGCCGGCCGGTATCTGGTCGAGCACGGGGTCGAACCGCAGGACTTCAACAGCTACGGGTCACGGCGCGGCAATGACCGCATCATGACGCGCGGCACGTTCGCCAACGTGCGGATCAAAAACTTGATGGTGCCCGGGGTGGAGGGCGGAGTGACCAAGTATTTCGCCCCGGGGGCGCAAGAGGGTGAGGTCATGGCCATCTTCGACGCGGCGGAACATTACAAAGCCGACCGCACGCCGTTGGTGGTGCTGGCCGGTCAGGAATACGGCACGGGCTCGAGCCGCGACTGGGCGGCGAAGGGCACGATGCTGCTCGGGGTGAAGGCCGTGGTTGCCCAGAGCTACGAGCGCATCCATCGCTCGAACCTCGTCGGCATGGGTGTGCTGCCGCTGCAATTCGAAGAGGGAACCAGCGCGCAAACTCTCGGCCTCGACGGCTCGGAAACCTTTGCTGTGCTTGGGCTCTCTGAGGAGGTCAAACCCCGCGAGAAACTCACCCTGCGCATCACCAAAGCCGACGGCGCTGCCCGAGATGTCCCGGTGATCCTCCGCATCGATACCCCGATCGAGGTCGAGTATTACCGGCACGGCGGCATTCTGCCTTTCGTGCTGCGGGAGTTGATGGCGGCGGCGCGCTGAGGTCAGCGGGCTGGACGCCGCTTTTCCCCTCGCGCCTCGAGCCCGATCAGCCCGATTTCAATACTTCGATGAAAGCCTCCTGCGGGATATTGACCCGACCGATGCTCTTCATCCGTTTTTTGCCCTCTTTCTGCTTCTCGAGGAGCTTGCGCTTGCGCGTAATGTCGCCGCCGTAGCACTTGGCCGTGACGTTTTTGCGCATCGCGCTGACGCTTTCGCGGGCGACAATCTTTCCCCCGATGGCCGCCTGGATGGCGACCTGGTAAAGCTGGGTGGGGATGACTTCCTTCAGCTTGGCCGCGAGCTGGCGGCCGCGCGCCTCCGCCTTGTCGCGGTGCACGATGGAGGAAAAGGCATCTACCGGTTCACCGTTGACCAGCAGGTCGAGCTTGACCAGTTTGTCCGCCCGCGTGCCGGCGTGCTCGTAGTCCATCGAGCCATAGCCGCGGGTGATGCTTTTGATCTTGTCGTTGAAGTCGACGAGAATTTCGTTCAGCGGCAGCACGCAGGTCATCATGACGCGTCGCGTATCGAGCGACTCGGTGTGCTCGAGTTGGCCGCGCTTTTCCATGATCAGCTGCATGAGCGGCGAGATGTATTCGTTCGGCACCATGATGAAGCACTTGACGATTGGCTCGCGGATTTCCTCGATGACGCTGAAGTCCGGCAGATACTCCGGGTTGTCCACGTGAAGGATCTCGCCATTGGTTTTGACCACTTCGTAGATGACAGACGGATAGGTCGCGATGATATCCATGTCATATTCGCGCCGCAACCGCTCGAGGATGATTTCCATGTGAAGCAGCCCGAGAAACCCGCAGCGGAAGCCGAAACCGAGGGCCACGCTGCTTTCGGCCTGGAAGACGAACGATGAGTCGTTGATCTGCAGCTTCGCCATCGCCGTTTTCAGGTGTTCAAAGTCCGCCGTGTTGATCGGATAGACGCCGCTGAAGACCATGGGCTGGATTTCCTGGAAGCCCGGCAGCGCCTCGGTCGCGGGGAACCGGGTGCCGGTCAGCGTGTCGCCGATCTTGATCTCGGTCGAGGTCTTGATGTTGGCGATCACGTAGCCCGTGTCGCCCGGTCCGAGGCTTTCCCTCGCCTCCATTTTCGGGGTGAAGACGCCGACCTCCTTCACTTCGTAAGGCCGGTTGTTGCTCATCATCTTGACGCCGTCGCCGGCTTTGAGCGAGCCGCTCATCATGCGGACGTAGGTGACGACCCCGCGATACGAATCGAAAGTCGAATCGAAAACCAGCGCCCGCACCTTGTCGTCCGGCCATTGGGCCGGCGGCGGGATGCGGTGGATGACGGCCTCAAGGATGTCTTCGATCCCGAGGCCCGCCTTCGCGCTGGCCAGGATGGCTTCGCTGGCCGGAATGGCCAAGATGTCCTCGAGTTGTTTTTTGACCGTGGGGATGTCCGCATTCGGCAGGTCGATCTTGTTGATCACCGGGACGATGGTGAGGCCCTGTTTGTTGGCCAGATGCACGGTGGCAACGGTCTGCGCCTCGACCCCCTGGGCGGCGTCGACAATCACGAGGGCTCCCTCGCAGGCAGCGAGGGAGCGGGAGACTTCGTAGGCGAAATCCACGTGGCCTGGTGTGTCGAGCAGGTTGAGTTTGTATTCCTGGCCGTCTTTCGCCACGTAGCGCATGGCCACGGGGTGCATTTTGATCGTGATCCCGCGCTCGCGCTCGAGGTCCATCGAATCGAGCAACTGGTCCTGCTTCTGCCGCTCGGAAATGGTGCGCGTCATTTCGAGCAGGCGATCGGACAATGTGGTCTTACCGTGGTCGATGTGGGCGATGATGCAAAAATTGCGCGTGTTCCGCATGGTGTAGAACCGGCGAGTATCCTTGACCCGCGCTCCGCGGTCAAACGCCGCGTAGTCTTCCGGGGTTTGCCCGCGGCGGCCCATTCGGTCATGGTGGGGGAATGGACAACCCGCGGATCCGCAAACTCATCATCATCGCTGCTGTCGTCTTCGCCGCCCTCCTCCTGCCGCTCGGGCTGCTTGTTTTCGGGGTCCGCGGCATTTGGAAGGAACGCGCGGAGCAGCGTGCATCCCAGGCCCAGTTCAGCGAGGCGCTCCGGCTGTCGCTGGAGAAAACCGCCGACGTGGTGTTGCCTGCTCCGACTCTGGGCGATGGGGCGATGGTCGTGGCCTTGCCCCTGGAGAAATTCGAGGATGAACTGCAGCGTGTGGTCCGCTTGGCCGCGGGTGTCGGGGGAACAGCTTCTTCTTGGAATGATGGCGAGACCGTGCGGGTCGTGGCCAATGTGCCGTCCAGTGCCGAGGTCCTTTTTCGTGAATCGGTCGAACGCGGGGTTTACGACCTCAATGCCGCCGGGGAGTCCGGCACCATGGTCATGGTCGAGGTTCTGCTCCAGCCGGCTGCTCCGAAGCAGAAGAAGGTTAAAAAGCAGAAGTAGCCGTCCGCCGGCTTCAAGGTTTCCGTTTCCCAGTTACGCCGTAAATCTGGGCGCTGTAAGGCGCCAGGCTGACCGGCCGTGTGTTGCCGGTCGCGCCCGTTTGGTCAGCCGCCATTCCGGTGAAGCCCCCGCCGTATTGCGGATCGTCGGTGTTCACGAGCAAGGTCCATTCCGCCTCGCTCGGGAAGACGAGAGGCTCATCCTCAATCGCGTGGGGCGAGAAATTGACCGCCACAATGAGATCCTCCTCCGGACGTCCCGGAAGATAGCGGCGGTAGACTAGCAGCTGCTTTGCCGTGTCCTCCTCAAGGATGCGAATGCGCGTGTCCTGCAAGGCGCCGCTCTGGCCATTCAGATTGCGCCGGAGATGGATGAGGTCTCGGAAGAGCTTGGTCGATCTCTCCGACAGGTCGCCGCGCTCCCAGTCCAGCGGATTGGTGTCGTGGAATTCCGCCTCCTCGAGCAGTTCTTGTCCCATGAATATCAGCGGCACCCCCGGCGCGGTGAGAGTGAGCACGCCGGCCAGCGCGTGCTTGCGGCGGGCCACCAGCCCGTGCGGGTCCTTCGGGTCCACCTCGGCGATGATGCGCCGCTTGTTATTTAGCTTCCCCGTTTCATCGTGGTTCTCGGTGTAGACCACACGGCTGAGCCCGAGATCCGACTGCATCCGCGCGGCGACATCCGTGACATCGGTCTCGCCCGGCGGCCGCACCAACTGGGGGACCACGCCCAGCTCACCCCGGTCCCCCGCGTGGTGAAACCCGTATTCCCAAGAACCGTCGAAGCGGTCATCGCCTACGGCGTCCTCGGCCAGGCTGATCTTTCCCGGATACTCGGTGCGGATCATTTTTGCGATCTCGTCGATCAGCTTTTCGCCCTCCGGATTGTCGGCGGCGCCATTGTTGTAGCGGATAATATTAGCGACTGAATCCCAGCGCAGCCCGTCCACCCGGTATTCGTCGAAAAGCATGCGAATGTGGTCCGTGATGAAGGCCCGCACCTCCTTGCGCCCGAAGTCAGGGCGCGGCCCCCATGCGGTCGTGCCGCGTTCCTCGTCCTCGTAGAAATAAATCCCGTGCCGATTGTCCCCGCCGCCGTAGCCGTCAAATTGCTTCAGATCGAGGCCGTCCGGCCCGTAGTGGTTGTGCACCACATCGATGTGCACCGCGATCCCCCGGCGGTGCGCCTCCCTGACGAATTCGCGCAACGCATCGGGTCCGCCGTAAGCCCGTTCGATGCTGTAAAGGTCGGTCGGGTTGTAACCCCAGCTGTGCTTGCCGTTGAACTCGTTGACCGGCATGAGGAGCACGCAATTGACCCCGAGAGCCTTGAGGTGATCCAACCGGTCGGCGGCATCGCGCAAAGTAGCCATTTCTCCATCGTCGGGCGAAGGGTCGTGGAAGGTGCCCGGGTGCAGTTGGTAGATGACCAGGTCGCCCAGCTTGGAGGTCGGCGGCGTGGTCTCTTCCCAGTCGAAGGCGGTCGGATCATGAACCACCGATTTGCCGGCCGCGGACAACTCACGTCCGCGCGGGTCGCGCCGCTCGAGATCGCCATTGAGGAGAAACATGTATTCCCCGCCGGGTTTTGCCTTGGTCAAGGCCGACGTCCAGACCCCGGTCTCCTCATCCAAAGTCATGGTGTCCGCCTGCGGCCGCCAACCGTTGAAATCCCCGATCACCGCGGCGGTTTGCGCATGAGGCGCCCAGACCCGGAACGTTGTGCCGAGAATTTTCCCCGTTTTGTCGCGATGGAGGCTCGCCCCAAGTTGGTCTGCCCGCCCCTCCGGAATGGCGGCTGCAGGCGTTGCGCTCGGCGCCCCGGTCGGTGCCGGTGCCGGCGGAGGGGTGGGTGCCGGCTTGGTCATTTCCCCGGCGGCTACCTCGCGCAGATTCGTCGCCTCATGGGGAAGTCGCAACGAACCTTCCCGATAGCGCACCTCCACGGTCTCGGCATCGAGACGGACCAGTGCGACCTCCTTGCCTTTGTCGATTTTCACTTTGCCGGCCAAGCGGCCCTCGTAAATGACCGGAAAGGTGGCGTCTTCTTGCAGGGTCAGACTGGCCGGTCGCCGATCCGGATTTTCGATCAGCCAAGCCACGGGGTCAGCGGCCTCGGGTTCCGGCTCGGGACTTGGTTCCGGTGTCACTTCCGGCGTCGGCGTGGGTGTCGGGGCGGGTGCCACCGGAGCCGTCGGCGGCTTGATCAGATTACTAGCCCATTCGAGGGCGCGATGAGCCAGTTCGCGCATCGCTTCGACGGGAAGCCGCTCGCCGCGCCACTGGTTGAATCCCCATCCCGCACCACCGAGCAGTCCGAGCAGGGCCAGAGCAAAGAAGAACCGGCGAATCCGTCGCTGACGCTTCCAAGCTTTCAGCTGATGGTTGATTTTCGGTGCGGACGGCAGAGAGGGATCGGAGGGCAAAGGCGGCTGCGGAACGGGCGGACCCGGCGCCGCAGCCGTTGGGGGCAGAACGAAGCCACCCTCGCACAAGGGGCACGCGACCTCGTGTCCCGCCCACGCCTCGTCCACTTCGAGCACTTGGTGACAATGTGGGCAGGTGATACGCACGGTGCGGGATTGCTAGGTGGGATTAAAGTTGGCCTGTGCCCTCAGTGCAACCTCCCTGCGGATCGCTCTTTTTGACGTGCTGTGCCGGCCTCTGCTCGGTAAATCTGGCAGGTTGATGAGTTCCCCGGCTTCCCGCGACCTGCGTATTTACGACCGCGCGGCCAATATTGCCGACCTCTACCGCTTGGCCGCCGAGGTCTACGGCGCCCTCCCGGCCCAGGCCCACCGGGCGAAGTCCGCCGATTTCCAGACCCGCAGCTACCGCGAGCTCTATGACACCGCGTGCGCTTTGGGTACGGCTTTTATCGGGCTCGGACTGCAAGCCCGTCAGCACGTGGCCATTGTCTCGGATAACCGCCCGGAATGGATGCTCTGCGATGCGGCGGTCCTGCTCTGCGGCGGGGCCGATGTGCCGCGTGCGGCGGACACCACCGAGCAGGAGATTTCCTTCATCGTGGCCCACAGTGACGCGGTGCTCCTCGTGGCCGAGAACAAGACCGTGCTGCAGCGCGTGCTCGCGGTCCGCGCTGCCCTGCCCAAGGTGAAACAGATTGTCCTCATCGAGGGTGAACCGCCCGAAGGCAGCGGAGTGCACAAGTTGTCCGACCTGCTCGAGCGCGGACGCCACCTGCGCGCCACGGGCGACCGGGTCATCGAGGAACGCCTCGCCGGGATCAAGGGCGGCGACCTCTTCACCATCATCTACACCTCCGGCACCACGGGGGAACCCAAGGGCGTCATGCTCACGCACGACAACATGCTCTCCCAAGCGCGCTATCTTCCGTTCGACCTGACCCCGGGTGACCGCATCCTTTCCATCTTGCCGGTTTGGCACAGTTACGAGCGGGTCTTCGAAATGGTCACGGTCAGCCACGGCAGTTGCACCTACTACACCAGCCTGCGGGCGATCGGGGAGGATCTGCGCAAAGCGCGTCCGACCTGGATGGCCTCCGCGCCACGGCTTTGGGAAGGCCTCTACAATCGCATCCTGCAAAATGTGTCCCAAGCACCGCCCCTTCGCCGCGCTCTCTTCCGCGCCGCCTACCATTGCTCGCGCGAATACCAATCGGCTTGGTTTTTCCTCACCGGCCGCCGCCTCGACCTGCACGGCCGCTCCCGGCCGCAATCTCTCGGCCTCGCCGCCTCCAGTCTGGCCAAACTTCTCCTCTACGCACTACCCCACAAAATCCTCGATCTCCTCGTGCTGAAAAAGTTGCGCGGGGTCGTGGGGGGCGAATTCCGCGGCACGGTCTCCGGCGGAGGCGCCCTCCCGCCGCACATCGATGAATTCTTCAACTTCATCGGTATTCCTGTGTTCGAGGGCTATGGCATGACCGAGACCTCGCCCGTGCTTGCGGTGCGCACCTGGCGCAAGCTGGTCATCGGCACCGTCGGTCCTTTCTGGCCGCACACCGAGATCCGCATCATCGATCCGGCGGACGGCAAGGTGATCTATCCTTCGGAACCGCACGGCCAAGACGGCCGGGGCCGCAAAGGCGAGATCCACGCCAAAGGCCCGCAGGTCATGAAGGGATACTACAAAAACCCCGAGGCCACCGCCAGGGTGCTCAAGGACGGATGGATGAACACCGGGGACATCGGCATGGTCACCTTCAACGACTGCCTGAAAATTCTCGGCCGCTCGAAGGAAACCATTGTCCTGCTCAGCGGCGAAAACGTCGAACCGGTCCCCCTCGAGGCCCAACTCCTCGAGTCGCGCTTCATCGAGCAATGCATGGTCGTCGGCCAGGACGAAAAAAATCTTGGCGCGCTCATCGTTCCCTCCGTCGAAGCACTCAAAGCCGGGGGCTTCGCCGTCGAAGACCTGACCTCGGCCGAGCACAACCCGCGTATCGCCGAGGCCATCAACGCCGAAGTCCGCCGTTTGGTCAGCCGCGAGCAGGGGTTCAAACCTTTTGAATTCATCCTCGCCTGGCGCTTCGCCCCCAAGCCCTTCGAGGTCGGCGACGAACTCACCGCCACCTTCAAACCTAAGCGCCACGTCATCACCGAAAAATATTCCGCCCTGATCGACGAGATGTACGAGCAGACCCGCACCGTGCGGAAAATGTAGCGCGGCGCAAAGCGCAGTGATCCGGCCGATTCGTCGGCGAGGACGCCGGTGCTGCAGCAATTGTCGCGGCACCGTCCCAGGCGCCGGAATGACAAGCGCTTGTCTTCGTCCGTCTCAGACCCTTTGGGGCAAATGCTCCGTGCAGTATTCCTCGCCGTCCGCGGCCACACGGAAGTCGAGTTCCACATGGGATACTTCGGTGCGACCGCACTGGCTGCATCGGTGCACGGTGACCTCCTCCGCGCCGCGGAACTTGGCCAGCCGCAAGGCATCGGTGCGCTGGCTGCGCCAGTTGCGGACCAAGCCGGGCAGGAAGAAGACCAGGTAGTTCAGCAAGGAGGCCGCCATGGCCATTTTGGCCGGGGGCGGCAGGACGACAAATTGCAGGGCGAAAAGCCCGGCCAGGACCCAGGCGATGTATTTGACCCGCACGCGCAGGATGAAGAAGAGGAAAATTTCGTAATTCGGCGCGATCGTGGCGAAGGCGAAGAACAAGGAAAGATTGAGAAAAGTGTTCGACGAGGCCCCGCCGAAAAAAAAGGCCGCGACCGTGCACCCGATCATCCCCACGAGGTAGAAAACATTGAGCTTTAGCGCGCCCCAATTCTCCTCCAACGCCGTGGCCAGAAACCACATGAACATGAGGAGGAAGAAAAGCCAGAACCAGCTGTCCGTATGCGGGATGAAAATGTAAGTGACCAACCTCCAGACCTCGCCCTGCATGATCTTGGCCGGATCGAGCACGAGCATGCCGGCATAGGCCGGTTCCACCTGCACCAGCATGAAGGTCAGGGCATTGAACAAGACCACCGCCTTGAGCAGGCCCGGCGTGCCCAACCACGGCACGCGGACCTCAAGGAACCGCCAGAATTTTGCCACGCCCGGATCGGTCATTCCAGTGGTGGTTTCTGCTGCCAAGGCCAGCGCCCGTTGATTTCCAATTCAAGCGAGAAGCTGAGAAAAGTGCGGATGATCACGATGGCGCCGAGCACCGCCATGTTCTGCAGAGTGGGGGCCACGGCCACCGTCTTGATGATATCGCCCGCCACGAGCAACTCCAGACCGAGCAAAATCGCCCGCCCCAAGTTCTGGCGGTAGGCCATGTAACGGTCCAGCCCCGGCGGCGGAGCACTGAGCAAGGCACGGCCCGTCGCGCCGATGATGCCCAGCACGATCACGGCGACCCCCGCGGCATCCACGAACATCCCGACGTGTTCCATGGTGGTGAGAAATGAGTTCATCGCCGGCCAGATTGACCCGCGCGCGCGCGCCGGACAAGTTCGCATCCGCGTCCGGACTGGCCAGTCGGGTAGTGCAACAATCTGTCTGTAAAAGTGGTTCTGCCTGACTGACGCACTCCGGGTGTTCCGGAGGCGCAGCGAAGCGGAGCCGTAGGAACACCCGGAGTGCGTCTTGGCCTTTT
>Ga0247838_1001181_pt1 | contig 38411 bp, 34 predicted proteins | sample LaCruzMarch2015__5_FD_189097 | JGI IMG/M metagenome (GOLD analysis project Ga0247838, IMG submission 189097) | Freshwater microbial communities from meromictic Lake La Cruz, Castile-La Mancha, Spain - LaCruzMarch2015_15m | ecosystem: Environmental > Aquatic > Freshwater > Lake | place: Spain... | reverse complement strand
TCAGGTTACCGTTGCCCTATGACCACCGAACACCTCGATGCCCGCCCGTTGCTGGCGAGCGCCCTGGTGACCGCGATCGATCACGTCGGCGTTGCGGTACCAAATCTCGATGAGGCCATCGCGTGGTACCACGACGTCCTCGGAATGATCGTCGTGCACGAGGAGATCAATACCGAACAGGGTGTGCGCGAGGCGATGCTCGCGGTGCGCGGCGCGCCGGCCGGCAGTTCCCAAATTCAGTTGATGGCGCCGCTGGATGACACCTGCACGATCGCCAAGTTCCTCAACAAGCGCGGTCCGGGAATCCAGCAGTTGGCCTGCCGGGTCAGCGACATCGACGCCCTTTCCGAGCGCCTTCGCGACAAAGGCGTGCGACTGCTCTACGACGAGCCTCGGCGCGGCACGGCGAACTCCCGGATCAACTTCATCCATCCCAAGGACGCCGGTGGCGTGCTCGTAGAACTCGTCGAGCCGGCCCAGCACTAGGTCTCTAGGACCACTTGCGGGTCGGTCCACGATTGGCCCGATTGGCCCAGCACGGGGTATGCCAGTGCCTGCGGTCATCGCCGTCCGGATCGTCGATGCGCAGGACTACCACGTGCGCCGTCCCGGGCCGGATCTCATGGTCACAGCCCGGGCACCGATAGGTCTTGACGGCGCGGTACCCCGGTACCGGACGGACTTCATAATCGCGGCCGTCCGTGCCTGCTTCCACCCGACGCGGCATCGGTGGGCCCCCGGCCCCCGGCCGCCGTTGCGATCGTCGCCGGGGTGCCATCAGAACAGCCGAAATTCGTCGCTGTCCAAACCGCGCATCATGTCGTAGTCGAGAGTGAGACAACGGATCCCGCGATCGGTAGCCAGCGTTCGGGCCTGTGGCTTGATTTGTTGAGCGGCGAAGACGCCGGCGACAGGCGCCAGCAGGCTGTCCCGGTTGAGCAGTTCCAGGTAGCGGGTCAATTGCTCCACGCCGTCGATCTCGCCGCGACGTTTGATCTCCACCGCCACCGAGCGCCCCTCGGCGTCGCGGCACAGAATGTCGACAGGACCGATCGCGGTCATGTACTCGCGCCGCACCAGGGTGTAGCCGTCGCCGAGTAGCTCGATGTGTTCAGCCAACAGTTCCTGCAGGTGGGCCTCGACACCGTCCTTGACAAGTCCCGGGTCAACGCCCAACTCATGGCTCGAGTCGTGTTCGATCTGTTCGATGGTGATTCGCAACTGCTCGCCCGACTTGTTCTCGACAATCCAGATCGGTTGCTCACCGTCAGCGCACTCGGTGAGCTGGCATGGCGGACTCATCCAGTTCAGCGGCTTATAGGCGCGGTCGTCGGCGTGGATGCTGACCGAGCCATCGGCCTTGATGAGCAACAGCCGACGAGCCGAGGGCAGGTGGGCGGTGAGCCGGCCGAGGTAGTCCACCCGGCATTGGGCGATCACGAGTCGCACCGGTTCAGCTTAGGGTGCCGCCGACGAATTAGGCTGACGCCACCATGACGTCCACACCGAGCGTCGCACAGCGGCTAGGCCGCATTCTGGAACGGCTCACCCGACAGAGCGGACGGCTGTCCCGAACGCCGGCCTACGGGTCACTCCTGCTGGGCCGGGCCTCGGAGGGCGCCGCCCAACGCCGGCTGAGGATCCAGATCATTCTCACCGCGTTCATCGTGGCGGTGAACGTGATCGGAATCGCGCTGACCCTTCTGCTGGTGGTGATCGCCTTCCCGGAACCCAGTGTGTTCGACGACGTACCGCGGTGGCTGCCGTTCATCGTCACGCCCGGGTACGTCGTCGCGGCGGTGGCTTTCGGCACCTGGTGGATCCACTATCGGACCCTGAAAGATCTGCGCTGGGCGATCGAGGCCCGCACCCCCACCCCTGCCGACCAGCGCAGCGCCTTCATGACGCCGTGGCGAATTGCTCTGGCGCACTTGGTGTTATGGGGAACCGCCGCAGTCGTTTTCTCAGTGCTCTTCGGCCGCTACGATACCGATTTCATCCCCCGACTGGCCCTCACGGTGGGTTTCTGCGGTGTGGTGGTGGCCACCACCTGCTACCTGTCGGCGGAGTTCGCGTTGCGCCCGGTCGCGGCGCAGGCTTTGGCCATCGGGCCACCTCCACGTCGCCTCGCGCCCGGAATCATGGGCCGAACCCTGACGGTGTGGATGCTGTGTTCGGGAGTGCCGATGATCGGAATCGGCCTGATCGCCCTGTTCTCGCTGCTGCTACGCAATCTCACCCAGCGCCAACTCGAGGTCGCGATCCTGATCACCTCTGCAGCCAGCCTCATCGTCGGATTCCTATTGACGTGGATCCTGGCCTGGTTGACGACGACCCCGGTACGGGTGGTGCGGGCGGCGTTGCGCCGGGTCGAGGAGGGTGACCTCGATGCCAGCGTGGTGGTGTTCGACGGCACCGAACTCGGGGAACTTCAGCGGGGATTCAACTCGATGGCCGCCGGCCTGCGCGAGCGCGAACAGGTGCGTGACCTGTTCGGCAAGCATGTGGGGCGCGAGGTTGCGGCTGCGGCCGAGCAGCAGCGGCCCACACTCGGCGGCGAAATACGCCACGTCGCGGTCGTCTTCGTCGACGTGGTCGGATCAACCAAACTGGTCAGCACCAAACCACCGATGGAGGTCGTCGACCTGCTCAACCGCTTCTTCGCGGTGATCGTCGAGGAGGTCGGCCGCCACCACGGACTCGTGAACAAGTTCGAGGGCGACGCCGCGCTCGCGGTCTTCGGCGCACCGGTAACCCTGGATAACCCTGAGAACGACGCGCTGGCGGCCGTCCGTGCGATCGCGCGGCGGTTGACCCGTGAGGTGCCCGAGTGCCCGGCCAGGATCGGAGTGGCAGCTGGTCAGGTGGTGGCCGGTAACATCGGCGCAAACGAGCGATTCGAGTATACGGTGATCGGCGAGCCGGTCAACGAGGCGGCCCGGCTGGCCGAACTGGCGCGTTCGGAGCCGAGTCGGGCGCTGGCGTCGGCGACAACGGTCACGGCCGCCTCAGAGACCGAGCAACGGTTCTGGCGCCTCGGCAGGCCGGTTCGATTGCGCGGCTATGACGAACGGGTCCGGATCGCCAGCCTCTTGGGTGGCGGCTGACCCGCTGCAGCCCTGTTGTCCCGATATCACAGTTGTCCCTGTGTCATTGTTGTCTGATGCCCTTTGCGCATCGGAACGTGCATTATCGGACCGTGCCCAGCCCCATCGGTGAGCTGACGCTGGCCGGGATCGGCTCGACCCTGACGCACCTGCTGATGTCCGATCAGGCGCATTCCCCGGACCGCGCGGGGTGGGAACCCGCCGGCCCGGAGACCTTCGCCGGCGTGGCCGCCCAACTCGAGGCCTTCTTCGCCGGTGAACTCACCACGTTCGAGGTTGATCTGGAACTGACGGGCACCGAGTTTCAGCGTCGGGTGTGGGCGGCATTGCAGACAATTCCCTATGGCGAGACGCGTTCGTACGGCCAGATCGCCGAACAGATCGGTTCGCCGACCGCGTCCCGTGCCGTGGGGATGGCCAATGGCCGTAATCCGATCGGCATTATCGTTCCGTGTCACCGGGTTATCGGATCATCGGGCGGCCTCACCGGATATGGCGGCGGCATTGAACGCAAACGCACACTTCTGGAATTGGAAAATGGCGGCATTATTCAATTGACGATGCAATAGGAAACGCCCCCCGATTTCTCGGGGGGCGTTCCGTTAATGTGTGTTCGGCGGTGTCCTACTTTTCCACCCTCTTGGGTAGTATCATCGGCGCTGGCTGGCTTAGCTTCCGGGTTCGGGATGGGACCGGGCGTTTCCCTGCCGCTATGGCCGCCGTAACTCTATTCAGATGTGTTTTCATCTGGGTGTGTTTGGTGGTGGGGGTGCGGTGTTATTCCGCGCGGATTCGTGGTTGCGAGTTTGTGTGTAAGTTTTCGGCCGGTTAGTGCCAGTTCCCTGCGCACATTACTGTGCTTATAGGTCTGGTCTATCAATCCCGTGTTCTGCGGGGGGCCTTATCCCACTTAATGGGTGAGAAGCCTGGTCTTGGAGAAGGTTTCCCGCTTAGATGCTTTCAGCGGTTATCCTGTCCGAACGTAGCTATCCAGCCGTGCCACTGGTGTGACAACTGGTGGACCAGAGGTTCGTCCGTCCCGGTCCTCTCGTACTAGGGACAGCTTTCCTCAAGCTTCTGACGCGCGCGGCGGATAGAGACCGAACTGTCTCACGACGTTCTAAACCCAGCTCGCGTGCCGCTTTAATGGGCGAACAGCCCAACCCTTGGGACCTGCTCCAGCCCCAGGATGCGACGAGCCGACATCGAGGTGCCAAACCATCCCGTCGATATGGACTCTTGGGGAAGATCAGCCTGTTATCCCCGGGGTACCTTTTATCCGTTGAGCGACACCCCTTCCACTCAGAGGTGCCGGATCACTAGTCCCGACTTTCGTCCCTGCTCGACGTGTCTGTCTCGCAGTCAAGCTCCCTTGTGCACTTGCACTCAACACCTGATTGCCGTCCAGGTTGAGGGAACCTTTGGGCGCCTCCGTTACTTTTTAGGAGGCAACCGCCCCAGTTAAACTACCCACCAGGCACTGTTCCTGAACCGGATATACGGTTCGAAGTTAGAGGTCCAATACGATCAGAGTGGTATTTCAACAACGACTCCGCAATTACTGGCGTAATTGTTTCACAGTCTCCCACCTATCCTACACAAACCGTATCGAACATCAATACCAAGCTATAGTGAAGGTCCCGGGGTCTTTTCGTCCTGCCGCGCGTAACGAGCATCTTTACTCGTAGTGCAATTTCGCCGAGTCTATGGTTGAGACAGTTGAGAAGTCGTTACGCCATTCGTGCAGGTCGGAACTTACCCGACAAGGAATTTCGCTACCTTAGGATGGTTATAGTTACCACCGCCGTTTACTGGGGCTTAAATTCTCCGCTTCACCTTACGGTTAACGGGTCCTCTTAACCTTCCAGCACCGGGCAGGCGTCAGTCCGTATACATCGTCTTGCGACTTCGCACGGACCTGTGTTTTTAGTAAACAGTCGCTTCTCACTGGTTTGTGCCACCCCCCACCGCTGCCGGCCGCGAAGGCCTTCACAGTAAGGGGTCCTCCTTCTCCCGAAGTTACGGAGGTATTTTGCCGAGTTCCTTAACCATAGTTCACTCGTACGCCTTGGTATTCTCTACCTGACCACCTGTGTCGGTTTGGGGTACGGGCCGTGTGTGTGCTCGCTAGAGGCTTTTCTCGGCAGCACAGGATCACCAAATTCGCCTCAATCGGCTATGCATCACCTCTCAGGATATGTGAACGACGGATTTACCTATCGTTCTCCCTACGGGCTTGCCCCAGTATTACCACTGACTGGTATGGCTACCTTCCTGCGTCACCCCATCGCTTGACTACTACCAATCCGGGTCCCACGCAGCCGGTGGCCTTCGCACCCCTCGAAAGGAGATTGATCGACCACCTTTTGGGTGGTTAGCAGAACTGATTCGTCATGGGCGCCCACACACGGGTACGGGAATATCAACCCGTTGTCCATCGACTACGCCTGTCGGCCTCGCCTTAGGTCCCGACTCACCCTGGGCGGACTGGCCTGCCCCAGGAACCCTTGGTCTTTCGGCGGGCAAGGTTCTCACTTGCCTTATCGCTACTCATGCCTGCATTCTCACTCCCGCACCCTCCACCACTAGATCACTCTGTGGCTTCACTGGATGCAGGACGCTCCCCTACCCAACGTATAAATACGTTGCCGCGGCTTCGGCGGTGTGCTTGAGCCCCGCTACATTATCGGCGCACAATCACTTGACCAGTGAGCTATTACGCACTCTTTCAAGGGTGGCTGCTTCTAAGCCAACCTCCTGGTTGTCTGGGCGACTGCACATCCTTTTCCACTTAGCACACGCTTAGGGGCCTTAGCCGGCGATCTGGGCTGTTTCCCTCTCGACGCACGGAGCTTATCCCCCGCCGTCTCACTGCCACGCTCTTGGACTTACCGGCATTCGGAGTTTGGCTGACGTCAGTAACCCTGTGGGGCCCATCGGCCATCCAGTAGCTCTACCTCCGGTAAGAAACACGCGACGCTGCACCTAAATGCATTTCGGGGAGAACCAGCTATCACGGAGTTTGATTGGCCTTTCACCCCTACCCACAACTCATCCCCTCAGTCTTCAACCTAAGTGGGTTCGGGCCTCCACGCGGTCTTACCCGCGCTTCACCCTGGCCATGGGTAGATCACTCCGCTTCGGGTCCAGAACACGCCACTACACCACGCACTATTGCGTGGATACGCCCTATTCAGACTCGCTTTCGCTACGGCTACCCCTCGACGGGTTAACCTTGCGACATGTCCCTGACTCGCAGGCTCATTCTTCAAAAGGCACGCCATCACCCCACGTAGAACGAGGGCTCTGACGGATTGTAGGCACACGGTTTCAGGTACTATTTCACTCCCCTCCCGGGGTACTTTTCACCATTCCCTCACGGTACTAATCCGCTATCGGTCACTGGGAAGTATTCAGGCTTACCGGGTGGTCCCGGCAGATTCACAGCAGATTCCACGAGCCCGCTGCTACTCGGGAACTCATCTCAGCAGAGATCGTGTTTTCACCTACGGGGCTCTCACCCTCTACGGCAGGCCATCCCAAGCCATTTCGATTAACACGATCTTTTCTTACTGCTGCCCAGACCGGCAGATCTGGGAAAGACAAGCCCCACAACACCGAACACACAACCCCTGCCGGGTATCACATGCATCCGGTTTAGCCATCCTCCGCTTTCGCTCGCCACTACTCACGGAATCACTTTTGTTTTCTCTTCCTACGGGTACTGAGATGTTTCACTTCCCCGCGTTCCCCCCCGCCACCTATGTATTCAGTGACGGGTGACACGACATCACTCGTGCCGGGTTTCCCCATTCGGACATCCTCGGATCAATGCTCGGTTGGCAGCTCCCCGAGGCTTATCGCAGCCTCCTACGTCCTTCATCGGCTCCCAGTGCCAAGGCATCCACCATGCGCCCTTAAACACTTACAAACACAAAACCAATATTAGAAATTGCACATCAACGAGACAACCACCACTGTCCACCAACTCCCGAATGGGGGCCGGCGGCACCGGGTCGTCGCTCGCTAGATGCTCGCAACCACTATCCACGAATCAAACACCACACACCCCACCACCAAGCGGGGCGACAACAACCCACCCCCAACGGGGGCGAGATCACCGCCGGTCTCCCCTGCGAAGGGGGCCCGACAAAACGGGCACGGAGGTGACGGGCTTGTTGTCTCAAAGCCCAATAGTGTGTCTGGCGATTCCTTCACCGGCCCTTCCCGATCGCTCGGGTCCCGTACCGGGAAAACGTTTGTTGTGCACCCAACCGGACGACCCACTACAGGCGCCGGCGATCTTCTCCCAACCACCGAGTCCCACTGATGTGGGGGTGGGGGAACAATACTGGTGCTCCTTAGAAAGGAGGTGATCCAGCCGCACCTTCCGGTACGGCTACCTTGTTACGACTTCGTCCCAATCGCCGATCCCACCTTCGACGGCTCCCTCCCTTGCGGGTTAGGCCACCGGCTTCGGGTGTTACCGACTTTCATGACGTGACGGGCGGTGTGTACAAGGCCCGGGAACGTATTCACCGCAGCGTTGCTGATCTGCGATTACTAGCGACTCCGACTTCACGGGGTCGAGTTGCAGACCCCGATCCGAACTGAGACCGGCTTTAGAAGGATTCGCTCCACCTCGCGGCTTCGCAGCCCTTTGTACCGGCCATTGTAGCATGTGTGAAGCCCTGGACATAAGGGGCATGATGACTTGACGTCATCCCCACCTTCCTCCGAGTTGACCCCGGCAGTCTCTCACGAGTCCCCGGCATTACCCGCTGGCAACATGAGACAAGGGTTGCGCTCGTTGCGGGACTTAACCCAACATCTCACGACACGAGCTGACGACAGCCATGCACCACCTGCACACAGGCCACAAGGGAATACCTATCTCTAGGCACGTCCTGTGCATGTCAAACCCAGGTAAGGTTCTTCGCGTTGCATCGAATTAATCCACATGCTCCGCCGCTTGTGCGGGCCCCCGTCAATTTCTTTGAGTTTTAGCCTTGCGGCCGTACTCCCCAGGCGGGGTACTTAATGCGTTAGCTACGGCACGGATCCCAAGGAAGGAAACCCACACCTAGTACCCACCGTTTACGGCGTGGACTACCAGGGTATCTAATCCTGTTCGCTCCCCACGCTTTCGCTCCTCAGCGTCAGTTACTGCCCAGAGACCCGCCTTCGCCACCGGTGTTCCTCCTGATATCTGCGCATTCCACCGCTACACCAGGAATTCCAGTCTCCCCTGCAGTACTCCAGTCTGCCCGTATCGCTCGCACGCTCACAATTGAGTTGTGAGATTTCACGAACGACGCGACAAACCACCTACGAGCTCTTTACGCCCAGTAATTCCGGACAACGCTCGGACCCTACGTATTACCGCGGCTGCTGGCACGTAGTTGGCCGGTCCTTCTTCTGTAGGTACCGTCACTTGCGCTTCGTCCCTACTGAAAGAGGTTTACAACCCGAAGGCCGTCATCCCCCACGCGGCGTCGCTGCATCAGGCTTGCGCCCATTGTGCAATATTCCCCACTGCTGCCTCCCGTAGGAGTCTGGGCCGTATCTCAGTCCCAGTGTGGCCGGACACCCTCTCAGGCCGGCTACCCGTCGTCGCCTTGGTAGGCCTTAACCCCACCAACTAGCTGATAGGCCGCGGGCCCATCCCACACCGCAAAAGCTTTCCACCCCGGGACATGCATCCCGAGGTCATATCCGGTATTAGACCCAGTTTCCCAGGCTTATCCCGAAGTGCAGGGCAGATCACCCACGTGTTACTCACCCGTTCGCCACTCGTGTACCCCGAAGGGCCTTACCGTTCGACTTGCATGTGTTAAGCACGCCGCCAGCGTTCGTCCTGAGCCAGAATCAAACTCTCCAAACAAAAACAACCCATCGCAAGGACAGGTGAATTCACAATCAGAGATTGATCAAGCAACCAAGAAAAACCTTGGCAAAACCACGCCCCCACACGGGGGTGTCAGGGCATGGCAAAAACAAACAACAAACAAAAACCACCAAACACACTATTGAGTTCTCAAACAACAAGACCCGCTAGAAACCCGCGAGCAGGGCAACCCTACTAGCATACTTCACATCGGGATCGAGAGCAACCGCCCGGCTGCCTTCCCTTGCGGGTACGGCGCGACCAATGCCTCGAATCGTTAGTGTACGCGATAAATCTCAGCGCCCAAACTCTGAAGGATCTCGACGAACAACGGGTAGCCGCGGTCGACGTGAAACACGTCGTGGACCTCGGTCTCCCCGTCGGCGACAAGGCCGGCCAGCACCAGTCCGGCGCCGGCCCGGATGTCTGAGCACCAGACCGGGGCGCTGGACAACTGCGGAATCCCCCGCACCACTGCGTGATGACCATCAGTCCGGGCGTCCGCCCCGAGTCGGATCATTTCCTCGACGAAGCGGAAGCGCGCCTCGAACACGTTCTCGGTGATCATCGATGTGCCGTCAGCGATGGACGCCATGGCGATCGCCATCGGCTGGAGGTCGGTCGGGAAACCGGGGAACGGCAGCGTCGACACATTGCCCGCCCTGGGCCGCTCGTACTGCACCACCCGGAACCCGTTGTCATGCTGGGTCACCGTTGCCCCGGCGTCATGCAATTTGTGCAGCACCAACTGCAGGTGCGCCGGATCAACACCGGAGATGGAGATGTCGCCGAGTGTCATTGCCGCGGCGATGCCCCACGTGGCCGCGACGATGCGGTCACCGATCACACGATGTTCCGTCGGGTGCAGTTTCGGGCTGCCGGTGATGGTCAGTTTTGACGTACCCGCGCCGGTGATCTGAGCACCCATCTGTATGAGCATCGCGCACAGATCCACCACATCGGGTTCGCGCGCGGCATTGTGGATGGTGGTGACGCCCTCGGCGAGAACCGCGGCCATCAGAATGTTCTCGGTGGCCCCGACCGACGGGAACTCAAGTTGAATCTCGGCACCGCGCAGGCGGTCCGCGGTGGCGACCACACAGCCGTGCTCGATGGTGCAGTCCGCACCCAACTGGCGCAGACCGGACTGGTGCATGTCCAGGGGTCGGGAACCGATCGCGTCACCCCCGGGCAGGGCGACCCGCGCTCGCTTGCACCGACCGACGAGCGGGCCCAACACGCACACCGACGCCCGGAACTGCCGCACGGCGGCGAAGTCGGCCTCATACTTCGGTTCGTCCGGCGAGGTGATGCGAACTACCGATCCATCGAGTTCCACGTTCGCGCCAAGACCCCGAAGCACTTCGGCCATCAGTGGGACATCGAGGATGTCGGGGCAGTTAGTGATCGTGGTGGTGCCCTCGGCCAAGAGACTGGCCGCCATCAGCTTCAGGACGCTGTTCTTGGCGCCGCCCACCGCGACCTCACCGGACAACCGGTTGCCGCCGGTCACCAGGAAGCGTTCGCCCACCGCGTCAGCTTAGTGGAGTGGGGCCGAGGATCTCGTCTGTGCGGCGCGTAGTTTGATCTCCATGGCAGTCCACCTGACCCGCATCTACACCCGCACCGGCGACGACGGCACATCGGGGCTCAGCGATTTCTCCCGGGTGTCCAAAAGCGATCCCCGGCTGATCGCCTACGCAGATTGCGACGAAGCAAACGCGGCGATCGGCGTGGCGGTGGCGCTGGGCCACCCCGAGGATCCACTGCGCGCGGTCCTGACCCGAATCCAGAACGATCTTTTCGATGCCGGTGCGGATCTAGCCACACCCATCGTCGAAAACCCCGAGCGGCCGCCACTGCGGATCACCGAGTCCTATATCGAGCGCCTCGAACAATGGTGCGATCAGTACAACGAGACACTGCCCGCGTTGACGTCGTTCATCCTGCCGGGCGGAACCGCGCTCTCGGCACTGCTGCACGTCGCACGGACGGTGTCCCGGCGCGCTGAACGGTCGGCGTGGATCGCGGTGAACGCACATCCCGACACGGTCAGCCCGCTGCCGGCCCGCTACCTCAACCGCCTGTCAGATCTGTTGTTCATCCTGTCGCGGGTCGCCAATTCCGGTAACGACGTGCTGTGGAAACCGGGTGGGGCAGCCGGCGCAGAGAAGTAGCAGCCGGTCAGGCGGCGCGACGCCGCGATCTGGGCGAGGGACGGGACTCGACCCAGGACAGGAAGGCGGTCAGCGCGCCGCGATCGAGCGCCAGTTCATAGCCGCGCGGCGCATCCGCGGTGGCGTCGAGCAGTTCCAGAACGACGGTCTCCTCGGTCATCAGATCGAACTCGTCGCCACGCGGGGCGCGCCGTGAGACCACTTCCAGGCCGCGCCGTCCCAGTCTGCGATCGGGCCACAGGCGCAGGCTGGACAACCGATAGAACTGGGCTTCGTCGCCGCGGTAGCGCAGCACCCCGTGACGCCAGCCGTGACCGCCGACGGCGGGTATGTCGCGAAGGATCGCCGCCATACCGCCCTGGCCCAGATTCCACAATCTGATGATCAGCGCAAGCACGATCAACAGCAGAACTCCGGTGAGCGCAACCATGATCGTCATCGGCGCGCTCATCGGACTAGTCGAGTTGGCCGAGCGCTCGCAGCCGGGCCCTCCCGCGGGCAGCCGCCCGGGGATCGTCCGAGGCGGCGTCCGCCTTGGCCGCATCCGCGTCGATCTCCGAGGCGAATTCGGCCGACTCGACCAAAATCCGTACGCCTTCCTCGGTCACCGACATATAGCCGCCATCGACGGCGATGCGCAGATCGTCCTCGCCCTCGCGTTCGACTCGGACCATGGCGTCGTCGACCAACTGCGCCACCAACGGGATGTGGTTGGGCAGGATGCCGATTTCACCGGATGTGGTCCGGGTGAAAACGAACGTCGCCTTGCCCGACCAGATCTTGCGTTCGACGGCAACGATGTCGACGTCCAGTTCGGCCACCTCACATCACCTCTCGAAGTCTGATCCGCAGATTCACAACTTGGCGCCGAGACTCGCGGCCTTCTTCTCCAGGTCGTCGAGTCCCCCGATCAGGAAGAACGCCTGCTCGGGCAGATGGTCGAAATCACCCTTGGACAGTTTGTCGAAGGCCTCGACGGTCTCCTTCAGAGGAACCGTCGACCCGGGCTGGCCGGTGAACTGCTCGGCCGCCATCATGTTCTGGCTCAGGAACCGCTCGATACGTCGCGCCCGGTACACCAACTGCTTGTCCTCCTCGGACAACTCGTCGATACCGAGGATGGCGATGATGTCCTGAAGGTCCTTGTAGCGCTGCAGGATACGAATGACCTCCTGGGCGACTCGGTAGTGCTCGTCCCCCACCACGCTGGGGTGCAGGATCGTCGAGCTGGACGCCAACGGATCCACCGCCGGGAAGATGCCCTTGGAGAACACCGCGCGGGAGAGTTCGGTGGTGGCGTCGAGGTGGGCGAAGGTGGTTGCCGGCGCCGGATCGGTGTAGTCGTCGGCGGGAACGTACACGGCCTGCATCGAGGTGATCGACCGACCCCGGGTAGAGGTGATGCGCTCCTGGAGTTCGCCCATCTCATCGGCCAGCGTCGGCTGGTAACCCACCGCCGAGGGCATCCGGCCCAGCAGCGTTGAGACCTCAGAGCCGGCCTGGGTGAACCGGAAGATGTTGTCGATGAACAACAGCACGTCCTGGTTCATCTCGTCCCGGAAGTACTCCGCCATGGTCAGTGCCGAGAGCGCGACGCGCATGCGGGTGCCCGGCGGCTCATCCATCTGACCGAACACCAGCGCGGTGTCCTTGAGCACGTTGGCCTCGCGGAGTTCGACCCAGAGATCGTTGCCTTCGCGAGTGCGCTCCCCCACACCGGCGAACACCGAGGTGCCACCGAAGTTCCGGGCAATGCGGTTGATCATCTCCTGAATGAGCACTGTCTTGCCGACACCTGCGCCGCCGAACAGCGCGATCTTGCCGCCCCGGACGTACGGGGTAAGCAGGTCGACGACCTTCAGGCCGGTCTCGAGCATCTCGGTCCGCGGCTCGAGCTCGTCGAAGGCCGGCGGCCGGCGGTGGATCGACCACTTCTCGAAGTCCTTGCCGTAGCCCGGATCATCGAGGCACACACCCAGGGCGTTGAACACGTGCCCCTTGACGCCATCGCCGACCGGTACCGAGATCGGGGCACCGGTGTCGGTCACCTCGGTGCCGCGCACCAGGCCGTCGGTGGGCTGCATCGATACGCAGCGCACCAGGTTGTCGCCGAGGTGCTGGGCGACCTCGAGGGTCAGGGTTTTAGCCATCGCCGCCAAGGCGATGTCAGCGTGCAGGGCATTGAACAACTCCGGCACCTGGCCGCGAGGGAACTCCACGTCGACGACGGGGCCGGTGACGCGCACCACTCGCCCGGACGTCTCCGTGCCGCCGGAACCTGAACCCGAGCCCGATCCTGAACCCGCGCTGGGGTCGACGATGATGTAGCTGTCTGAACTGACGGTCATGTTTGTTACTTCGCTTCCTGACGGGTTCTACTTCGCTGCGTCTGCGAGGGCATTCGCACCGCCGACGATTTCGGAGATTTCCTGGGTGATCTGGGCCTGGCGCTCCCGGTTGGCCATCAATGTCAGCACCTTGATCAGGTCGTCGGCATTATCGGAGGCCGCTTTCATCGCGCGACGACGAGACGCTGACTCCGAGGCCGCAGCCTCGAGCAGGGCGGAAAAGATCCGGGTCGCTACGTAACGCGGAAGCAGCGACTCGAACAGGGAGGTGGCGTCGGGCTCGAACGAGAACAGCGTGTGCGGCCCGGTGTCGGATTCCACGTACTCGACGACCATCGGTGCGATCCGGCGCGCCTCAGCATTCTGGGTCAGCATCGAGCGAAACTCGGTGAACACGATGTGCAACTCGTCGACGCCGAGAATTCCATCCTCGCCCGCGCCGTCGCCGTCGTCGTCGGCGCCGGCCAGGAACGCCTCCACCAACGTGTCGGCGATCTCCTGAGCGTTCTCATACGTTGGCTTGTCGGTGTAACCCACCCACGAGTCCAGGACCGACCAGTTGCGGAATGTGAAGTAGCTCAACGCCTTCCGTCCGACCACATAGAGCACCGGAGACTTGCCCTCCTCGCGCAGGAGTGCGAAGAGTTCTTCGGAACGACGCAGCAAATTAGCGTTGTAGGCACCGCACAGACCGCGATCCGATGAGACCACCAGCACGGCGGCGCGTTTTGGGTTCTCGCGAGCGACCAGCAGCGGATGGTCCAGGGCCGACGCCGCCGCCAAGTTGGTGAGCATGTCGGTGATCTCGGCCGAATAGGGCCTGGCCGCCTCGACTCGGGCCTGCGCCTTGGCGATGCGAGAAGTCGCGATCAGTTCCTGGGCCTTGGTGATCTTCTTGATCGACCCCGCCGAGCGGATCCGGCCGCGCAACTCGCGCAGTGTGGCTGCCATTACTTCTTCTTCGGCGCGGGTTTGCGGACCTTCACGGACTCCTTCTCGACGTCGGCTTCGTCCATCGCCGCGACATGCGCGTTCGGCACCACCGAACTGCCGTCGGAGGTCGCGAAACCATTCTTGAAGTCGGCGACTGCCGCCACCAGGCTCGCCTCGGTGTCCTCGCTGAGCTTCTCGGTGTCGCGAATCTCGCTGAGAATGCCGGGATTCGACGCCGCGAGGTGCTCAAGGAACTCCGCCTCGAAGCGGCCCACGTCGGCGACCGGAACCGAATCGAGGTGCCCCTTGGTACCCAGGAAGATCGCCACCACCTGATCCTGCACCGGCATCGGGCTGTACTGCGGCTGCTTGAGCAGTTCGACGAGGCGAGCGCCGCGCTCCAGTTGGGCCTTCGACGTCTCGTCGAGGTCGGAGGCGAACGCGGCGAAGGCTTCCAGTTCGCGGTACTGCGACAGGTCCAGGCGCAGCGAGCCCGCCACCTCTTTCATCGCTTTGATCTGCGCGGCGCCACCGACGCGGGACACCGAGACGCCGACGTTAATGGCCGGCCGCACGCCCTGATTGAACAGGTCGGTCTCCAGGAAGCACTGGCCGTCGGTGATCGAGATGACGTTGGTGGGAATGTAGGCGGAGATGTCGTTGGCCTTGGTTTCGATCACCGGCAGGCCGGTCATCGAACCGCCGCCGAGTTCATCGGACAGCTTGGCGCAGCGTTCCAGCAGCCGGGAGTGCAAATAGAACACATCTCCCGGATAAGCCTCGCGGCCCGGCGGACGGCGCAGCAGCAGTGAGATCGCGCGGTAGGCCTCGGCCTGCTTGGTCAGATCGTCGAAAACGATCAGCACATGCTTGCCGTCGTACATCCACTCCTGGGCGATCGCCGAACCGGTATAGGCCGCAAGCCATTTGAACCCGGCCGAGTCCGACGCGGGTGCAGCGACGATGGTGGTGTAATCCATCGCGCCGCCCTCTTCGAGCACCCGACGCACGCTGGCGATGGTGGTGCCCTTCTGGCCGATCGCCACATAGACACAGCGGACCTGCTTGTCGGGATCGCCGGTCTCCCAGTTCTGCCGCTGGTTAAGGATCGTATCGACGCAGACCGCGGTCTTGCCAGTCTTGCGGTCGCCGATGATCAACTGACGCTGACCGCGCCCGATCGGGGTCATCGCATCGATCGCCTTGATGCCGGTCTGCAATGGCTGCCGGACGCTCTGACGTTGCACCACTGACGGCGCCTGCACCTCCAGGGCGCGGCGGGTGCTGGCCGCGATGTCGCCGCGGCCGTCAATGGGCTCGCCGAGAGGGTTGACCACCCGCCCCATGAAGGCGTCGCCGACCGGAACCGAGAGCACCTCACCGGTGCGCTTGACCTGCATGCCCTGCTCGATCTTGTCGAACTCGCCGAGGATCACCGCCCCGATGCTGTGCTCGTCGAGGTTGAGCGCCACCCCGAGCACGCCGCCGGCGAACTCCAGCAATTCCTGGGTCATCACCGAGGGCAGGCCCTCGACGTGGGCGATACCGTCGCCGGCGTCGATAACGGTGCCGATCTCCTCCCGCCCGGTGTCCGCCTCGAAACTGGAGACGTAACTGGCGATGGCGCCCTGGATGTCGTCAGCGGAGATGGTCAACTCTGCCATGGCTTCTCGTCTTCCTGCCTTCTTGTCTTGGATGGATCGTGGCTTATCGCCCTGCCCCGGGCGAGCGGCTCTAGTCGGGCAGCCTCGTCGCGGCTGCGGCCAGCCGGGAGGACAGCGTTCCGTCTATCACCTCGTCACCGACTGCGACGGAGAGCCCGCCGAGCAGTTCGGGGTCGACGTTGAGTTGGACCGAGACGGGTTGGTGGTACACGCGAGCCAGCACCTCGGCCAACCGCCGGCGCTGCGTGTCGGTCAACTCGTCGGCCGCCTGCACCTCGGCGACGATTTCGCCGCGGCGTGCGACGGCGAGCTGGGCCAATTCGAGAACCGCTTCGTCGGCGCGCTGCCCATGCAGGAGTTCGACGGTCTGGGCCAATAGTGCCGCGGCCGTGGGGTTGCTGCCACCGGCTCGATCGAGGACGCCGCGCAGCAGTGCAACCCGCTCCGACGCCGGCTTCGAGTAGTCACCGAGCAGGCTGTTGAGCCTGGGTTCGGTCTGCAAAACCCGGCCGAACCGGAACAGTTGCTCGGCGACTTCGTCGGCCTGATTCTCGCGTTCAGCGCGGACCAGCAGACTGAGCCGGGCGACGTGCTCGACGCCCGCGCTGAAGTCCTTGGTCGCCGACCAGCGGACCGAGACCGCGGTGCTGAGTAGCTCCATCGTGGTGGACCCGACCTTGCCGCTGAGCAGTCGCGCCAACAGACCCTTCTTGGCCTCGGTCTCCGCAGTGGCCTCGGCGAGATGGCGGGCCAGGATCGGCTCGCGGGCTAGTAGTTCGGCTACCGAGCCCAATTCGCCGGACAGTGTCGACAGCTCGTCGGTGCTCAACGTTGCGGCCATTGAGTCGAAACGCTCCACCAGTGCGGCTTGCGCGTCCCGGCTGGCCGAACGCATACCCGGGGTGCCGATCTCCGGGGTGAAGGCGGCCGGCGCCATGGACTCCAACTCGTCGAGGAATCGATCCACGGTGGCTGCACGCGCCTGCGGATCCGAGACATGCGCCCGGACGAGTGCGCTTGCCCGCTGCACCGATTCGCTGCCGAGGTCGGTGCGCATCTGGCGGATGACCTGCGACCGCAACAGCGAAACCTGCTGACCGCCTTGGATTTTGATCCGCTCGACCTCAACGTCGGCCTGGGCGCGCAATTGCTCGGCAATTCGGACCGAGTCCGAACGGGCCTCGGCGACGATATGGCTGGCCTCAGCCCGGCCGTCGGCGACGCGCTGAGCGTGATGGGTGTCGGCGGCGGCCAGACGTTGAGTAGCCGTCGCGCTCTCGGCAAGCTGGGTGCGCACGGCCTCCTGCTGAGCCGCCATCAGACGACGTACCGGGGGCGCCACGTACCGCTTCATGATCCACACGATGACGGCGAAGCCGACGAGCTGGCCAATGAATGTCGACATCTCGCCTACCGCCCGACCGTCGAATTGCCGGCCACGTCGACGCCAAGCACCCGACCTGCCAGGGTCGTCGACAGCGAATCCACCGAGGATCGCAGGTCATCGGAGATGGCATCGCTGGCGAGCTTGAGTTCCTCGTTGGCCTCCTGCACAACCCCGGAGACCTCGTCGTTGGCCTGCGCGCGCATCTGGTCCAGAGTGCTACGGCCCTCGGCTCGAACCTCATCCCGGATCGCCGTGGACTCCGCGCGCGCAGCGGCAAGCTCGTTGCGGTAGTCCGCCTCGGCGGCCGCCTCCTGCTCGACTGCCCTGCGGTTGTCCTCCGCCGTCTTGGCGATCATCCGCTCACGTTCCCCGAGCACCTTCTGCACCGGTGGCACGACGAACTTGCCGATCACGCCGAGCACGATCAAGAAGATGGCCAGCACGAAGAAGAAGGTGCCGTTGGGGATGAGGAAGTTACTGGTGCCGCCTTCCTCCGACGCCGCCACCAGGGTGACGCCGGCTTCCCCTATTGCGGAGCCCATCGTGAGTTAGGACGCGCCGGGCGTGGCGAACACGAACAGTGCCATGAACGCCAGGTTGATGAAGTAGGCCGCCTCCACCAGACCAACGGTGATGAAGAACGGGGTGAAGAGCCGACCCTGGGCCTCAGGCTGGCGAGCGATGCCCGAGATCAGGGCGTTACCGGCGATACCGTCGCCGATACCGGCGCCGATGGCGCCACCGCCCAGGATGAGCCCGCCGCCGATCAGGGCGCCGGCGACAATTTGTGGGTCTGCCATTGGTTATCCTCCTTGGTTGCTGGTAGGTCGTCTACCAGTGCTGTGGGTGGTTCGTGGATCGATCAGGATGTATGTCGGGATGTGTTTAGTGGTGCTCCTCATCCAGTTCCATGGACTGGCTGAAGTACAGGATCGTTAGCAGCGCGAAGATGAACGCCTGGATCAAACCCACGAATAGGTCGAAGGTTTTCCAAATCGCATTGGGCGCCCACATGATGTACGGCGGGAAGAGTGCGATGAGGGCGACCATGATGCCACCGGCGAAAATATTGCCGAAGAGTCGCAGCGACAGCGAGATCGGCTTGGCGATCTCCTCGACGAGGTTGATCGGTGCGAGGAATGCCACGTGCCCCTTGAGGACTTTGATCGGGTGGCCGATGATCCCCCGCCGCCACACCCCGGCTGCGTGATAGCAGATGAACACGAACAGGGCGAGTGCCAGCACGAAGTTGATGTCCGAGGCGGGCGGTTTGAGCAGTTCATGGGTCCCGCCGTCGGCGGTGCCGTACTGCACCGGGAGCACCGCGATCCAGTTGCAGATCAGGATGAACACGAACAGCGTCACCGCCAGGGGCAGCACGAACGGGGCGATCTTCATGCCGATCGCGCCCTCGATCTGACCGCGCATCTGGATGGTGATGGCCTCCCAGAACAACTGCACCCCGCCGGGAACACCCGTCGAGGTGATCTTCGACTTCAGGAAGAACGCCAGGCCGATGGTGATGACGGCTGCGATCGCGGTGGCCAGCACCGTATCGGTGTTGACGGTCATGCCCAACCACGTGGCGGTGGTGTGGTGGCCGACCTCGATGGCGCCCTCGGCGAGGATCCGTTCGGTCATAGCTGCTAATCCTTGAGCATGTCGTCGGCCAGTGAAGCAGGAATGGCAGGACTGGTTTCACCGATGGATGGATCGTCCGGATCGCCGGTCCTTAGTTTCTTCCACACCGGCAGGGCAGTGCTGATCACGAGCACGATCTGAAACACGGCCAGACCGAAGACCACCCCGAGGCCGGGCGGCCGGAAGACGAACGCCACCGCCAGGCCGATCGTGGTGATGATGAGCAGGCGGGTGGCCGAGTTGAGGGCCATCTTGCGCTTGACCGGGTGAGCGTCAGCGGTGATGGATGCCACCGAACGATGCACGAGCACGGCGTTGACCAGGCCCAACCCCAAGCCGACGCCGAAGAACACCCCAACCAGGACGTGCCCGGCGACCGCGGCGACCGCGATCGCTGCCGCCGCGAGGGCGGCGCACAGCGCCAATAGTCGGGTCGGTTGGAAGGCGACGGACGGAAATACCAGCGGCGCGTCTGGCGCTGGCGTCGTCACACGTTTACTCGCAATCGCGTCGGCGTCACAACGGCTGTGACCGGCGGTCAGGCAGCAACCTATCACAGCCAAATCTGCCCGCTGCTGCCCACTACTTTCGGTCGTAGAGGGTATCGCTCAGCTTCGTCAGATCGTCGTCGTCGCGACGCAGCAGCGGGATGATGGTGACCACCACCGCCACCACGATCGCGGCCAGCATCACCGCCCCGGTGTAACGCGGGTCGAAGAATATCGTGCTTGCGGCGCCCAAGGCGACGATGCCCACCCAGAGGTAAATCAGCAACACCACCCGGCGGTGGGTGTGGCCGATCTGCAGCAATCGGTGGTGCAGGTGCATCTTGTCCGGGCTAAACGGACTGCGCCCGGCGCGGGTCCGGCGGACGATGGCCAGCAGCATGTCCAGGGCCGGCACGAACATCACGGCGACCACTAAGAGGAACGGCGAGAGGAGGGCGAAAACGTCGCGGGCGCCATAGGCGCTCTGCGAGATCGGGCCGGCCGCGGTAGTGGTGGCGGCCGCGAGCATCAGCCCGACCAACATCGAACCGGAGTCACCCATGAAGATCTTGGCCGGGTGAAAGTTATGCGGCAGGAAGCCAAGACAGGCGCCGGCCAGCACCACCGAGATCACTGCCGGCGGATAGAACAGCACGTCGCCGCCATGATCGCGCAACAACCCGACCGAGAAAATGCAGATGGCCAGCGCCGTGATCAGGCCCAGGCCCGCAGCCAGGCCGTCGAGTCCGTCGACGAAATTCATCGCGTTGATCACCGCGACCGTCAGCGCCAGGGTCAGCAGGATCGAGGAAACCTGATCGAGCACGATGGTGCCGATCCCGCCGAACGGGATGTAGAACACACTCCAGGCGACACCCATGGTCACCAGCACGCTGGCGGCGGTGATCTGCCCGGCGAACTTCGTCAGGGCGTCCAGTCCCCACCGGTCGTCGATCAGCCCGATAGCCATGATCAGGCCGCCGGCAATCACCATGGCCGGCAACCCCGACGAGTAGATGAAGCCGCGAGTGAGGGCGGGGAGCTGCGAGGCGAGGAAGACCGCGGTAAGCACCCCGAGGTACATGGCCAGGCCGCCCATGCGCGGGGTGGCCTGGGAGTGGACGTCGCGGGCCCGGGGATAGGCGACTGCGCCCAATCGCAGGGCCAGGACGCGCACCCCGCCGGTGGCGAAATAGGTGACGATCGCCGCGGTCAGGCCGACCAGCGCCAACTCCCGCAACGGAACACCGGCGCCACGGTCCGAGAGCGCCAGCAGGGTGCTGTCGGCGCGGTCTGACAGCGCCAGCAGGGTGCTGCTCACAGGTTCGGTCCGGTCAGCGACTCAGGGTCCACGCCAAGGACATCGGCGACGGCCCGGGCGCCGATCGGTCCAGCACGCAGGATCTTGGGCACCTCGCCGGTGAGGTCGAGAATCGTCGAGGCAGCCTGTTGCTCAGAGGTTCCGCCGTCGAGGTATACGTCGACCCGATCCCCGAGTTGACGCTGAGCCTCCGCCGCGGTGGTGGCCGGTGACTGTCCGGACACGTTGGCGCTCGAGACCGCCATGGGGCCGACGGCGCGCAGCACGTCCAGGGCGACCGGTTGCAGTGGCATCCGCAGCATCACCGTGCCCCGCGCGTCACCGAGATCCCACTGCAGCGACGGCGCCTGCTGCACCACCAGACTTAACGCCCCGGGCCAGAAGGCGCGAATGAGTTCATGGGCCGCATCCGGCACCGAATAGACCAATCCGGAGATGGTGTGCCAACTGCCGACCAGTACGCCGACCGGCATGTCGCGGCCGCGCCCCTTGGCCGCCAGCAGGTTTGCCACGGCGCCGTTGTCGAAGGCGTCGGCGGCAATGCCGTACACGGTGTCGGTGGGCAGCACGATGAGCCGTCCACTCTTGACCGCATCGGTTGCCGCGGCGATGGCTTCCGAGCGATTCAGCGGATCGCGGCAGTCCAGCATCCGGGTCACCGCTGATCACCTCGTCGCGTCTTGAGGTGACGGCGCTGAGCGTGCCGTCACGAACCGAGGTCGGCCGTTCAGATCGCGATGGGCCGTGACCTGCTCGAATACCCCGGCCTGCACCACAATACCGACGGTGGCATCGCCGGTGGCGTCGTCGTGTTCCACGGCGAGCAAACCCCCTGGCTTCAGCCATCGGGCCGCGTTCGTGACCAGTGGCCCGATCACCGCCATACCGTCACTACCGCCGAACACGGCATGGCCCGGGTCATGCTGTGCAACTTCAGGTTCCAGCGCGGTTCCGGCGGGAACATAGGGCGGATTGGCCACCAGCAGGTCGACCGCGCCCGCCAGTTCGGGCAGCAGGCGCGCATCGGTGACGTCGCCCTGCACGATGCGAATGGTGGTGCCTGCTGCGTTTCGCCGTGCGTATTCCAGTGCCTCGGCATCGTCATCCACGGCGATCACCCGGGCCTCGGGCCGCTGCGACGCCAGTGCGATCGCGAGCGCGCCGGATCCGGTGCACAGATCGAGGATCACCGCCTCACTCGGCAGTGGTTGCGCCAGCGCCCATTCCAGTAGCGCCTCGGTTTCTGGACGCGGAATGAAAACCCCCGGACCGACCTGAAGGTGCACCGGTCCGAATGGGGCGGTTCCGGTGATGTGTTGCAGCGGGATGCGTCGGGCACGCGCCGCGATCGCGTGCTGGAAACGGTCGAAGAAACCCGGGTCGGGCACATCGAGCAGGGCCAGACGGCCGCGGTCGGTGCCGGCCAGATGTGCGGCAAGCAACTCGGCATCGATTAGGGCTGTGCCTATTCCGGCATCGGCGAGGGTTCCGGCGGCGTCGACGATCGCCTGACGCAATCGGTGAGTCACTGCTGTAGCCGGGCTTGCTTGTCTGCGGCGGCCAACGCGTCGAGCACTGCGTCGAGATCGCCCTCGAGGACCTGATCGAGGTTGTGTGCCTTGAAATTGACCCGATGATCGGCGATCCGGTTCTCCGGAAAGTTGTAGGTGCGGATACGCTCGCTGCGATCCACGGTGCGGATTTGGCTGGCCCGGTCGGCCGATGCGTCAGCGGAGGCCTGCTCCTCGGCCAGCACCTGTAACCGCGCGGCAAGCACCTGCATCGCACGGGCCTTGTTCTGCAGTTGCGAGCGCTCGTTTTGACAGGTCACGACGATTCCGCTGGGCAGGTGGGTGATCCGAACCGCCGAGTCGGTGGTGTTCACGCCCTGACCGCCCTTGCCCGACGAACGATAGACGTCGATGCGCAAGTCGGACTCGTCGATCGCAACCTGTTCGACCTCGTCGGGTTCGGGATAGACCAGAACACCCGCCGCCGAGGTGTGCACGCGCCCCTGGGATTCGGTGACCGGCACCCGCTGAACGCGGTGCACTCCGCCCTCCCATTTCAGCCGCGACCAGACGCCGTCACTCGCATCGCCCCTACTGGCGATCGAGATGGTGGCTTCCTTGTATCCGCCGAGATCGGAGAACGTCTCGTCCAGGACGGTGACCGTCCAGCCACGTCGCTCGGCGTACCGGATGTACATCCGGGCCAGGTCAGCGGCAAACAATGCGGACTCCTCGCCGCCTTCACCGGACTTGACCTCCAAAACGATGTCGTCGGCATCGTGCGGATCACGCGGCGCGAGCATGTCGGTGAGCTGATCGTCGAGGTCGGCGACGGTCGTCTCCAGCTGCGCCACCTCGGCAGCGAACGAGGCATCCTCGGCGGCGAGTTCGCGGGCGGCCTCGAGGTCACCGCGGGCCGCCTCACGCTTGCGGTAGACGCCCGCGATCGGGGCGAGTTGGGCGAACCGCTTCCCGACCCGACGGGCGTTGGCAGCGTCGGCGTGCAGCTCCGGGTCGGACAGCTGACGTTCGAGGTCGGCATGTTCGGCAAGCATGGCGTCGATGGCATCAGCCTCAATGCCGTGCGTCACGGGGCCGTCCTCTCACCTTCCGGATCCGAACACGCTGTCGAAGCCCGACCGCGCGCGGGGCGAGTGACGGACGACGTGGGTGCTGACTAGCTGTCGGCCGGCGGCGCGTCCGCTTCGGGCGTCTCGACGGACTGCTTCGACTCGGCCCGCTTGCCGTAGCGCTTCTCGAAGCGCGCAACCCGGCCACCGCTGTCGAGGATCTTCTGCTTGCCGGTGTAGAAGGGGTGGCACTGGGAGCAGACCTCGACCACGATGTGGCCGCTCTCCTTGGTGCTGCGGGTCGTGAAGGAGTTTCCGCAGCCGCAGACCACAGTGGTCTCGCCGTAGGCGGGGTGAATGCCGGTCTTCATGGTGTCCTCTGTGTGTCGTGGTCGCCGGGTCGCCGAGGAGCTGAATTCGCTCGGTGGCGTGAACCGGTACCTGAAGAGTCTGATTATGCCAGGTCGGACGGGCCAGACCCAAAAGGGTGGTAGCGGCCGCCGCGGGCCTCCCGGTGCCACAGCACCCCGGAGGTCACGTCAAGGCCCTGGGCGCTCAGCGTGCGCTTGAGGATCTTGTTGGTCGCGGTGACCGGCAGATCGTCGGTGATCCACACGTAGCGCGGCCACGCCTTCGGGGAGAGATCCGGTTGCGCGGCAAGGAAGTCGCCGAAATCCTGCGGGGTCAGTGTGGCCCCGGCACCCAGCACCAGTGCCGCCATCACCGCATCGCCGACCTGCGGGTCGGGCACGGCGTAGACGGCAACCCGGTTGATCGGCGCCAGTCGGTGCAGAATCCGTTCGATCGGCGCGGTGGTCAGGTTCTCGCCGTCCACCCGCAGCCATTCCCCGGTGCGCCCGGCAAGGTAGATCCAGCCGTCGGCGTCGCGGTAGGCGAGGTCGCCGGAGAAGTACATACCGTGGCGGAGGCGTTCGCCGGTGGCCTGTGCGTCGTTGTAGTAGCCACCGAACATTCCGGCGCCGTCGGTGTTCACGATCTCGCCGATCGCTTCGTCGGGGTTGGCCAGCGCTCCGGCGGCGTCAAAGACGGCCGGCGGGCACTCGGTCACGGTGTCCGGGTTGTAGATCGCCACCCCGGGAAAGCCACGGCCGACCGAACCGGTCGGGCACTGGCCGTCCCGGGTGATGATCACCGCTCCCTCCGTGGAGCCGAAGCCGTCCCAGACGGTGGCACCGAAACGTCGACCGAATTCGGCGATGTCGCGTTCGGCCGCCTCATTGCCGAACGCAACCCGAAGCGGATTGTCGGCGTCGTCGGGATGCTCCGGAGTCGCCAGAACATAGGCCAGCGGCTTGCCGACGTAATTCATATACGTCGCACCGTAACGGCGCAGATCATCGAGCAGTCCCGAGGCCGAGAACGTCGCCGGTGCCATCGCCGCCCCCGACGACAGCGCCACCGACCAACCGGCCATCAGAGCATTGGAGTGAAACAGCGGCATCGACAGATAGCAAACATCGGCTGCGGTGATCGAAAATCGTTGCACCAGTGATGCTCCAGCGAAAGGCACCATCATGTGCGCAACCTGAACGGCCTTGGGTTCGCCGCTGGTGCCCGAGGTGAAGATCAGCATGAAGGTGTCGCCGGCCTCGACGGTGCGGTGCGGTATCAGTTCGCCGGCGCCGGCGCTGACCTGAGCCCATTGCGCTGAGTCGACGTCGAACACCCGCACGCCCGACAGATCCAATCCGTCGAGCAGGCCGCGGTGAGCCTGGTCGGTGAGGAGTATCTGACAGTCGGCCCGGGCGATGTCACCCGCGAGCGCCTCGCCGCGGCGGGTGGTGTTGATACCGCAGAGAACGTACCCGCCCAATCCGGCCGCGGCCATCGCGGTCAGCATCGCCGGGGTGTTGCCCAGTAATGTCCCCACATGTACTGGTCGGTCGATGTCGGCCACTGCGATCAGCGCCGCGGCGTGGTGTGCCGCCTCGTCGAGGTGCTCGCGCCACGTCCACACGCGATCCCCGTACTTCACCGCAGGGGCGGGATCGTCGATCCTCATCTGGAGAAGCTGCTGGACGGTGTCGGTCATCTCAGGGCTGCGCCCGGCCGGCGAGGATCATCACGATGTCGCCGATCGGAACCTGAACCTCCCGGCCCTCGCCTGCCACAAACTCCACGTCCGTGCCGACCAGCCTGACACCGGCGAGGTGCCGCTGGCCGTTGAGGGGAAATGTCATTCAGCGAACCTGCCAACCGTCACACAGCGACTGCGCCGTCCACTGCGCGGGGGTGAGACCTTCGAGCAGTCCAGCGAGCTCGGTGCGCTGATTATCGACACGGCGCCAGATCTCGTCGGTGTTCACCGCTGTCAGTCGGAGTCGGCCATACCCGGTGCCGTCTTGGACACCTGCACCAGGAACTCGTAGTTGGTCTTGGTTTTGCGCAGCTGGCTCATCAGCAGGTCGATCGCCTGATGCGAATCCAGACCGGACAACACCCGGCGCAGCTTGTGCACGACCGCGAACTCGTCGGTGGACAGCAGCAGTTCGTCCTTGCGGGTACCCGACGGGTTGACGTCGACGGCCGGGAACACCCGCCGCTCGGCGATCTTGCGGTCGAGTTTGAGTTCGGCGTTACCGGTGCCTTTGAACTCCTCGAAGATCACCGTGTCACCGGTGGAGCCGGTCTCGACCATCGCGGTGGCGATGATGGTCAACGATCCGCCGTGCTCGATGTTGCGCGCCGCACCCAGGAAGCGCTTGGGCGGGTAGAGCGCGGTCGAGTCCACGCCACCGGAGAGGATGCGCCCGGACGCCGGCGAGGCGTTGTTGTAGGCGCGGCCCAGGCGGGTGATCGAGTCGAGCAGCACCACCACGTCCTTGCCTTGCTCGACGAGTCGTTTGGCGCGCTCGATGGCGAGTTCCGCCGCCTGGGTGTGATCCGACGGCGGGCGATCGAAGGTCGAGGCGATGACCTCGCCCTTGACCGAGCGCTGCATGTCGGTGACCTCTTCGGGCCGCTCGTCGACGAGCACCACCATCAGATGGCATTCCGGATTGTTGCGGGTGATGGCGTTCGCGATGTCCTGCATGATCGTGGTCTTGCCGGCCTTGGGCGGCGAGACGATCAGGGCGCGCTGGCCCTTTCCGATCGGCATGATGAGGTCGATGACGCGGGTGGTGAGCTTCTCCGGGGAGGTCTCCAGACGCAGCCGTTGGTTGGGATACAGCGGGGTCAGCTTGCCGAACTCGGGGCGCTTGCGGGCGTCCTCGACCGGGCCGCCATTGACGCTGTCCAGTCGCACCAGTGGGTTGAACTTCTGCCGCTGATTTCCCCCGCCGCCTTCGGTCTCTCGCGCGACCCGCACTGCGCCGGTGACCGCGTCGCCGCGCCGCAGACCGTTCTTGCGGACCATGTTCATCGAGACGTAGACGTCGTTGGGCCCGGCGAGGTAACCGGAGGTGCGCACGAAGGCGTAGTTGTCTAGAACGTCAAGAATTCCGGCAACCGGTTGGACGACTTCGTCCTCCCGAAGTTCGGCCTCGTTGGGACCGCCGGCGTCGCCGCCGCCACCGGGCCGGTCACCGCGGCGACGCCGGTCCCGGAATCGCCGTCCGCGGCGCCCACCGCGGCCATCCCCGTCATCGTCGCGGTTGTTCTGCGGAGCCGTTTCGCCGCCAGGTTCACCGGATTCGGTCCGGCGCTCAGCAGGTTCCCTGCGTTGGCCCGAATCAGATTGGCCCCGTTCGGTTTGGCCCCGTTCGGTTTGGCCCCGTTCGTGCGCGCTCTCGGAAGGCTCGGAGTTGGTGCGCTGGTTCGGCTCCGCCGTGCGGGTGGCGCCCGAATCCGTGCCGCGGACTTCGCGGATCGCGGAGATCAGATCGCCCTTGCGCATGCCGGACGCGCCCTTGACGCCGGCACTTGCGGCCAGCGCGCGCAGTTCCGGCAACACCATCGCAGTCAGCGCACCGCCGGACGCCCCGTCCGGGGCGGCGTCTGCAGTCGGACTTTCGGATTTCACGGTGGCCGACGACGCCGTCTGCGGGGTGTCCGTCTGCGGGGTGTGGTCTGAGGCCGTGATGAGGTCCGTATCGGTCACGGATTTCCTTTCTTCCCTCCGCGTTTTCGGGTGCGGGGGTTTGTGGCATTCAGCTGTACAGCTGAGTGCGATGCATCACCGTCGGCGGTGTCGCCGGGGCTAATGCAGAGGTCGGCGCTATCGGGCCAACCGCTAGTCCACCGGAGGTCTCTGCGGAAACGGACGTCTCTGCGAAACTGGAGGCTCTACGAAGATTGTGGTGACTGTCCTAAAGTCGGCGCAAGTAACGCTGCGATGAGTGGACGTACAAGAGAATAGCTGTCTTTGCTGCCTGAAGCAACAACCACTCACAGGTTGACCGGTGAACCGGTGTTGGCGACACCTCCAGCGCACAGGTGCGCCTACTGACATCTCCAGCGCACAGGTGCGCCTACCGCCATTTCGGTGATGATGAAACCGTTGGCCGTGCCGAAGTCACGCGCCTCGGCCGGCAGGTCGGTGCCGCCAGTCAGAGCGAGCACGGCCGGACCTGCTCCGGAAAGCACCGCCGGTATGTCGCAGGCCCGCAGCACCCGCAGGAACTGCGCACTGGCCGGCATCGCCGGGGCGCGCTGCGGCTGGTGCAGGACATCCTCGGTCGCCGGCATCAGCAGATCCGGTCGTTCGGTCAGTGCCACCACGAGCAGTGCGGCTCGGCTGACGTTGAATCGTGCAGCTTCGTGACTCACCTGCGCGGGCAGCATCACCCGAGTCGCGGCGGTGGAGGATCGCATCTCGGGAACACCGACGAACAGCCGAATGTCGGGGTGCATCCGGAGTCGTGCCGCGGCATAGCCGTGCGGCGCGGATCCGGTCTCGGTCCAGGACACCACCGCTCCACCGAGCACCGCCGCCGAGGCATTGTCGGGGTGACCCTCGAATTCGGAGGCCAGTTGAATCAACTGCGCATCGGTGAATGGTTCGCGATCCGTCTGTGCCGCAAGAGCATTCGCAATTGCCAACCCACCCACGACGGCGGCGGCGGATGAACCGAGGCCTCGGGAGTGCGGGATCTGGTTGTGACAGCGGACCGCCAGACCGCCGACGCCAATCCCGGCAGCCGCGAGGCCACGGTGGATGGCCGTGACCACTAGGTGGTCCGGGCCGGTCGGCACCTGCCCGGCGCCCTGTCCGCTGACCTCAATGGTCAGACCCGTGCCGACCGTCTCTACCTCGATCCGGTCGTAGAGTCCCAACGCCAGTCCGACACTGTCGAATCCGGGGCCCAGGTTCGCACTCGATGCCGCCACCTCGGCGCTCGCGGTCAGCCCTGCGGGCAGCACGCGGTTCACCGCCGAAACACCGCCGCTCACAATCATCCCTGCCTTAGCCCAGTCCGAGCGCGGCCACTACGGCGCCGGGGTCGACGGCCACCGGAGTGACTGCCGGTACGTCCCGCAGTGCGGTGTCGGGATCCTTAAGGCCGTGTCCGGTAACGGTGCACACCACCGTCGACCCGGGACGGACCCAGCCGTCCTCGGCAGCCTTGAGCAGACCGGCGACACTGGCCGCCGAGGCCGGTTCGACGAACACGCCCTCCTCGCGGGCCAGCAGACGGTAGGCGGCCAACAACTCATCGTCGGTCGCGGCCAGGAACCGTCCGCCGGACTCCTCACGCGCGGCCATCGCGCCATCCCAGGACGCAGGCGATCCGATGCGGATGGCGGTGGCCAGCGTCTCGGGCTTGCTCACCGGCTTGCCCAGCACCAGTGGCGCGGCGCCGGCGGCCTGGGTGCCCAACATCCGGGGCAGCCGGTCGGTCAGTCCGTCCCGGTGGTACTCGGTGTAGCCGCGCCAATAGGCGGTGATGTTTCCGGCATTGCCCACCGGCAGCGCATGCACGTCCGGCGCGGTGCCCAACGCGTCGACGATCTCGAATGCCGCGGTCTTCTGGCCCTCGATACGCACCGGGTTGACGCTGTTGACCAGTGAGATGCTCGGGTAGTCGGCGGTGAGCTTGCGGACCAGTTCCAGGCAGTCGTCGAAGTTGCCATCGACCTGAATGATCTTGGCGCCGTGCATCACCGCCTGGGCTAGTTTGCCCATCGCGATCTTGCCCTGCGGGATCAGCACCGCGCAGGTGATGCCGGCCCGGGCCGCGTACGCCGCCGCCGAGGCTGACGTGTTACCGGTCGACGCGCAGAGCACGGCCTGTCGTCCGAGCGCTACCGCCTCGGTCACCGCCATGGTCATGCCACGGTCCTTGAACGACCCGGTGGGGTTGGCACCCTCGACCTTCAGATGCACGGTGCACCCGGTTCGCTCCGACAGCCGGGGCGCCGGCACGAGCGGGGTGCCACCCTCGAGCAGGGTCACCGGCGTCCATCCGGCCGCCATCGGCAACCGGTCACGGTAGGCCTCGATCAGCCCGGGCCAGGGGGTGTGCACGCGCGTGGTGGTGTTACTCATTCGCTTGTTCCCTCCAGACGCAACACGCTGTTGACCTCCACGACGGCGTCGAGTCCGGAAAGTGCGGCAACAGTGTCAGACAATGCCGCATCGGTGGCCCGGTGGGTGACCACCACGATCCTCGCCCCGGTGGCGTAGCCATGGGCGTCGAGGATGCCCTCCTGCCGAACCTCGGCGATGCTCACCTCGCGCCGGCCGAATTCGGTTGCCACCGATGCCAGGACGCCGGGACGGTCCTTGACCGTCATGCTCACGTAGTAACGGGTGGAAATCACCCCCATCGGCGCGATCGGCAACTGCGCATACTTGGACTCCCGGGGGCCGCGACCACCGTGCACCCGGTTGCGCGCGGCCATCACCACATCGCCCATCACCGCCGAGGCGGTGGGATTTCCCCCGGCACCCTGCCCGTAGAACATCAGTCGGCCGGCCGCTTCGGCTTCCACCACGACGGCGTTGAACGCGCCGTTGACCGTCGCCAGCGGATGACTCAGCGGAACCAGTGCCGGGTAGACCCGCGCCGAAACCCGTTCGGGGCCATCCGCGGCGGCGATGCGTTCGCAGATGGCCAGCAGTTTGATCGTGCAACCCAGGCCGCGGGCGGCGTCGAAGTCCGCGGAGGTCACCTTGGTGATGCCCTCGCGGTAGACGTCGTCGGCAGTGACCCGGGTGTGAAAGGCAATCGATGCCAGAATCGCAGCCTTGGCCGCGGCGTCATAACCCTCGACATCGGCGGTCGGGTCGGCTTCTGCGTACCCCAGTGCGCTGGCATCCGCCAACGCGCTGGCGTAATCGGCTCCGGTGGAAGCCATTTCGGAGAGGATGTAGTTGGTGGTGCCGTTGACGATGCCGGCCACCCGCAACACTGTGTCTCCGGCCAGCGACTGGGTGAGAGGGCGGATCACCGGGATCGCACCGGCCACCGCCGCCTCGAAGTAGAGATCGACGTGGGCGCGCTCGGCGGCCTGGGCCAACTCCCCGGTCGATTGAGCCAGCAGGGCCTTGTTCGCCGTGACGACCGACTTGCCGTGCTCAAGTGCCGTCAGGATCGCCTTGCGCGCGGGTTCGACCGGACCCATCAACTCCACCACGATGTCAACGTCGGACCGGGAGACCAGTTCCTCGACGTTCTCGGTGAGCATCGCCGCCGGCACCGTGCGGTCGCCGGAGACGTTCCGGACCGCGACACCGCGCAGTTCCAGCGGCGCGCCGATGCGCGCGGCCAGGTCGGTGGCACTGGACTCGATGATCCGCACCACCTCGCGACCGACGTTGCCCAGTCCGAGCACCGCGATGCCGATCGGCTTGTTCATGTGTTTACCTCCAGGCTGAGCAGATCGTCGACGGTCTCCCGACGTAGCACCAGTCGGGACCGTCCGTCGCGCACGGCCACCACGGCCGGCCGGCCGATCAGGTTGTAGCGGCTCGACATTGAGTAGCAGTAGGCCCCGGTCGCGGCGACGGCGAGCAGATCACCGGCAGCCGTGTCGTCGGGAATCCAGGCATCGGGGACCACGATATCGCCGGTTTCGCAGTGCTTGCCGACAATGCGGGACAGCCTCGGGCCGGCGGTACTGGACCGCGATACCAGGCGGACGTCGTATTGCGCGCCGTAGAGCGAGGTGCGGATATTGTCGCTCATCCCGCCGTCGACGCTGACGTAGCGCCGATGTGCGCCCGCGTTGATCGCCACATCCTTGATTGTGCCGACCTCGTAGACGGTGATGGTGCCGGGTCCGGCGATGGCCCGGCCCGGTTCGACAACCAATCGGGGCGTGGGCAGTCCGACCGCGGCAGACTCGGTGCGCACGATCGCAGCCAACGTGACAGCTAGATCGGCTACCGGTGTCGGATCATCCTCGGCCACATAGGAAATCCCGAATCCGCCGCCGAGGTCGACGGTGGCGATCTGGGCGGTCTTGTCGACACCGAACTCGGCGACGATGTCGCGCAGCAGGCCGATCACCCTTCGGGCGGCCAACTCGAACCCGGCGGCGTCGAAGATCTGCGAGCCGATGTGGCTGTGCAGTCCCACCAGTCGCAGATGGTCCGCGGCGAAGACCCGGCGTACGGCTTCCATCGCGTCGCCGGCGGCGAGCGACAGCCCGAACTTCTGATCTTCGTGAGCCGTGGCGATGTACTCGTGGGTGTGTGCCTCCACCCCGACGGTCACCCGGATCATCACGTTCTGCACGACCCCGGCGCCACCGGCAACGGCGTCGAGCCGGTCGATCTCGACCATCGAGTCCAGTACTACGTAGCCGATGCCGGCCTTGACCGCAGCGGTGAGTTCATCGACGGACTTGTTGTTGCCGTGCAGTGCGATGCGCTCGGCGGGGAATCCGGCGTGCAACGCGACGGCAAGTTCTCCGCCGCTGGCGACGTCGAGTGACAGCCCCTCCTCGGCGACCCAGCGCGCGATCTCGCTGCACAGGAATGCCTTGGCCGCGTAGTGGACGTTGGCACCGCCACCGAACGCCGCCGCCATGTCGCGGCAGCGGCCACGGAAGTCGTCCTCATCGATCACGAACAGCGGCGTCCGGTACTGCTCAGCGAGTTCGGTCACCGCGACCCCGGCCACCCGCACCACTCCGTCATCTCCGCGGGACAGGTTGCGCGGCCAGATCTGCGGTATCAGAGCAGCCATGTCGTCGGCGGTCTGCGGCCGGGGCGGCAGACCGACGTGGCTGATCTCACCGGCGTGGCGGGGTCCGGCCGGGTGGACGTTCACATCCGCTCCGGTGCCGAGACGCCAAGGATGTCCAGGCCGTTGGCGATCACCTGCCGGGTCGCGGCGCACAGGGCAAGGCGGGCACGGTGTACGTCGCCCGCAGGCTCGTCACCCTGCGGAAGCACCCGGTGGGAGTCATAGAAACGGTGGTAGTCGGCAGCGAGGTCTTCCAGGTAGCGGCAGACCCGGTGGGGTTCGCGCAACGCGGCGGCGGACTGCAGCACCCGGGGATACTCGCCGAGGGTGCGGATCAGCGCGCCCTCTTTGTCGTGGCCGAGTTCCTCCAAATGCGACAGGTCGGGCGCCAGGCCGAGTTCGGCGGCGTTGCGGGCCAGCGCACAGAGTCGGGCGTGTGCGTACTGCACGTAGTAGACCGGGTTCTCCGCTGATGCCGAGGACCACAGCGCCAGGTCGATGTCGATGGGCGAGTCCACCGAGGACCGGATCAGTGCGTACCGCGCGGCGTCGGTGCCGATCGCTTCGACGAGATCATCGAGGGTGATGACGGTCCCCGCCCGCTTGCTCATCCGGACCGGTTGGCCGTCGCGGACAAGGTTGACCAGCTGTCCGATCAGCACCTCGACGGTGTCGGGGTCATCGCCGAGGGCGGCAGCGGCGGCCTTGAGTCGGGCGATATACCCGTGGTGGTCTGCGCCGAGCATGTAGATGCACAGATCAAACCCGCGTTGACGCTTGTCCAGGTAGTACGCCAGGTCGGCGGCGATATAGGCGGGCGCGCCGTCACTCTTGATGACGACGCGGTCCTTGTCATCGCCGAACTCGGTGGTGCGCAACCAGGTCGCGCCGTCCTTTTCGTAAATGGCGCCGGTAGTGCGCAACTTGGCAATGGCCTCGTCGACGCGGCCGCTGGTGTGCATCGAGTCTTCGTGGGTGTACACGTCGAAGTCGGTACCGAACTCATGCAGCGATGCCTTGATGTGGGCGAACATCAGGTCGACGCCGATAGCGCGGAACGTCTCACGTTGCTGCGCCTCCGGAAGGCTCATCGCCTCGGGCGCCTGGGCGAGCACCTGTGCGGCGATGTCGTTGATGTAGGCGCCGGCGTAGCCGTCCTCGGGTGCCGGCTCCGACTTCGCGGCGGCGATGAGGGAATCAGCGAATCGGTCGATCTGGGTGCCGTGATCGTTGAAGTAGTACTCCCGCGCCACCTGGGCGCCCTGGGTGCTGAGCAACCGGCCGAGGGCGTCGCCGACGGCGGCCCACCGGGTGCCGCCGATGTGAATCGGACCGGTCGGGTTGGCCGAGACGAACTCGAGGTTGATGCTGCGCCCGGCGAGCAGTCCCGAGTGGCCGTACTCGGCACCGTCGGCCGCGATGTCGGCGATGATGACCGCCTGCGCCGCGGTCTCAAGACGCAGGTTGACGAATCCGGGCCCGGCGACCTCGGCGGCGGCGATGCCGTCGGTGCCGGCCAGTGCGGTGGCCAGCCAACCGGCGAATTCGCGTGGATCGGCGCCGACCTTCTTGCCCACCTGCAGTGCCAGATTGGTCGCGTAGTCCCCGTGTTCGGGGTTGCGCGGCCGCTCCACGGTGACCGTCGCCGGCAGCGCGGCGGGGTCGAGGCCGTGCTCGATCAGCACCGCGGCGGCGGTGCTGCGCAGCAACTCGGCGAGGTCGGCAGGGGTCACGGGGCCTTATCCTATGCGTTAGGCTTCGTCTGCCCGTCGGCGCAGCGTGTGCGCCCCCGTAGCTCAGGGGATAGAGCGTCTGCCTCCGGAGCAGAAGGCCGCAGGTTCGAATCCTGCCGGGGGCACTCCTGTAATCCGGGCCCTCAGCCGGGCCCCCTCCCAGCACGTCAGGCGGCTTTTTGCCGCGCCGAGTCAGCGCCGCCGGTTGGCCACCGATCCGGTCAGCGCCCGTACCGACGCGGCCACCGGGATGGACTCGTCGCAGTCCGGCGCGCGCATCGGCGTCCCGTAGGACGTCGTGATCGGCACCACGCCCGCCCAGCCGCCGGCGGCGACATCGGATTCCGGATCCTCCGGCCAGCCGTCGCTGATCTTGAGCGACCAGTTGTCGGGACCGATGGGAAATCTCAACACCACCGTGGCGGCGAGTTCCTTGCGGGTACTTGCTCGCAATTCAGCCACCCGACCCGGGATGAAGGTGTCAGTCAGTATCTCGAGGTAGCGGACCTTGTCGTCGGTGACAGTCTCGAACGTCCCAAACAGCACAGCGCTGCGGTAGTGAAACGACGATTCGAATCCACTGCGCGCCACCACGACTCCGTCGAGAATCGTGACGCTCACGGCGGCCGGCGCACCACCGGCCAGGGCGCTCAGCCACGGCGAACCGGTCGATCCATGGATGACGACTTCGTCGTCGATGCGGACGAATCCGATCGGGAGCGCGACCGGATGTCCGTCGCGCACCAGGGCCACGGTGGCCAACGGCGTGCTGTCCAGCAGATCGTCGAGTTGACGCCGTGACGTGCGCTGCTTCTCGGCGAGACGGCTCACCGCGATGGATGGTTTCAGCATTGTTTTATCGTTGCACGCGCCGCAATGCCTCCGGGGTCAGATCCTTGAGTGTGGGATAACCGTCGACGGCCATGATCAGGTCGGCTTCGGCCAGGATCGAGCGCAGCACGTGCACGATCCCGTCGGTGCCGGCCAGTGCCGCCCCGTAGGCGTACGGCCGGCCGATGCCGACAGCTTTGGCGCCCAGGGCCAGGGCCTTGATCACGTCGGCCCCGGAGCGGATGCCGGAGTCGAACAGGACGGGCACATCGCCGCACGCCGCCACCACATCGGGCAGGCAATCGATGGCGGGCAGCCCGCCATTGGCCTGACGGCCGCCGTGGTTGGAGCAGTAGATGCCGTCCACTCCGGCGTCGATGGCACGCCGCGCATCATCGGGATGACAGATGCCCTTCAGTATCAACGGCAGCGAGGTGATCGAGCGCAACCACGGAATGTCGTTCCACGTCAACGAGTTTCCAAAGATGCTGACCCAGTGCATGACCGCGGCTCGCGGGTCGGCGTCGATGTCGGCGTCGACTTTCGCGCGGAACACCGGATCGCTGATGTAGTTGGCCAGGCACAGCCCGCGCAGTTGGGGGAAGTTCGCCGTCGACAGATCCCGGGGCCGCCAGCCGGGGATCCAGGTGTCGAGGGTGACCACGATTCCGGCGTAGCCGGCCGCCTCGGCGCGGTGCACCAGGCTTTCGGCGAGTTCGCGATCGGTGGGGGTGTACAGCTGGAAAAGCCCTGGGGTGGCGCCGAATTCGGCTGCGACGTCTTCCATTGGGTCCATGGTGAGCGTCGACACGCACAGCGGCACGCCGGTGCGCGCGGCGGCGCGGGCCGCCGCGATGTCGCCATGCCGGTCTGGCGTACAGAGGCCGATCACGCCGACGGGCGCCATGAAGATCGCAGGCCAGCGTCGCCCCCAGAGTTCGACTGACATATCGCGTTCGGTGGCGCCGACGAGCATCCGGGGAATCAGACCCCACTGCTCGAATGCGGTGACGTTGGCGCGCTGGGTGCGCTCGTCGCCGGCACCCCCGGAAACGTAGGACCAGACCGACGGCGACAGCGCCTGCTGCGCGCGGGACTGGAGTTCGTCGAAGGACATCGGCAGGCTGGGGAGCACCCCGGCCAGGCCCTGGAAGTAGATCTCGATCTGGTAGTTGCCATATGACTGCGTCATGGTCTGTTCCCTAGGTCGAAGTCTGCGACTACGTCGGCGACACGCCGTAGCTGATCGAGGTCGGTACTGGTCGGAATGAGGTGAATCTCGCTGGTGCCGATGGCGGCGAACTGCCCCAGCACGTCGGCCAAATCGTCCTCGGTGCCGGCAAAACCGGTATGCGGCGCCATCGCGTCGACGAACTCACCCGGGATCCAGTTCATGTAGTGCCGCAGGTGGCGGTGAATCTGAGCGCGGGAGTCCGCCGGGTCGCCGAGGGCGAACCAGAACGAGGTGGCCAGATGAGGTTTCGGCTTGCCGGCCTGCGCCCAGGCGGTACGGCCGACCTCGAACAGTTCGTCCTGTTTAGCGACGTCGAGATCCAGTGTGATGCCGGCCAGCCCGTCGGCCCACGGCGCGGCACTGCGCAGCGTCTTGGGTCCGATCGTGCCGACCAGCAGTCGAGGTCCCCCGGAGTGCACCGGTGCCGGGCCGACCGGCAGCACCGATTCGGTGATCTTCTCCCCCGACCACACCCGCTTCATGATCTCGACCCGCTGTGCCATCTCGCGCATGGTCTGAGTCGCCGGGTCCGCGTCGACGGCCAGGTAGTCCTCCTGACGGCCGCCCACCCCGACGCCGACGGTAAGCCGGCCGCCGCAGAGCATGTCGCCGGTGGCCAGTGATTTGGCCAGCAGCACCGGGTCATGCAACTGCGGCACCACCACGGTGGTGATCAGCGGTACCCGATGCGTCCAGGCCGCCAGGGCCCCGAGGAGTGTCAGCGCCTCAGGATTGCCGAAGGCGATGCGTTCGCCCCAGCACAGTGACGAGAACGGGCCCTCGTCGATCGCCTGCGCCCACCGGCGCAACACGCTCGCATCAAGGTCGGGCTCCATCACGGGCATGCTCATGCCAATCTGCACGTCGCGATTGTGGCACGCCGTCGATCTTGTCCGGCCCCGGCTACCGCGCCGGATCCTTCCGCGCCCGGATCGGTTCGGCCGGGGTGGTCGGCGCCAGCAGGGTGCCGTGCAGGCTGCCGCGCGCGGTGCGGGCCGCCACCAGCAGCCAGGTGCCAAGCAAGCCGAGATAGGCGATCAGCGCCGCGACGGCGAACGCCGGCAATCCGGTGTGCACGGCCAGTTGGGTGGTGCCGGTCACGAAGGTGCCCACCGGGAAGGTCAGGCTCCACCAGGTCAGTGCGAACGGCATGCCGCGCCGCAGTGTGCGCACAGTCAGCGCGGTCGCCAGCGCGATCCATAGCACTGCGAATCCCCATACCGGCACACCGAACAGAATCGCGAATATGTTCATGGCCGCGGCGATATCGGGGTCGACGGCCAGCCTCGCGTTGAGGCCGAGAAGCCCTGCGGCCGTGATGGATTGGCCCAGCGGGCCCAGCACGATCCACAGCGTCGGCACCCGGGCGGTGCCCGAGACGCCGTAGAGCGCGAGCCGGCTCCAAATCATCGAGATGATGATGAACGCCGCCACCAGGCTCAGCCCGAACAGCGCGTAGCAGCCGTAGAACATGGTCTGGCGCCCGACTCCGGCCGGCATGTGCGGAATCAGCAGCGCGCCGGTGGCGGCGGCGACCATCGGTGGGACGACCGGCATCAGCCAACCGCCGAATGCGGCATCCGGTTCCACGGAGTGCTGGGTGAACATCAGATACGGGATGCTGACGGCGGTAAAGAGCCCGCCGACGGTGCCCACCATCCACAGTCCCCAGGCCAGTTCGACCGCGGCGCGGTCGCCGATCAGATCTCCGCCCACCAACACCGCACCGGAGGCCACGGTCAGCAGTGCCATCGGTGCCGCGCCGTAGAAGTGCGCCATTTGCGGGTTGCGGGCGTGGCTGCGCGCCGCAGTCGGGTGCCGCAGCCAGTGCCCACCGATCACGGCCAGCAGCACCACCAGCAGCAGAGCGGCGATCACCCACATGACGCGGGTGAAGGTGTAGAGGCCCGGAATATGGAGGGGGCCCAGAAGATGGACGGGGAGAGTGGCGCCGGCGTTGGCGACGATTCCGGTGCCCATC
>Ga0247838_1001155_pt1 | contig 38928 bp, 38 predicted proteins | sample LaCruzMarch2015__5_FD_189097 | JGI IMG/M metagenome (GOLD analysis project Ga0247838, IMG submission 189097) | Freshwater microbial communities from meromictic Lake La Cruz, Castile-La Mancha, Spain - LaCruzMarch2015_15m | ecosystem: Environmental > Aquatic > Freshwater > Lake | place: Spain... | reverse complement strand
GCGATGCGGAGGATCTGGGGATGCCAGGCATGGCGCTCAAAAAAGAGGATGCCATCCAGGCCAGAAAGCAGCGATTGAATTGAATCAATTGATGCGTTCGCTGGAAGCCAGTGTTCGCTTAGTCCGTCCACATGGTGGTCTGTAAGCCGTTCCGACGGAATCACCAGATGAACACCAAAGCCAAGTACTGAACGAATATCCTGAGCCATCCGCCCAAACCCAGTGGCGTCCTTGTGGGCATAGACTGCCCAATTGCTGAAAGATGAGGGAAGCAAAGTTATGGGGCAATTCAATTGTGTATGTACCCCAATCAGAAGGGTATAAAAGGGAAACGAACCATGATTTGCCTATCTAATCATCTGCTTGATATCCCTAACCTTTTTGCCAAGCCGGAGCCAAATGCCTCTTGGTGTATGCCATTTGATTTTACAGATCAAAGCATCTAAATAAATATCCGATTTGTCAAATGCAAATCTCTGGGATTCGCCTTGCTGCTCAATGTGTTCGTTTACAGAATCATAGAACCGTTTGATTCGATAGATGATAGACCACCATGTCTGGTTTCGCGTTGCATTTGTAGTGTGCACACGATAGTGAGTTAACGGCTCGTTTAAAAAATAGACCTGACCAAGGACAGAGAGTCCGGCCAAAAGAGGTGTGTCGGCATCAATACGCCATTCCTCAGGGTGCAGCGATAAGCGTTTGCAAGCCATGGTTGATCCCACAATGCAACTAGTGGGTCGAAACGGCAACTCGTGATTTAAATTTTTGTAGTCAGAAATGGGATCGTAAAATCCTGAGTGATTCTTGGGAATGCTATTGTTGCCTATACTTTGTCCATCAGTTGTGATTTGCAAAAGCGAGTTTTGCAATAAAATAATCTCCGGGTATGAGGTCAGAATTCGAGAAATGTGTTCAAGCTTGTTACATGTCCATATGTCATCACTATCAAGAAAAGCGATATATTCACCACACGCTAGATCAATGCCGGCTTGAAACGCTGATCCTTGTCCGCCGTTCGGCTTGAAAATGGTCTTGATCCGAGGGTCTGTAAATAATCTGATAACCTCACGGGACATGTCGGTTGAACCGTCATCAACAATGATGAGTTCAAAGTCTGCAAACGTTTGATCGAGGACCGACTGGATTGACTCGGCTATGTACTGTGAATAGTTGAAGTTATTTATTAATACTGTGAATAACATTGCTCTTTACGTTGGGTAGTCTTTCGGTAGCGAGGTGCTAAGCGGTTTGCCTTGGTTCGGAAGTGGACTCCAATTCAATCAAGATGGTTGGCTTTATGCATAGCTGTATCTGTACGATTCAGTGGAGGCGGGTGCACCTAATATGTGAGCAATTGATAGCCAGGAATCCGCGAGTTCAGTGGATGCTTACATTATATACAGCTAACTTATGGATATCTCGAAAAGTTTATTTAAGCTATTTCTTAAGTTGGTGCAAAACTATAATTTAGCAAGCTAATTGCGCGCCTTCTATGGGCTAGTGTTGCTTCCTGGCCATGCAGTAGAGAGTTGTAAACTCATAAGAAGCTTGCTTCTTTGCAACGCCTTGAATCGATTCCATGGGAACTATTTTGCTAATTGCTTGATATGGGTTATGTTCAGGATTGCAAAAGCAATGCTGGTGAACTGAATATTAAGACGATGATTTTGAGCAAGATGCTGGTGCTTCAATAGCTTTACGACTTCAGCTATGGTATATTTTTTTACTTACAGCTGACGATAGTAAATCTTAGGTTTATTGCCGTTCTTTTTAACAATATTGGCGTGATAGTAAATAACCATGTTCTCGATGCAACAACTCTCGCCTTTTCAAGAGAAATGCTTCGCAAGGTCGTATTGATCGAAGAGGTCTTTGAAATTTTAAGTCTTATCTTCGGGCCCATACCATACAAAGCTAGTGGCGGGCAGATCGTTGAGGCGACTCTAGCTAGTTCCAGATTCCTAGTCAAGGGCTTCTGCGAAACATTGGTATTACAATAACAGAGAAGATAACAAGGAGATCAAAGGGGATCTCATGTCTGAAGTTTGGATGAGAACATAAATCAGTTGCATTACTACGATTGTGATGCATGCCGAACTCAAAAGAAGGAGGAAAACACTATAGGTACATGAGCGATATCTGTATTGATGTGGAAAATGGATTTAACTGATGGTCTACCGTGTTACTAGCCAATATCCTGACAGGCGGAAGCTGTCTATGCAGTCGAGTGCTTTGTTACCTACTGAATCTTGGGGCTTTGCAAATTGCATTCACGAAAAGGAAAGCTGCAATCACCAACTTTCCAAAGTAGCCAAAGAGCATATTAGTGTTATATTAGCAATGAGAGTGCGTGTCGAACACTATTTTTTGATGCATGACCATATTCATGGGTGGCAAGATGACTGGAGAGATTGGGGCCGAGAGAAACGAAGCATGCTAGGCCTCATGAACCTGACATTTTACTTCTTAATAAATCTGCTAAGAGCTGAGCCCGCTATTTAAATTGTACTCGATAAATTTAGCTGAGATCATTTTGCACGTGCCTGGAAGTTTGAAATTCATTGTTTTTCGAGGTTCCCTTATGCAATTGACACAATCTCATGCATCACTCGTTTTAACCGATCTAACGAATGCAATTGACGGTAGTCTTCCCAGCGGGCGCGTTGATGCAGCTCTTCACGGTATCCGGGTGTAAGGGTACGCCGTATAGCTGCGGCCAACGCCTCGCTATCACCTTCAGGCACAACTTCACCAAGCTCAAACTCTCTTACACGCTCGGCCATTAAATAGCCATCGCTTACGACTATTGGCTTCTCGAAGAACGCAGCCTTGGTGAGTATGTTGCTGCTGTTTGGGAAGGAAATATACGAAGCCGCAATTACATCGGAGCCATCTATAATCGAATTTAGCGCTGATTCAGTGGTAATTCGCTGAAAGTAGGTTAATATATTTGGTGCTGTTTCCCAGGTATGCTGAAGCTGATGTTGTATATATTTTTCAGTGTCCGCCCAACTGAGATCTCCTCCTAAAAAGAAAAAGCAATCGTTTAATGAAGGGTGGCGAGCTGCTTCCGTGAATACACTAAGTCCCTTTGTCCAATGCAGGTGCCCAATTAAAGATATGACAGGTCGACCAGAGGCGAATGTGTGAATCTTTTGTATGAGTCCATCCTCGCTTTTATTTGCTGGCAACGTGTCCTCAGTGAAGTCTGGAAAAACTAGAACCGGTTTACCATCTGTAATTTTTTGCATGGGCTCCACTGCCCCTTCATCCAGTACGCCTACAGCTCGCAATGAGGATGAGGAGAAAATCTTTTCTGGACATGGCATACGCCCCGTGTGGGGGATAGGACTTCCGGGCAAACGGAATGAGCGTGCATGCAAATAAAGCCCAGACCATTGATACCCAAAAAAGCGGTCAACCTTTCGAAAATACTCGAATTGTTGATCATAAATACAAGCAAAAAAAACAAGATCAATTCGCTTCTTCCACCGCCACTCCCAGGCACGAAGTTGTTTACCTAAATCACGAAAGAACCTGAAGCCATCATAGATTCCACGCCAGCGAGCAGGTCGAAAATTAGAGGGCCATGGTCCCCCTACCCACTCAGCGGGTGCAATGCGAGAGGAGACTGCTGCTGCAAGATCGAATTCGCTAAGCCTAATGCTAAATTCATTCGTATCAGCACAAAATGGTATTACATCTGCGCCAGCCTCTGCTATGGCCGCTGTAAAATGAGTAAAATAAACAGGATGGTGCCCACCCGCGTTCCAATCAATTATCGCAATAGTCTTGTTCAAAGCTCTCATGTTATACTTCTAAATAACATAGTACCGTGGCAAATTTGGAAAGCTGCGTCAAGTTAGTTCCGTCGCAATATCAATGTCCTTGATAAAAAGTATTTTATGAACACAACGGGTTGAATGCTGTTTTATAAAAAAGTTTAGTGGAGTGAGCTATGTTGAGCTATTTTAGATACCCTGGATCAGATAGTGCAATAGATGCTGAGTGAAGAAGTCTGCATTTTAAAATTATTTCGCAAGAAGCTGTTCAACAAAGAGACGATCGTAACGCGCCCAAGCATGAATACCGAAAGGTAACATTGCACGATTTAACTTATAGCATGTCTTGGGATTGACTTCCCAGGAAAAGGCTATTGCAATCTCAGGAGGAGCAATGGCAAAGGTGGGGTCTGCATAAGGGATATGACGACATAAAAAGAGATCAAAATTTTCTTCTAATACTAGGTGCGCGCCACGCATCTGTCCTGCAACTCCTAAAGTTTTCAACAGAAAAGAGGATCTTAAGTTATTCGGTCTCCATAACGCCTTCTTTTTGAGCTCTCGTGCTATCAGGGAAATGGGTATCCAGCGATATCCAGATCTAAGAATATTTCTGATGGCTGCAATCCGAATTAAGCTAAAGCCTGAATTGCCACCTGGAATAATGGGGCTTTCTGGGTTAGCCTGATGAAAGCCATCAAACCAAGGAGCCCCAATATAATCGTAAGGCTGCCTGCACCAATCAAGAAGTTTGTCGCTCAAGACTATCGCATCAGGCTCGTGAATTAGCAGGTGAGTGAAGCAATCCAGCTTTCTGAAGAAGGCAGGGTTAATCATCATTCGATTGTAATCTTGGATTGAAGCCATCCAAGAATTAGGAACTGGCAGCGACTTTGCACTTGGAAGCAACCTGTGATATTCAGAAAGCTCTAGGCCTTCGGGATGCACGATGCGAATAGGATAGTGACCAAGAAGTCTGTGACATTGGCGCAGACTTAACTGCTCGTCAGCTGTAGGTTTTTGGCGATGAACTGGAACCACAACCACGGGGTTCGGAGTAATCAGCCTATTCATCACTGAACCAGCTCGAGAATTTCACTTGCAAGTTGTTCGGCTGGTGGAACTTTTCCGCGGGCAGCCGCATCAATGTGAGCGGTTTGTCCAATAGCACACCAATTGAAGCGTTGCTGCCATGCTTCCTCGAGACACAGCTGAAGATGCGTAATAGTGGCGGCCTCAGCAAGGAACCCATTGACACCATGGGAAATCAACTCAGGAGCACCAGCCACCGCTGTCGTAATCACAGGCCGACCAGCCAGCATTGCTTCCATCATGACCAGTGGCATTCCCTCATAGCGTGATGGCAGAATTAGAGCATGGTGTGTCTCCCAGATTGACGCCGGTGTTTTGGTGTGACCCATAAACTGCACGCGATCGCTGATCCCGAGAAGTGACGCAAGCCTGCGTAAGCATTGCTCTTGATCACCTGTGCCGTAGAGGGATACGCTTAATTCACGCTCCTGCCAGCGTGGACTAGCAAGCACATTGAAGAGGATGTCTTGTCCTTTGGATGCAGGGTGAAGACGACCTACGCAGGCTAGCCGTAGATGCTGATTTGGAGTATTAGGCCAAGGAAGCGGACCTTTGGTGCTGAGATGAAAAGAATGATTAGCGATCAAGCGAGCGTTACCAAAGCGCCATCCAAGTTGGCTTTCTACCATCTCTTGATTGGCTTTTGATACGAAGTAATTAAGTTTAGCTGCTGAGAATGCCTCGATCAGCTTGAGTGCTTCCCTATCACCAGGACTGAGAAAATCAGCATGAGCCTGAGCAATCGTAATGAATGGAACATTCTCAGCTATGGCTGCCTCCATCCATACAAGCCCCTGAAATGCATTGCCATTTGAAATGCAGAGAAGCCTTGGTCGGTGGCGACGGAGCCAGTTGCGATGAAAGTCTAGAGATTGTAGACGAAGTAATCGGTTGGTGGCGCGTCGGAATAGTGATTTCTTTTTAATAAGAACAAAGCTGTGATGAGCACCCAATTCGGTCTTCGCCTTAGCAATTGGGTCAGGCAAGTCTTGCCAGTAAGGTGTCGCTAGTGCTAAATTGTGACCTTGCTTCGCTAGTATATTTGCGGTTTCATGCCAGAGTATTTCAGAGCCTCCCCATGGCACGCTATTCATGGAAGAGGCAAATGCAATCGTCACAGGGATTAATGCGAGAGAGCTAGGGATTTGTTCCTATGCATTTTTAGGGCATGCAAGCATTGCCTCGAGTTGGCTCTTGTAACATGATCAATGCTGCGACCCAAAAAGAGCTTGTAGCATTTTTTATCGGCGTTCAACATGTATGTAGGCATGAGAGTAAGTTTATTTCTGATGACAAGCCTGAGTCAGGAACCTTGTTTTCCTCCAATGTGCGGTCTAGAAGAGGTTCAACACTGGTGCTTAGTGGCGGCAGAGAGGGGAAATATTTCGATCACTTATCACTCGATATAAATAGCTACTGCAGAGAGGGATCTTAATTGGCAGAGTAAATGTGTCTCAACCTGGCCGCACCAGCATAGTTCCACGGTATGCGGCTGCAAGTAGAGGCCTCTAAAATTAGGACTGCCTAAAAGTGTGATCAGGTGCTTGGTTTCGTTGCCACTCTTCCGAGCGCTAGTACCTCTTTGATGTCGTAGTCCAGCTCTCGGAAGCCCCTACGAATCGAGCGGTAGCTGCCACTTCGCAGCAGGTTGCTCAAAATGGTCCGTAGGAAGTATAACACCGGTGCCCCAATAGCTTCTGGCGTTGTGCGCAGGCTGGTGAGGAACAGATGACGTGTGTCCCCTCACTTTACCTTCCGGGTCGTCGTCGGGGTGATCATCTCCACGATCCAGTCGCTTCTGGGCTAGTTGGCCTTGATGTACTCAGGTGCTTCACTCGTCCGTAGATCCCAGAGCAGGGTGCCCCCGTGCCGCTTCTGGTGATTCGCTGCAGTGAAAGGGATCTTGCGCTTGCTGTCTTGAAACTGACAACCGACCTGGCGGTAGACAGTTTTATGGTTGGATTGGACAGTCAGCAGGACGTCGACTCCCTACTCCAGGCACCATCGAAAAACCCTTGTGTCGTATGAAGTGCATCCGCCTGGGTCAGGACGCCGTTCAGATTCAGGCTGCTTAGCAGCTCCTTGAGGTCTGTTCATTTACTCGATTAATGGTTGTCGTAGGTCTTCTGGGCCAGACCGAAACCCAGCGCTCAGGCATAAACCGTTACCTGGGCGACGAATCTGTGGCGGACGTTCTTGGTCTCGATTGCTTAGCTTCGCAGAGTCTTGGCTTCGCACACTAGCTGATCCAGCTCCTCTGCTGCTCCAGGGATCTTACTGATCATTCAGGCCTGGATCACTTAACCAAACCCTTACGTGTGAGCCTTGTTGTAGCCCTCAGGCTTCCGGGAAGCGGTACGGGTAGAGGAAGGTGGCATAGAGGGCCAGCGCTTGAAATCCAGGCCAAGCGCCTCGTTCAGATGCTCCCGGTGAAGCATGGTGAAAGCCTTCAAATCACGGGAGTGCGGTAGTCACGCAGGATCCCCGGCACCGCCACGAGGAGCAGGAACCACTGCGGCTGAAGCACCCCACGCCGATAGCGCCCATCCGGGCGGCACAGTCGTTTTTGAACACATGGAGGAGGCGATTCCGCCGACCTCAATTTATGCTGACATAACCAGTAAGGAAGCTTGGGGCGTGATTGAATATAAAACTAATTCTGCTCGATATCGAGGCGTGTGGAGTGGTTGGGGAAGGTTTGCGCACCACGGTGACGCTGCCAGTGAAGAGGAAGGGGCAATCAATCAGGCGGGCGAGCTGGGTTTTGACAGTGCGGTTTGGGTAGGTGGGCGGGCCTTCGGCTTCTTGGAACAACTGGCTTCCGCTGGCCCCAAGACTTACGAACGGAAGACCATCCGACGAAGCCGACCCAGCACTCGCCGTGGGTGAAATTTGCTCAAGGAAGGCGGCGAAGAGGGGTACTGAGTCTGAAAACGCGAGTCATGGAGGGGGAGTGTGCCTTCTAGGCCGCTCGTGCTGAGTGGAAAACTGTCGCGCTTGCGAGCTTTGTATTCTGAGATCAAGCTGAGCCAGCTTTGATAGCAATGGTCAGCGCTGTAGGAATCCCTAACGAGTGACCTGGCATTGTCCGAACAGTGATGCCAGAGGGCAGGATTAGTGGCCAGGCGAAGAAGAGAGGCAGCGCCTGCATCAGCATCATTAGCTACAAGCAAGCCTGTCTTCTCGTGGTGCACAAGCTCGGGGATGCCGCTGGGAATGGAGCGCACCACGGGCACGACGCCGCACGCCATCGCTTCAAGCAGGGCTACGGGGAGGCCTTCAAAGTCGGACATCAGCAGGATCGCCTGGCTGCGAGCGAGCAGCGGCGGCACCTGCTCAGGTGGAACACGGCCGAGGAAGTTGATGCGATCAGCGAGACCGGCCTCGCGCACCAGCTGCTGGCATGCTTCACGCTCGGGGCCATCGCCGATCACGTCGGCTTCAATCTGGCTAGATGAACGGCAGGTGCTGATGAGGGTGCGCACCACCTGATGGATGCATTTCTGCTGCTCTACCAGGCGTCCGCAATACACAACACGAAAGGGTTGATCCGAGAAGGTGGCGTGGGTAGATGGCATTGGGATGCCGTATGGAATCACTTGCGGGGTGGTAGCAGGCACCTTGTGGTGCAGTTCCTGGGCCAGGAATTGGGACACGCAGACACTGCTGCCGCCATAGACTTCCGGGGTGAGGCTTTCGGCGACACACCAGTAATCGGGGTCGTCGGAATGCATGGTGAAGATCCAGGGCAAGCCCTGCCGGCCAGCATGGGCGGCGGCACAGTAGTGCGCTTGCAGGCACTGGGGCAGGAACAGATCAGGCTGCACCTCGATGAGAAACTTGAGAGTTTGGCGGGTATCGGCCTCCAGCGACCCGGTGTGGCAAACGGCATGGGTTGCGATTCCGAGCCGACGGAGGATTGGAAGAATCGAGCCCTGTTGGGCATCGTCACCGAAGTGGTGGAGGTGCATGACTACTTCATGCCCTGCCCTCAACAGCGGCACGCAGAATCCAATCAGCCATGTGGTAACACCACTGATGTCTGAGCTGGCGCTGTAGTGGGCGAGGGCGATTTTCATTTAATAAATTTTATCATTGCGAATATAATTAAAAGGAGGTTTAATCGCATGCGTTTGATTTACTAATCCAATCTACTAGTTGACATCCTGTTTTGACCCAGTCGAAATTATCCAGAGCAAAATTCCTGGCTATGGCTCCTGCGTACTCGCGTCTGTCGAGATCATCAAGCCAGCTACAGACTGCTTCGGCATGTGAGAGGGCATCGCTAGGCTTGCAAAGCTGACCTGCACCTCTTGGCAGATACTCTGCCATTCCACCCACATGTGTTGAGACTATTGGCAATCCGCAGGCAAGTGCTTCGAGTACGGCATTGTTGGCAACGGCATCCAATAGTGGCAAGAAGAGCAGATCTGCCGTTTGGTAGAGGCCACGCAAATTCTCATCAGACAACTCCGCGTGCCATGTCACTCGTTGGTCCATCGCCAATCGGCGGAGAGCTTCGGATTTGCGAGCAAACCGTGGAACCACGCAGTCTAATTGGACATCAGCTTGTCGGTTCCAGACATGAGCCATAGCACTGGTCAACGTCTCGAAATCACGCAACCACTGCCCAACAAAGAGAAGCTGATTGTCCTTACGCAGCGAAAGATCCTCTGGTGGCTGGAAAAAGTCGTGACGTACACCGTGCTTGATGAGGTGAACGGGGCTTTCGCAAACAGAACGAAAATAGGCCGCTTGTTCATCACCCAAGCATACAATCCCACCAAGCGAATCCAGATCTTCAAACCGTCTCCAATTCAAGCGAAACCAGCCAGGAGGTTGGTGGAAGCAGATAAAGATCCGGCGCTTAACGTCACTTGGAGCACAGGCAAAATCAGAACAGAATTCATCCTCTGCGGCCGGCAGCAGGCAGAATGAATCATGATGGCGCTCAAGCAAGGCAAGTGCCTTATTCGCCGCATGCCGATGTCGGTCTGTAGACCAAGGGCTTCCTGAGTTGGCAGGCAGGTTAGATCGCTCCAGTGTCGGGATCAACCCAGAAGCAGCGCCAAGTTTGCGCACGATGCGCAAATGCAATGGTGTAGGCGGTGGTGCTGGTGGCACGAGTATTTCATCGACATGGTCCGATTTCAGGATGGATCGCATCACGTCGCTGAGGGGAAAACCACTTTTGGAACCCATGTGGTTCCAGCGTGATGTAACAATGATTAATCGCACGTGGACTTATTTGAGGGCAAGAAAATGTTTTTGGACTTCACGACTCGAAAGACAGTTTGCTTTTGCGGTGTAATCATAATCCGAAACACAAGCAATATAGTCGATGTCATCGCATTAGTGCGGCTGGCAACATTTCAAATGCACTTTTAGCCATGGCCTGGATATGAGGCAATTGTTTTGCAATCTGACCTGCAACTATACTGCGCTTATTCCAAATACGATCGATTTTATTCCACACTACGTCGGCTGAAACGAAGGCACTAGCCTCCAAGGCCGCCCCCTCTGCCGCGAGCTCACTCCCTAGAACATCTGCAATCACACCTCTAGCCTTTACTGAATAAGCAACGATTGAAGTGCAAACTCCACTGGATAAACCAGCGATGCCAGCGTGCATGCGTTCTGCGATAACCATAGAGCATTCACTGATAATGCCCTTGTATTCGGATGCGCTGAGATCTGCACCCAAAACTGAAACTTCCTCCGGGAATTCTAGTAGTCGCCAGACATCGGTACAGGCAATTAAATCGTTGGCATAGGGTTCTTGTACGTGAGGAACCAAGACAATTTTTACTCTCCAGTATTCAATCATGCGTCTGATCAATTCAACCCATGTTGCAAGCCACGCTTCGCGAGAAACTCCTGACCACTGACAGATTCCTTGGCTTAATGCTATCGCCACTACGCCCTCATTTGATTGCCAGCTCCTTCTCAACCATTGCTTAGTAGAGTCATTAGCATGGAGGAGGAACGCGGGGTCTGCCACAAATTTGACTTTATCCATACTAAGTCCTAAGTCCCCAGTCAAGTATTCATACGTACGTTTCTCTCTAACCGAAATGAGCGATGCCTTAGAAGCTTCCTTCATCCACGAGTCTCGGTGATGCTCAGAAGTGAATGGCCCTATGGACTGTGCAAATATAACAATCGGCGTTCCCTGCTGATGAGCAATTCTCATCGGAACGAGATGCCTTTCAAGCGACCAGTCTCCATACTCAGAAGAAAAGACATCTCCCCCAGTTACAACAAGTAGGTCGAAATCCGCAAAACCTGGCCACCTATAGATGGGGACCCTAGTTGGCACAAGATGAAGCTTTTCTGCTACGCGTTGTTTGAGGGTTTTGCTGACAGGCAAAAAAGCTCCTTCGGCTACCACTTCCAAATCATGCATGATGCCTCGTGAAGCATCGTAGTCAGCAGAACCGGAAAACACCGTGAAGCTCGCCTGCGGGAAGATTTCGCGCAGTCCTGTAACTAAAGGATCCACTAAAGCTTCTACACCTCGATTACGTAGACCTGTTACTCCTGAGATTGCGATTTTCATGAATTGCCGAAAAGCAAATGAATGTTATCATCAGTGCCAAAAGAACGTAACGACATTGCCTGTTTCTCGACGAGGTTAAGCTGTAATTCTTGTCTTTTCTGTCGGATAGCCAGCTGCCATCATCACTATAACTATTTCATGGTCTTTAATTATGTAGGGCGTGGATGCTAATCGGCCTTGTGTATTATACGCCAGTTAAACATGAAAAAGCTACTATTGCTTCCCGAAGACTTGCTAGCAAAGTCGCTAGAGCTTCTTTGATTAAGTCTACAGTCGACTTGAATGGAGAGTAGGTCTGTGGTGTGATGGGTAAGTTTCAGCAATAGTCGATAAGTAGCAATTTACCCAATCGAAACGCTTGAAAATTAAGTCGCCTGGATCCAATGTGATGAAATGAGAAGCAACTGCATCTTATGAATATCAACTCGCTACCCCCCCCCGGTTTTAGGAAAGTTGTCACCCCTCTGATCAGTACATCCGGTGGCTTGAGGACATGACTAATGCGTCGTTACAGCGAGGCCGTCTAGACGAAGGCTTCTGCGAAGCAGTGGGCTGATGTGAGGAGGCGGATGAGCCCGCCACACAGGCAGAGCGTGGCCTGGATCTCAGAAGAGCTGGGCATTCACCTCGCCACCCTCTACAACTGGAGAAAGGCCTGGCGGTTGCAGGGAGAGGTGGTGCCGTCATCCAAGCAGGAACCAGAGGGCTGAAGCGCTACCGACAAATTCACGGTGGTGCTGGAGAGCTCTGGCCTCAACGCCACCGAGCTCAGTGCCTACTGCCGCGAGCGGGGCCTGCTCCCGGAGCAGGTGGAGCTTTGGCGGCAAGCGACCCAGGATGCCAACGCCAAGCCGGTGCTGACGATGGCCGAACAGCAGGAGCTTTAGAAGCTCCGCGCCCAGGACCAGCGGGAGATCAAGGCCCTCAGAGAGGAGTTGCAGCGCAAGGAGAAGGCCATCGCGGAAATGGCGGCTTTGCTGGTGCTGCAAAAACAGTGGGATGCCTTCTGTTCGGAGGACGAGGAAGGCTGACCAGCGCCGTGCACCGGCGGAAGTTGATCGAGTTGATCGGCGAGGCCAATGCTGCGGGCTTCGGCCTGCTGAGGGCCTGCGGTGTGATCGGCCTTTGCCTGCGCACTCTCAAACGCTGGCGGAAGGCCTTCCTGGGTGATGGGGACGGCGTGGATCGCCGTAAAGGCAGTGCTCGCCTGGTAGGTCACCGGCTGAGCGAGGAAGAGCGCCAGAGGATCCTGTTGACCTGCAACCAGCCGGAGTACGCCGCACTGCCGCCAGGGCAGATCGTGCCGGCACTGGCCGATCAGAAGCTTTTTTACTCCTGCGGATAAGACTTCGTCTATGGCTCAGAGAGCAGCTTCTATCGGTTGTTGAACCAGGCGGGTCAGTGCCACCGCCGGGGGAGGGCCAGGCTGCCTCAGGAACCACGCTCGGTGCCGCGCCTGCGGGCGGATGGCCCAAACCAAGTTTGGAGCTGGGACATCAGTTTCCTGCCGACCACGGTGCGTGGTGTGTGGTTCTACCTCTATTTGGTGGTCGACGTCTGGAGCCGCAAAGTGGTGGCCTGGGATGTGGCCGAGGTGGAGTCGGCTCAGATCGCAGCGGATCTGGTGCAGCGTGCCTGCCTCAAGGAGCGCTACCGCCGCCCCAGCAGCTGTGGCAGACGCCACTCATCCTCCATGCCGACAACGGCAGTGCAATGCGTGGGGCCACGCTGGAATCACGGCTGGAGGAGATGGGCGTGCTTAGATCTTTTTCCCGGCCAAGGGTCTCAAACGACAACCCGTACTCGGAAACACTGTTCCGTACGGTCAAATACCGACCCGACTACCCCAGCCGGCCATTCGCCACCAAAGAGGAGGCCTGCCAGTGGGTGGCTGCGTTTGTCGATTGCTATAACCACCGTCACCACCTCAGTGGCATCAAATTCGTGACGCCACATCAGCGCCACAGCGGATCCGCAAAGGTAAATTGCCAGCAACGAGCCGAGCTCTACGAGGCCGCACACCGTGCCAATCCAACGCGCTTGAGCCGGAGAACATGCTGCTGGCGCCAACCCGAAGAAGTGCGGATGAACATGCCACCGGAAGAGAACGAACTGGGCCTGGAGTTAGCGTTGATGCAGGTTGCCAGAGTGGCCGCCCAGGAGTGACATCTTTCCTGAAAGTCACCGATCCCTATTGACGCTTAAATCAAGAAATTCGGACCTTGGCTGTTGCATCACGCAATGGGACGCGGCTGGGGTTTACAGTGTGGACTAACTTGCAGCAGCAAGATAGCTAGATTTGGGTAAATTGAAGATTAAGAGCAAGAAATATTTGATTGGCCTCAATGCTGGCTAAACACTTAAGAGCTAAATTGATCAAGCATCAAAGCAGTTGCACAGATGTAACTACTCTGAACCCTGAAACCTAGCGCATTAACTGTGGGTATCTGGATATGTCTAACAAAATGCTCCCAGCCTTCAGCTTCAGTCCAGCCCGATACAAAAGCAAAATCAATCCCAGCTCGCTGAGCTTCTTCATAGTCATACCGGCTATCCCCAAAAAAGAGCCCAGGCTTCCTAATCATGCCGCTTTCCAACTACCGAGCCAGGATTGTGTCCTTACTGTCTGGGCTCCCAAAAATCCCCCTTCAAAGAAATGATCAAGCCCACGCGCTGCAAAGATTTCACTGAGCTCGGCTTGGTCGCCACCTGAAACGACAAACCAGGTAGCGTTTGAGGCCTTTAATCGAAGCTGCTCAAGCCCCTTAGCAACGATGCATACCATCAGCCCACCATGCACAGCTTCTGCGTAGCTGCCCAGGAGCTCATTAAGCCCCGGCCCATCAACCCCAGAAACTGAATTGGGAGAGTGCTGAGGAAGAGTGGTCTCAAGGAAATAGGAAACTTGCGATGGCTAGAAATTCCCCCATTGGCCACATGATGCGTGACTAGGGCTTCGGCGGCATCAGTACCCCAAGGAAGAGCAGCGATGCGAAAGGCTCCGGTCTTGATGCGATTAGAATCGAGGAGGACACCGTCGCAGTCAAAAACTATTGTTGAGTATTCGAGGAGCAAAAAATATATGTGGACTTATTATTCAATGCAAGAAGTTGCTTGGCCAAAATAAAATTTATTTTCCAGTCAATGTCATGCCCAGTAAATTTATCGAACTGGTAATGAAAAGGAGAGGCCTCTAATCGATCTGACTTTTTCCCGTAAACCTCGGCCGAGTCAAGAAAGACGGCACTATTGATATCATGCAAAAGTGGGAGAGTTTGAGTCAGAGGTCACTTCTCAGTGTTGCGATATAGTTAACCGGCCTCTTCATTCCAAAAGAATCCTTGCAAAGTGATGGTAGTCTTGAGTGAATCACGCTCCTTGGCCATAGATTCAAAATAAACTTTAATAATATTATTGTACAAAAAGGCACCTGGGAAGGGCGAGGTAACGTGTGTCCAAAGAATATGCCCAGAAGTAATCAGCTTGCCGGCGTGTTTAACCAATTCGTCGGCGTTGGTCTTTCTTGTGGCAAGGTTTTCAGATTTTCTGTGAATTGCGAGCTTTGGCTCTTTGAGTGCCTATGCATATTTGATAATTTTGCCATCATTTGAAGAAAGGACTATCCTGTCTATGGTTGAGTAACACAGCAGCTGGACAAGCTTGATTCCTAGCAAGCCATATGCATATAAGCCAAAGGGACTAATGTTCTCTTGGGTACACGTTTGCTCTCTTTGCGGCAGGGGAGAAAAGCTGTTGCGGTGTTTCTCACTACCTTTATTCGGCGTATGGATAAGGTCTGTCAGCATAAATGCTGGATGTACGGAGCTTATGACAGGTAGGAGTTACTGACAAAAGGAGATCAGCTCCAGCGGCATCCCTATAATGATTCAGAATAGACGCTGTTTCTGCATTTCTTGGATCGCCAGCGGGATAGCCATCAAACCCAGCCATTAAGATCTTTGCCGCTTTGCCACTTGTGACTACAGCAAGTGAATAGGCCAGAACCAATGAGTTTGGGACGATGCAATGCGTGTCAAGAAACTCAAAGCGATCAGTTTCGATGCCAATACCAAAGTCCAGCAGCTCATTGCTCTGCAGCTCAGCAAGGAGATGGTCTGGGAGCATAGAAGCCGGCGTAATCAGCGGTTGCGGAAGATCGGCATAGGCCTCAGCATCGGCCAGGAGTCGCACCGGATGGCAGGCTATGCGTAAATCGATCAGAGATGAATCAATAGCCGATTGGGTGTTGAGCGCCAGCACGAGTGGCTGAGCTCGGCGCACATACGCGGACAAAGCAGTGGCATGAGCTGCAACACTAGGCCCGGTGCCGAGGATCAGCACCTCACGACGGGCCATCAGCTCGGCCGGCTTCCAGGTGCCACGTGGCTCGCCACGATAGAACTGCCGGGCGCCATCCAGGGAATCAAAGCTGAACTTCTTGCCGCCCTCGGCGCGGAGGTGATCGGTTACGGCAAGGATGTCCTCATCGTCGTATCGGGCATCTCCAATCATCTCCTGGATATAGGTGGGATGGATGCCGTATTTCCCAGCAAGGTAATAATAAGGGTTGGTGCCCCAGCCGTATTGGGCTTTCATCGGCCCAAATGTTTGCCGGATCAGAGCCATCAATGGCACCAAGTTGGCCCGCCGATCGCGCAGCGCCTCCGCTTCGATGGCCAGCTCCTCGGTGCGGGCATTACCAGGGCCCCGGCCCATGCCCGTCACCGTCGCATCCAGCCAATTTACGCCTTCAGCTTGAGCGCGCAACGTATTCGCCAAGGCCAGACCCATGTTGTCGTGGGTGTGGATCCCCAGATCATTCTGCCATCCCATCCGAAGCCAGCTCACCATTCGAGCTGTGTCATCAGGCGACATCGACCCCATCGAATCGGCGAAATACAGCACATCAATAGGCCAATCACTCGCCATGGACGTAAGCTCCTGCACCTCCGCTTGGGTTCTATCGGCAATTTGCATCAAGTTGAAGCCAACCCGGTAGCCACGTTCATTGAGCCAAGCTGCCGCTGGCAGTGCCTCCGGTAGCTCATGGAAATGGCACGCTAACCGCACTAGATCCACTGGCGCCTCAGCGGCAGGGCGTGGAAACAGTCGCTCTAGTGCATCGAAACAGCCGATATCGGTACATAGGTCTGCACCATTGAGCATCACGGCAACCTTTAGGCCGGAAGGAATTGTGAGACTCTCTAAAAAATCATCGGTGGTATATGCGCATGCCCCTTTGAAACCCTCATTCTTCAAAAATCGGAAACCCAGCTCTACTACATCTATCTGGGCGGCTCTCATTGCAAGCAAGTAATTTTCTACCAGAGTTGATGAGAAATCCCAGGCATTGTAATAACCACCATCGCGAAGAGTGCAGTCTAGAAGGAGAGCTTTTGAAGAATTTGACATCATTGAGGTAGAGAAAGAAAGGAATCTGTCTTTTTTAAGAAAGCTCACTTCGTGGTCTTAGCACAAGCTGCGGCCTCGCATCCACAGATTCGCCTTGCTCCTCAAGCTAAAAAGCTGATCAAAAAGCTCTGGTGTTATGTGTCGGTGCGCAATAATAACAATTATCAGTTTCTCGACTAGACACTCAACAACGACAATTCATGTCTCTTGATGCCAGCCTAACACTCTTCTTCATCTCAAGACTCTCTGAATAGCATAAATGAAGATATACAAAATAAAGGAAAGCTTTCTCATATTATGCAAGAGTGGCTTTACTTTTGTGCATAAATATAGGAATAAGCTTACTGGACGACACTCAGAGGACCTGGGCCGGCAGGCTAAACAAGATATTGACTGAAAGCAATTAGAAGCTAATTAATAATGAATGGAAATGTTACTATGAAACCACGGAAATAACTTCATTTATGCTTCTTCTAGGGGAGTCCGTGAACTTAACTGAATCCTGAAGATAACCCAAGGAAAGCATCATAATTACAACCTCGTTCTGTGGTATATTAAATAGCCGTCTTAGGCCCTGATCATTCTCTCGGGATGCCGACCAATTAAGGGGACAAGAACCTAGGTTTTTTCCGTGTATTGCGAGCATTAATGTCATAGAAAACAACCCTCCATCGATCCAAGCTTGGTTTCGTTCTTCAACGGAAACAAAACGGTGCAGGTCAGCACAGACTATAAACAATGCGGGAACGCGATCAGTAAAGCCACGGTTACCATTTTGAAATAATAGAGCTGACTCTATGGTTACCCTATCGGTCACTATGTAAACACGCCAAGCTTGGCGGTTGCAAACCGAAGGGGTACTCATAGCGATAGTAACAATCTCTTTTAGAAGCTGAATATCGATTTGCTTATCAGCATAATCACGAATGCTATGCCTGGATAAAGCAAATGCTTCAAAATCGAAATCTAACGAAGAAACAAGCTCTTTTTTTGCTAACGTCTTATACCCTCCAGCGCTGGAAGTCATGTTATTGATTAGGTATTCATTGTGAAGCCACTTGAAAAGCGCTAGCTTATCTAGAAGATCTGTGCTCAAGGCCTCTGTTGGCGTTTCACTAAGATAGATACTAATAGTCCTCAGGCCGATGGCTCCCTCAGCGGTAGCACCAATAAATTTATATTGCAATTCAATTGCTAAGAGTAATCGAATAATCGCGTCTTGTCCGGCCCCTACTCTCCTATTGGGCAGAACCATTCCCTTTTCTAAGCGATGATATTCCATCGTTACTATCGCAGAAAGATTATCACGATGACGATATGTATTATTTTTTAGAGGAAAAATTCCATCTGCTTCTAGCCAAGCAGAATTAAGAAATCTTAAACGATCATCACGGCAACGCACACGAAGCAAGTTAGCCTTAGGCGCAAGCTTAGGGTATTTAAGTGTGAGACTTGTATGTAGTTTTTCAAGCAAAGATACACTTGCTTCAGCAAGCAAAAGCATCCAAAGTTTAAGCTTATTTTTGTAAACAGAGCTGACTAAAAGGCGCATCTTTAATTGTGGATTCGCTTCCAATAGTTCTTGAGGTGATTACATAGCCTCGGTCGCGATCTGATTGCTTTGCTGGGCTCTTCTGCACGTGCCATCTCCTGCCTAAGCAAAGTTATTTCCATCTTTGAAAATATTTGTTCATAATCATCGTTCAGTCTTCCAAGATATTCATTGCTGCCGGCAAATTTCTTGCCACAATATGTAAACTCTGACAACAACGGTATGTGTGAGATCTTTAAGAACTCTGCCAAGTCGATCGAGATTTTATCTGTATTAGTGACAATATCCTCTAAGCGAAATACAGCAAAATTTGCGGGGTATAGGCTGGCTAACTTTATCATGCTTTTTCTCTTGCGACAGATACGTAAAACCTCTCCACTTTCTATGAACTGCTCAAGGGTTGATTGTGAATATTTATCTGTGGCAGAAAATCCAGGAATAGGTGTCCTTTTATAACGGGTTGAGATTGTACCTTCTGTGGCACGGTCGACATAAATATATTTAAAATCTATGTCTTGAGATAGAAGAAAGTCTGGTGTGTTATCCTTGTTTGCTTCCATAGTTACCCACATCTGATCACATTCCCTAGTTGGATAGTCAGTCCAGAATCGGAAGAAGTTGCTATAGAAAGACTCGATAATATCGTGTGATGACCACTGGTCCATATGGTAGAGAGTATCCTTAATAGCTTTATCAAAGCCAATGAAATCAAAGTGAAAATCTAGATAATGAGACGTAGTGGCATTGGGTTGGAATATGACGCTTCCACAATCTGCGAACTTCTCAATTCGATAGTAATTGGTCTTACTTGCAAGAAAGTGTCGATAGAACTCTATATCTCTATATTTCATCCATGAAGACTTGGTCTCATCCAATGCAAGACCACCAATTAGTGAATCTTGTACGGGTGAAACTTGAAGAGAAGGATGTCCATCTAATAGTCCTTTTAATGTAGACTTTCCTGATCCCCACCATCCGTCAATGACGATTATGGTCATTATTTGACAAAGCCACTAATAGTGAATGTTTTACTAATGTCTGCGAACTTTATCATGGATGTTGTCCAGAAAATAGGATTGAATATATAATGTTCTTAATGTTTGCCAATTGATTTTCTACGCTTACGAGGAAGAGCCTTTATGAACTAATTAACTTTCGGATAAAATGCGTGTAAGCTTTCTGAGAACTATGATTCGATTATGAATAGAATATAATTAGTTTCTTCTGACGGTTAATGACTTATCCAGCTTTTAAGTTGAGGCTGGTAATCTACAGATGGTCCATGATGTGCTGACTTGATTTCGATTTGTCGCTGCTTAAACGACCAAACTAGAAGTTCTCCAGTATGAGTCATTACGTTTATAGCTACTGAGTATTTTCCTCTTTTCAGGAAGAGGGAGTCTAGCTCAATGTTCCAATGGTTTGTTCCTTTAGTGATAAAAATATTATGGTCGCTGTTAGAAGTATCAGAGCCTAGGCATATATCGCCTGATTGATTATAAAGCAAAAAGCGGAATGCAAAGTTGTCGACTGGCACTTCAGACCAGATCTCAATGTATAATCTAGGAGAATCACCTTGATTGATGATGTCGGAATCAAGGGAGAATAGGAATGATTTAATAGGTTGCGACAAAGACAGAAAAGAGCTGTCTTCGATTTTCGAGTTATCATTCAATACTTCATATTGGGATATTCCTTCTTCTACATTTCCCAAATATATGCCACGACCTTGTTTAAGAACCATAGTTGAATCACATACTCGTGCGATATGGCTCATTTGGTGAGTCACAAATATGATAGCTGCACTCTTTCTTAGCTCGGCGATCCGTTTGTAGCATTTATTCCTGAATGAAGCATCACCCACGGCCAAGACCTCATCAAGGATGAGAATATCAGGATGTAATGCTGTGGCAATTGCAAATCCTAGCCTTACCTGCATGCCTGAGCTGTAGGCTTGAACAGGTGTATCAATAAACTCGCCAATGTCAGCAAAGTCAATAATTGAATTGATTTTAATATCAATCTGCTGGTTAGAAAGTCCGAGAATAGACCCATTAGTGTAGATATTTTCGCGCCCAGACAAGATTGGATTAAACCCTGCTCCAAGGGCAATCAAGGCACCAACGCTGCCATTCATCGCAATTGAGCCGGAATCTGGCTTGATAAGGCCATTCAACATTTTTAAAAGGGTTGTCTTCCCCGCCCCATTTCGCCCAATCAACCCCAGGCACTCTCCCCGCCGCAACTCGAAGCTCACATCCTTCACCGCCCAGAACTCGTCCGGCCGCAGCTGTACATCGGCGCTGCTCTGCGGCAGGCCGCTCCCCCCACCATGGCTGCGGCCGCCTATCTCGCTGCCTAGGTCCTGCATGCCATACCAGAGCGAACGCTTGAGGCTGCGGCAGAACCGCTTGCTCACGTTGTCTACTTTGACAAGTACGTCGTCGCTCATCTAAGGCAGGCCATAGGTAAGAGTTGGAGCATGTTCAGCATGGAATCGTGTGGAGTACAAACAGGTCATCGCTCTGACCTCCAGCACACGGTTGAGCAGGTGTCCGCCGCAAGCTTGCTCCGCATAGGCCAGGGCTGCCAGCAACCGCAGCCACTGCCTCTGGGTGCTGATTTTAACCTCGCGTAAGGCAATCATGTTCACATGTACCGCTGACGGTGCCCTCAAGCCCGCTGCAGCTTCAGGCTTTTGCGGTGCCCGCCGGGTGGCTTGGGCAGGCGGGCCTGGACCTCGGCGTAGTTGAGTGCCGGCTGAATCAGCTGGGGAAGTCGAGCTCGAGCTCCTGGCGAGATGTGCCTGAGCGCAACTTGTCCAACATCACCGCTTATATATCTAGGCTTATGTGTCGTCGCTCATCTGAGGCAGCTATGGGTTTGATCAGGATCAGAAGAACGCCGGTTAATGGGGTCATTTAGCTGATGGCGTATTGGAGATACCACTCTGCAAAGAGCTCTACTCCCAACTCCAGCGGAGTGGTGGGTCGAATGCCCAACCAGGCCTCCAAGCTGCTGGTATCGGCCGCAGTGGCCACCGCATCGCCAGGCTGCATGGCTTCCAGGTGCTTGATGGCGGTGCGGCCTAGGGCCTTCTCCAGCAGGTTGATGAAGTGGAGCAGCTCTTCCGGCAGATAATTTCCGATATTAAACAAGTAATGGGGGGGGGCAGCTGGTGTCGGGGTTGGGCAATGCGGCATCAAAGCCTGGATCTGCGATAGCTGGCTTGTAGAGGCAATGGATCACTCCCTCCACGATGTCGTCGATGTAGGCGAAATTGCGGCGCATGAGCCCCTGGATGAACAGCCGGATCGGCTGTCGGCCAGGATCGCCCTCGCGAACAGCATTGGCGCCATATCCGGTCGGCCCCATGGGCCATACACAGTGACGAAGCGCAGGCCAGTTGCGTGCAGCCGTAGAGGTGTCCGTAGTTGTGGGCTATCAGCTCATTGGCCTTCTTGGTGGCGGCATACAGTCCTACCGGGTGGTTCACCGGTTGGTGCTCGGCAAACGGGAGATTAGTGTTGTCGCCATACATAGAGCTGTTGGAGGTATAGACCAGATGCTCGATATCGTGGTGGCGGCAACCCTCGAGCACATGGCCGAAACTCACCAGATTCGCCTGGATGTAGGCGGCAGGGTTCTTGATCGAGTAATGCACCTCAGCTTAGGCAGCCAGATGGTTCACCCTGTCACGCTGAAAGGCCGCAAACAGCTCTGACATTGCGGTGATATCGGCAATGTTAGAGCTGATCAAAGGGCCAGCGTCCAGGGTAAAGGGAGCCTGCTCCTCTAGACGCTTCAGTTTTGACTTTTTGAGATTTGGGTCGTAATTACCATTAAGGTTGTCAACACCGACCAGTTGCTCACTGCGTGCTAGAAGCCGTTCGCAGACGGCGTCGACAATGAAGCCCGCGGCGCCGGTGACTATGACTTTCATGAGGTCTAGGCACTCATCCGCTCGATCAGGATCGGCATCGCTAGCCGATACACCATCCATACCAGCAGTAGCAGAACGGCTGAGCCGCCCACGGCCAGCAACCACTCCCCCAGGAGCTGCGTAGGCTGGCCAGTGAACCAGGAGCGGGCATTGATGATAAGCGGGGTGAGCGGGTTGAGCCGCATCACTTGGGCGGTCCAGCCCTTTGTTGCCAGTGGGAACACCACCGGGCTCAGATACATTAGAAACTGGGTGATAAGCGGGATGCCGCGGCCGATGTCGCTATAGAGAACCCCTAATGGGGTGATCGCCAGGCCCAGCGCCGTGCCAGTGAGCACTAACCCAAAGATCCCCACCGGGATCAGCAGGCCACCCCAGCCGGGATGGATGCCCATAAATGGCAGCACCAGCAGCAGGATGCCAATCTTGATGGCGGCGTTGAACAGGGTCTGGTAGATGCCGGTGAGGATCAAGGCCTCACGAGGAAAATTGATCTTGGCTAGGAGTGGCCGGTTGGCATTCACCTGCCCCAGCGGCGCATTGAATGAGTCGATCAGAATCGACCATAACAATGTGCCCGTAAACACGAACACTGGATAGGGCAGGCTTGTGTCGGTCACCTTTACCAGTCTTGAGGTGCTCAGAAACAGCCACACCGCCGTGGTGCTTAGCGGACTGATTAGGGCCCAAAGGACTCCCAGAGCGCTTTGGCGGTATTGGGCGCTGATGTCGCGCACAGCTAGGCGCCAGGCCAATTCCCGACCGTCCCATAGGTCTTTGGTCATCTCACCCCAGAGCTTGGCGGGGTGCGCCAGTGGGCTTTCGGGAGTGTAGATGTGGGTGGGTAGAGGTGGAGATGTCATGTAGATTCAGGCCTCAGAATGATCGCACTACAAATAAGAAGAATCTGCTGTGGTTGTTGTTTGCTAAAACAGCATTTCCTCATACATTTTCTCAACGATCTCGCGCACGGGGCGCTGCGATGACCAGCCCAGGTCTTCTTCGATTCGAGCTGGATTCATGGCGGAGTAGGTCAGGTCGGCGGGGCGTTTGAGCGCTTCCACCGACTTCAGGTGATCATCCAGATTTAGTCCTGCAACTGCAAAAGCCTCATGGGCAAATTGTCTTAGTGAGGTGGTGTAACCGGAGGCAATCAGATAGTCTGTAGGTCGTTCGGGCTGCAGCATCAGTACCATCGCCCTTACGTAATCCGGTGCCCAGCCCCAGTCGCGCCAGATGTCTAGGTTTCCCAGCTCGATAGTTTGGGCCAGGCCTGCCTTGATTGTTCGCACTCCTTCGATGATCTTCTGCGTGACGAATCGCTTCGGTCGTAGTGGTGATTCGTGGTTCGCCAGAATACCTGTGCATGCAAACATACCGTAGGCCTCGCGGTAGGTAGCTACTTGCCAGTAGGCAGCCGCCTTGGCTACCGCATAGGGGCTGCGCGGCCGCAGCGGCGTTTCCTCAGTAGCCTTCAGCTCTCCAGTATCACCGAAGCACTCAGAGCTGCCGGCATTGAAGAAGCGGATTCCGCCCCCTAGGTAGCGGATCACCTCAAGAAGATTGAGTGTGGCCACACTAACGGACTCCATGCATTCAACCGGTTGCTCAAAAGACAAACCCACGCTGGTTTGGCCGGCCAGGTAGTAGATCTCCTGAGGTTGCACGCAGCTCACCACTTTCAAGACACTGCGAAAGTCGTTTGGCGCCAACGAAACCATCTCAACATTGCCTGAGATTCCCAGCCGCTCCAGCCGCGACAGGTTCGCCATTTGGGCATCTCGGCTGGTGCCTACGACCCGATAGCCGTGGCTCAGCAGATGGTGGGCCAGATAAGCGCCGTCCTGGCCGGTGACCCCGGCGATCAGTGCGGTTTTGTTCATCAGGTGGGTGGTGGTGGTGATGCTTCAGCTGCTATGGGACTTGCCAAGAGGGAAAAGCATCTCATCTGCACTTAGCACTCTTCGGATTATCTTTAATACAGAGGAAATACTTTAGGTATCATGATCATCATTCTCCTTTTCCTGTTTGGTTTGGGAGTTGGTTTTTTGCCCGTCCAACATAGTGCTTACGAATGACCAGGCTTGGTTTGCTCTCTTCGGAAGTGGGTTTTGCTTAGTATCACTCTGAGGGACAGTGGTATCGGAATAGGCATAAGGGCTGTAGCGACTGGTTGTGCCATAGCCATAGCCATAGCCATAGCCATAGCCATAGCCATAGCCATAGCCATAGCCATGGCCCTGACCAATTATGGATTCAACCCGCTGGTTTGTCACCACCCCTAGCAGGTCTGCACCCGATTGCTGGATCTTGCTAACTACCTGAGTTGGCAGCTCACGAGGAATCTTGCCCAGTGTAACAAGTAGGATCAAACCGTCCATGTGTTCTGCAATCAACAGTGGATCTACCAGCTCAAGAGCAGGAGGTGTATCGAACACGATCAGATCGAACTGCTGCTGATCACGGATCTGCTGGATAATCTCACCGCAGCGTTCCGAACTCAGCAGGCGCGCTGGGTCTGGAAGCCTCTGGCCGCCTGGCAGTAAGGCCAGATTCGGGTTGACCCATTGATAGAGCTCCTCCAAGGGGGGAGGGGCTTCGCCGAACAACTCACTGATGCCTCGGGAATTGTCAAGGCCAAGGCGTCGATGTAGTCGAGCCCGACGCAGGTCTCCATCGACCAGCAGCACCTTCATGCCCATATCAACCAGAGTTTGCCCAAGCAGGGCTGTTGTGGTGGTTTTGCCCTCGCCGGCGGCAGATGAAGTAATCGCCACCACCCTCAGTGTGCGGTTCGCGCGGAGAGTGCGTAACGATTGATAGAAACTGCGCAGCGACTCGCGTAGCGTGAATAACTCTTCAGGTTCCAGATTCTTAATCGATTCGGCAATCGGCTTACTGGGATCTAGAGGCAGATAAGGAACCCCAGTGAGCAGGGGCAGCTTCAGCAGCTCTTCCACCTCACTGGATGAGTGGAACACACGATCGAGTTTATCCCGCAGAATTGAAACACCGACTCCGGCTACAAGCCCCAATAGCAGCCCCATGAATAGACGTTTCTGCAAGTTTGGCTCCACCGGAATATCCGAAAACTGGGGTGGTGAAATTACCTGCCAGGGAACCGTACTTTGAGCCATCTCAAGGCGGAAACTTTCTCGTGCTTTGAAGTAGCTACCCAGGTTTTCGGTGGCCACCGCCAAGCGCTGTTGCAGGGCTTCGTAGTTCTTGATCAGATCCGGATTGCGGCGAAACTCGGCTCCGAGGCTGCTGAACTGATCCTGCATCTTTTGCTGCTGAACCCGATTGACCTGCAGGGCCGACAGGATGGCGTCTTGCTCACGCCGTTGGAGCAGGGGTCGCAGTTGGTCACGGCGAGCCCGCAGGCTCTGAGCCAGCGGCGAATCGCCTCGGAATGAAGATTGAACCTTGGCAAGCTCACCCTCCACTTCAACCAGTTCAGAGAACAGTGGTGAGAAGTTGCTCTGGATGTTGTCGGCTGGACTCGAGATTCCAGTAACTGAAGCGGAGGAGGGATTCTGGAATGGCGACACCAACTGGCCAGATTGAACCATGGCGAGAAGGCCCTGAAGCTGTGCCTCGGTCTGCCTTAAAGCTCGAATTTCTCCCTCGAGACCGGCGCGGCTCCCCTCCAGCATCCGGCTCTGTTCCTCCGGTGCTAACATTGTATTGATGCTGCGGAAGGTAGCGAGTTCTTGCTGAAGTTGTACAACCCTCTGCTGGAGTCCCGGTGCCTGCTCATCAAGAAACTGAAGGCCCTGGTTAAGCTTTTCCTTCCGCCTGCGCAGAGAATAGTCGAGATAGTCTCTGGCCAGTGCCTCAATCAGTACCTTGCCCTGCTTTGGGTTGTCCCAGAGCAGAGTCACGTTTAGAACATCACTATCTTTTGATGCCAGCCCAACTGAAACAATGCGCTGCAGAGCGTACTGGCGAAGCCCCAGCTGCTTAGCAAGCGGACCCAATAGCATCGGGCTTCGCAGCACCTCCACTAAATTTGGTACGTCTACCGAGGTGTTTACTCTTGCGAGGGAGGCCAGATCACCATTATTTTTCTCTCTACCCTCGGCCAATGGGTCTCGGACCAGGAGCTGGAAGCCACCACTGTATTGAGGTTTAAATAGCCACTGGGCGACAGAAACTACACCTACCGAGGTGAACACAACGCCGAATGTGAGTCCGAACCAGAGGCTCCGTCGGCGGAGGATCGTCCATAGCTTTCCCAAGCCAAGGCTATTCTCATCCTGGATTGCCGCTTGCTCCGGCATCTGGCTCTGGGGTTTCAGGGACCAGGGCGAACCAGGCGTGCTGGATGTAGGCGCAGGTTGCGCAGCGGCGGATGGCGGTGCAATGGTCATGATTTTACCCGTCTGTTTATGTATTTTCCACAGTGGTGATGGCGATTAGATGTCAATTGCCGCTCCTTGCATTGATGTATACACCACATTAGCCCTTTTACTTCAGCCGAGGCCAAGACGCCACACCTGTAGCCCAGCTGAGCGGGCGGCTGCAGCATCGCAAATGCCACGGGCATCAAACAGCCAGGCAGGTTGTCGCATGCTGGCGGCCAGAACCTTCCATTCGAGCGAGGCATAGGCCTGCCATTCGGTAAGCACCAATGCGGCGTCAGCACCGCTCACAGCTTCTGCGGGGCTAGCAGAAAGGTGCCAGCCTCCCGAGCGATTTTCTGATGTACCTGTTTGTTGATCAAGATCGACAGCGATCTGGTTGGCGCTCACCTTCGGGTCATGAATCGCCAATTCAGCGCCCTCCTCCAGCAAGTCGAGGCAAATGCGGATCGCAGGCGATTCGCGCGTATCGTTTGTGTCGGCCTTGAAGGCAAATCCCAGCACGGCGATTCGCTTGCCGCTCACCGTGCCAAACAGCCGCTGCACCAGCTGGCGTGCAATGCGGTGTTGCTGCCAGCTGTTGAGCCTCACCACGCTCTCCCAGTAGTCGGCCACTTCAGCCAGGCCGAAATGGTGGCAGAGATACACGAGATTGAGAATGTCTTTCTGGAAGCAGCTCCCCCCAAATCCCGGACCGGCCTTTAGAAACCTTGAGCCGATGCGGCTATCAGCACCGATCGCCCGTGCCACCTCCAGCACATCTGCGCCGGTGGCCTCGCACAGTGCGGCGATGCTGTTGATCGAGCTGATCCGCTGGGCCAAAAAGGCATTGGCTGTGAGCTTAGAGAGCTCGCTACTCCAAAGGTTAGTGCGCAGTATCTTCTCAGGCGCCACCCACTGCCCGTAGATGCCAGCGAGGGCCTCAATCGCCTCTGGGTCTTCGCCGCCAATCAGTACCCGATCGGGGGCCTCTAGATCGGCGATCGCCGTGCCTTCGGCAAGAAACTCGGGATTAGAAAGCACCGCGAAAGTGCGAGGCGGCTCATCATTGGCCGTGCCCTGATGGCCTGGCAGTTGTTGCGAGGCAGCCAGGATCGTTTGGATCGCCTCGGCGGTGCGCACCGGCAGGGTGCTTTTCTCCACAACGATCGTGTGGCCCTTGGCCGAGCGTGCCACCTGGCGGGCACATGCCTCAACCCAGCGCAGATCACTCGCCTGGCCCGCACCGATGCCGCGGGTCTTTGTCGGTGTGTTCACCGAGATGAACACCATGTCTGCTGAGGCGATTGCCGCATCCACCTCGGTGGAGAAATGAAGATTACGGCCCCTGGTTTCTGCTACTACCGCATCCAGCCCTGGCTCGTAGACGGGGAGTTTGCTGAGATCGGCGTCGTTCCAGGCGGCAATGCGCTCTGTATTGAGGTCTACCACTGTGACCTGAACCTGGGGGCAGCGGTGGGCGATCATCGCCATTGTGGGGCCGCCCACATAGCCGGCACCGATGCAGCAAATCGAACGGATCATGCGGGGAGTTGTCATTGAGCCAGTGCCTCCTTGAAGTAATTGATGGTCGGTTCCAAGCCCTGCTCAAGCTGCACAGTTGGCTGCCAGCCCAGTTCCCGTTGGGCAAGCTCGATCACGGGCTGGCGTTGGAGTGGATCATCCGCTGGCAGTGGCTTCTCGATCAATTCCAACTGAGGGTTCACCTTGGCCCGCACCAACTCGGCCAGCTGGCGGATGGTGAATTCACAGGGATTGCCGATGTTGATCGGGCCGCAGTGGCTGCCATTCATCAATCGGATCATTCCTTCGATCAGATCATCTACATAGCAAAAGCTTCGCGTCTGGCTGCCGTCGCCATAGAGGGTGAGCGGTTCGCCCCGCAGCGCCTGCACGATAAAATTACTAACCACCCGGCCGTCATCGGGCAACATACGCGGGCCGTACGTGTTGAAGATTCGCATTACCCGGATCTCCGTGCCATGCATGCGCTGGTAGTCGAAGCAAAGCGTTTCAGCGATGCGTTTACCTTCGTCGTAACAGCTCCGGATCCCGATGGTGTTCACGCAACCCCGATAGCTTTCGGGCTGGGGGTGCACCTCCGGATCGCCATACACCTCACTGGTGCTGGCCATCAGCAGGCGGGCTCCGACTCGTCGGGCCAGGCCCAGCATGTTGTAGGTGCCGAGGAAGCTGGTTTTGGCTGTTTTGATCGGGTTGAATTGGTAGTGCACTGGTGAGGCCGGGCAGGCTAGGTGCCAGATGCGGTCTATTTCCAGCCGAATTGGCTCGGTGACGTCGTGGCGAATCAGCTCAAAGCGTGGGTGGCCGATCCATTGGGCGATGTTGGCCTTGCGGCCAGTGAAATAGTTGTCGAGGCAGATCACCTCCTCGCCAGCCAGCATGAGGCGTTCGACGAGGTGTGAACCGAGGAAACCAGCACCGCCGGTGATCAGATTGCGAGGTATAGATGCAGGCATCTCAAATGATGGTGTCAGCGGTGTTGTTGGTGGTTCTGATGCCAGCGCCAGGCGTGGCTGAGAATCGTATTGAGGTCTGGGTAGCGGGGCTGCCAACCCAGCACTGATCGGGCCTTCTCCGAGGAGGCCACCAACACCGGCGGGTCGCCTGGCCGGCGCGATGCCACATGGGCTAGCAAGCCACGCCCCGTGACTGTTTTGGCCGTATCGATCACCTGCTGCACCGAATAGCCGGTGTCGTTGCCGAGGTTGAACACGTGGCTGCCTCCCTCGGCCAGCAGCAGGCCCAGGCCAAGCACATGGGCATCAGCAAGGTCGCTCACATGCACGTAGTCGCGGATGCAGGTGCCATCTGGGGTGGGGTAATCGTCGCCAAAGATTTGCAGATAAGGGCTGCGCCCACCCATCGCGTCTAGCAGCAGCGGGATCAGGTGGGTTTCGGGGGTGTGATCTTCCCCGAGCCCACCGGCCGGGTCGGCGCCAGCAGCATTGAAATATCGGAAGATTACACTCGGCAGGCCGTAGGCGGCAGCGAAGTCGCCGAGCAGTTGCTCCACCATCCACTTGCTGCGGCCGTATGGATTGATCGGCTGCTGCGGGCAGCTTTCGCGGATCGGGATGTTCTGGGAATCCGGAATTCCGTAGGTGGCGCAGGTGCTGGAGAACACCAGCGGTAGCGGAGCGCTGCCGCGGCGTTGGCCTTCGGCCAGCAGTGCCTCCAGCAGGATCAGCGAATCTCCCAGGTTGTTGCGGTAATAGAGAGCTGGTTCGGCCACGCTCTCGCCCACATAGGCATAGGCTGCAAAATGCAACACTGCCTCGATCTCTGCACCACCGGTGGCAGGGTGACGTCCGCTCAGCAGCTGATCAAGCAGGGGGCGATCACCCAGCTGACCCACAACTAATGGGACCTGAAGAACCTGCTCGACGATTTCACGATGGCCATAAACCAGGTTGTCGAGCACAACTACCGTAAGCCCCTGGCGCTGCAGGGCCCGTACCGCATGGCTGCCGATATAGCCGGCGCCACCGGTCACCAGAATGGTCATGTCAAAGTGCTCCGTTGGTGTTCGGCCTGAAGCCCATCTTGGTAGGCGGACACAACTTCCGGCAGACCCTCAGACAGCGGCAGGCGGGCACACCAGCCGAGCGTTGCCATGCGACTAACATCGAGAAGCTTGCGCCTGGTGCCATCCGGCAAGGATGTATCCCATTCAATGCTGCCTGCAAAGCCGCTAGCCCCAGCCACAGCTCGGGCCAGTTCGGCGATGCTCAGCTCCACACCAGTGCCCACATTTAGAAAGCTGAGCGGATTGCCGCTTTCATCGCGGGGCGCGTCAGGGGCCTGGGGATTCCACCGCTCCAAGGCAAACACGCAGGCCTCGCCGAGGTCATCGGCATGGAGAAATTCGCGTAGCGGTGTGCCGCTGCCCCAGCAAGTGACGCTGGTTCCGGATCCCTGCGCTGGGAGCTTGGCAGCCTCACAGAAACGACGGATCAGCGCTGCTACTACATGGCTGTTCTGAGGGTGGTAGTTGTCGCTAGGCCCGTAGAGGTTAGTTGGCATCAGGCTGATCGCATCAAAACCATGCTGGCAGCGCAAGGCTTCACATAGCTTGATTCCGGCGATCTTGGCTATTGCATACCATGCATTAGTGGGCTCAAGTCCGCCGGTGAGCAGGGCTTCTTCCCTGATCGGCTGGTTGGCAAATTTCGGATATATGCAACTGCTGCCCAGAAAAAGCAACCGGCGCACACCGGAGCGCCAGGCCGTTTCAATCACGTTTGTTTGGATTTTGAGGTTGTCAAGCAGAAAGTCGGCCGGATAGGTGCTGTTGGCATGGATGCCACCCACCCTGGCGGCGGCGAGCACCACTACCGAGGGCTGCTGCTCGGCAAACCATCTCTGCACGGCTGTTGCATCTAGCAGGTCGAGCTCGGCGCGAGTAGCAGTTAGCAGGGCGCCTCCTTGGTCGCTGTTGCCATAGCCGCTGCGCTGGAGAGCACGGCAGATTGCGCTGCCGGCCATGCCGCGATGGCCCGCTACAAAGACGCGATCGGTGAGGGTGATCAGCGGCTTGGTTGCTATGTCGCTCAAGGGCGCTGACCCTCGCTAGGGATCATTACAAGTGGATTGCTGGGCGGATTCTCCATTGAGCCCACCACCGCAAACCCCTCCCGTCGCAGGGTAGCCTCCTTGGCCGCTTCGTCTTTATCGGCGCTCACCATCTCAGCCACCAGTTCTTCCAGAGTGGTGGTCGGAGTCCAGCCCAGCTTCTCGCGGGCCTTGGTGGGATCCCCCAATAGGGTCTGCACTTCAGCCGGCCTGAAGTAACGCGAGTCGATGCGCACGACCTGCTCGCCGGTGTCAGAGCGGCGACCGGTTTCGTTGATGCCGCTGCCGTCCCAAAGGATCGGCCCCCAACCCAATTCTGCGGCCGTGAGTTCGATGAAGCGCCGCACTGATTCTTGCCGGCCCGTGGCGATCACGAAGTCTTCCGGTGGCCCCTCCTGCTGCAGCATCCGCCACTGCATCTCCACGTAATCGCGCGCATGGCCCCAGTCGCGCAGCGAATCGAGGTTGCCCATGTAAAGGCACTCCTCCAACCCTTCGTTGATCCGTGCCAGGCCACGGGTGATTTTGCGCGTCACAAACGTTTCACCACGCCGCGGTGATTCGTGGTTGAACAGGATGCCGTTGCATGCATACATGCCGTAGGCCTCGCGATAGTTCACCGTGATCCAGTAGGCGTAGAGCTTGGCCACCCCGTAGGGACTTCGGGGGTAGAAGGGTGTGGTTTCCCTCTGGGGGATCTCCTGGACCAGGCCGTAAAGCTCCGAAGTGCTGGCTTGATAGATGCGAGTTTTGTCGGTGAGTCCCAGCATGCGCACTGCTTCGAGGATGCGCAGGGTGCCGAGGGCGTCTGAATTTGCGGTGTATTCAGGCGCCTCGAAGCTCACCGCCACATGGCTCTGGGCACCCAAGTTGTAGATCTCATCAGGTTGGACCTGTTGAATGATCCGAATCAGATTGGTGCTGTCGGCGAGGTCGCCGTAGTGAAGCACCAAGCGTGGGTCGCTCTCGTGGGGATCCTGGTAGAGGTGATCGATGCGGCCGGTGTTGAAGCTGCTTGCCCTGCGCTTGATTCCATGCACGGTGTAACCCTTGTCCAGCAGCAGCTCCGCTAGGTAAGAGCCGTCTTGGCCGGTGATGCCAGTGATCAGTGCGTGCTTCACCATGATGGAAGAATTTGGACCGTTACTCTATGCATCTGATCAAATGTATTGGAAGATACAGAGAACCTTAGTGATGGTAATGAGGCGCGAGCAGAGCTCAAGCAGCCATCGATTACAATAAAATTATCTCAGCCCTTCGACCACTCCCTTTGCACGTGGTCAAAAACTGCATATCGCTATTTGGCCTGTATGGTTACCCTGAAATGGGGATTTCAGCACTGCTAGAGGCTATTTTGTCAAGCTATTGTTGTGGTGTAGCTGATGCGCCTTGGACAGCCTTCCAGCAGAGGTTCGGCGCTATCGATCACCTGGTTGCGTACGCGCAGGCTCGCCATTGGCCCGATGCCACAAATCCAGCAACACTGGATGGCATTGCAGCAACAGGGGGTGCAATCGATCTTCTGTTGTTGTGAAGTGGAGGAGGGCCCCTGGCTCCCGCCGCAGGAGTGGACGCAGCGGCGCTTTCCCCTGCCTGATCACCGCCAGCCTGATTTGATGACCAGCGCCATGCTGGATCAGGCCATCAACGCAGCGCTCGATCTTTACCGTGCCGGGTCACCCCTCTACCTGCACTGTTGGGCGGGCATGGAACGCTCTCCCTTGGTGGCGATTGGTCTACTTTGTCGGGCTGAATCACTCAATTTGTTTGAAGCCCTAGCCCAGGTTCGATCTCAGCATCCGATCGCCAAACCGCTGATTTCCCACTTGTTGATCCTTGAATCCCTCTTGGCTGGCTGATCACAAATCAATCGGGCAGTCAGTGGTCACTCCTGGGCTGGAGCCAGCGGCTCGGCGGCAATCAAGAGAACCTGCACCGTACCGGGCTCCGCCGGTTGCTGGCGGGCGGCCCAGGTTTCCACTGCCTCGCGGGTGCGCTGATGGCGAGGTTCCACCAGCCCTTCGGCCACGCCCTGATCGTTGATGATCACTGGCACTTCCTGGCGCTCGGCCAATTCCCGCACCGGTAGACGCACAGTGCTGGCCTGGCTCACTCGCACTCCAGTTCCCAGTTCCTGCCGCAGTGAGTGGCGCCAGTGGAGCGGCAGAGCCGCAAGAGCATCGTTTGAGCGCTCCCATTGCATGCGCTCAGCCCGCACCGCTACCGGCACAAGGGGGTCCTTGCGGCTGGCCAGGGTGATCGGCCCGCCCAACCCATCGGCTCCCTTCAGCTGGGTTAGCAGATTCGGAGGCATGGCGGGAATCTCAATTGCATCCACAGCTTTTGCGGAGCTTTGCAAAACTGGAAGGCTTGTCGGGGGGGTGGAGTTGACGATCGGGGCAGCTTCAGTTCTGGAATAGAGCGGTGCAAGCTGGGTCAGGGGATCAGGCTGGATGGGCGGCTCCAGTGACATCAGCGCATCTCCAATGGGGGTGGGCCGCGCCTGCGTCATTTCCGCAATGCGCTCCTCCCGTTCGGTCACCTTGGCCTGCATCTGGATAATGGCCAGGGGCAGTGCCCACAGCAGGGTGTTGGAAAGGATTAAATATGTGATGGGATTGTGACGCAGGCCCATGATTGGTTGTCCTCAGTTGTTGTTGTTGTCCCGGACCAGCTGCACAAGGCCCCAGGCGTTCACCAGACCGCTTAGCGGTGTGGTGACGGCGTCGAGAGCATCAGTGAATACGGCGAAGTTGCTGCGGTTCACCACCACCGTGTCGCCATCGCGCAAAGGCGGGTTGCGAATGCCACTCACACTCTGGGAGTAGTCGATGGTGAACAGTTCGCGCGTGGCGGTGCCGTTGCGACTAATACGCACCAGCTCCACGTTGCTCTTTTTGGCGCGCCATGTTTGCGGTCCGCCGGCCGCCAGGATCGCTTGAATCAGCGGCGTGTTGGCCTGCAGAGTTAGGGTACCTGGTGACTTCAGCTCACCGATCACGTTGACGCGGATGTTTGGTGGCGCCAGGTTGGTGGCTGCCAGCTCCATTATCTCGCTATCTGGTATGAGCGCCTTACCGATTAGTAGGGTGTCGCCATCAAACAAAAACGGGTTTTGTAGCTTGTCGCCCAGCTTGAGCAGGGCGATCAAATCCAGTCTGGTTTCACGGAGCTGCCGACCATTACCCGGTATGCGGCGTTGAAGAAGCACATTGGAGAGGTCGGCATTGAGGGTAAGGCCGCCCGCTTTTTGCAACGCGGCCACCACCGTGGGCAGGCCGCTGATGCTGGCGGAAACTGCCGTCTGAGAGCTTTCACTGGTTGTGAGGGTATAAAGCCCGGGATTTTCAACCTCCCCGATCACGGACACTTGCAGTGGCCGGGGTCGCACCACGCGCAGATTGAGCTCCGGCCTCAGCAAAAATTGGCTGTATAGAGATTGCAACCAACTGGTGGCTTGATTGAGCGAGAGGCCATCAAGCACCACATTGCCCACCAGAGCCAGGCTGGCGCTGCCGTCGTTGAGGATGTCGAAGCTGCCGCTCAGGGCTGCCGCTCCCGGATCGAGCAGCGTGAGCTGCACTTGATCCCCTGGCCCGAGAATGTAGGCATCCTGATTAAGGGGATTCTCCGCCGCTCGAGCTGGGCGTGCTGTGGCGGGGCGCTGCACCGACTGGGCTCGCACAGCCTGCTGGCCCTCGTAGACTGCACTTACGCTAAGCAGACCAAGCGCTGCCGCCGCCGCACCGAGTCGTTGGCGAAGGCGGCTGGGCTTGGCGTAAGTTAGAAGTTGAGTATGCCTGAGGAGCAAGACCTTGGAAGATTGCGACATAAATAGATTATACAGTCGGCTCGATGAGCTTGAGGCCAGTATGGCGTCCCGGGGATATGGGTATGCAGTTGCATGGCCCCTCTGCTCAGCTAATAAATTGGATTCCACTGTTGGTGCCACCTAGGCTAGAGCGCAGGCAGGCGATGGTTTGAGAATAAAGTTTGGAAAAGCCGGGATCAGTCAATACATCCCGGTGGCCTACCAGGCCGATGCAATCGTGAATACCCAAATCATAATTTAGCGGTCCGATATTGTAGCGTTTCAGCAGCGTAGGGACTTGGTGGGGTGCGCCGTAGCTCAGGCCGAGTCCATTGCCGGCAAATCCCTCCCAGGAAGCTTCTTCGTAGTCGATCAGTCCGCACTGCTGGCTTGCCAAACCCTGAGCTTGCAGGCTTTGTATCAGAGACGGAGCCATGCCCAGTGGTAGGGCCGGCGAGGGGTATTGGCGGAGTTCATCTGCTTTCAGATCGCGCTTCCTCTGCAGTGGGTGGTCGCTACTGGCGAGTAATTTGAACTCCAACATGCCGATTGGTACGCACAGCATACTTGAGCTGAGCGGAATCAGCGGAGACTGCAGCCGGGCCAGAGGCTTTTTCAACAGGCTGTGAAACTCCATCAAGCCCATCAGAGATACGTCCACCAGCCGTTGCTCTAGCAACGAAAGCAGCCGCCAGCTGTTCATCGGCCGGATCGGCAAAACCTGACCAACCTCGTCGAGGCCGGGCAGAGGGAAATTCCCCAGTTGCCAGCCGATTGTGATTCTGGTGCGCAAATGGCGCACACGCAGTTTCTGGGCGGCCTGACGCAGGCTGGTTAGCACATCGAAATTGGACGTTGCCCGGTATTGATTCTCAATACGGTCAAAACCTATACCAAAAAGCTCACTAAAAGAGCGATACCTCCGAGAGCAGCTACTTTGCGAGATGCCTAGGAGCTTCGCTGACACCACCGTGCTATTGAAAAGCTCTAAGAAATCAAGAACTTCCAGGTCTGTTACGGAATCTTCCTGCACCATTTGATTAGATACCCTAATGCGAGAGCACGCGAACCAATTTCCAAGCCACTCAATTTCGCAACAAACACTTTGCTCTGCGGCCTGGCGATCGCCACTCGCATATGAATATTCAGGGCGTCCGAGGCAGGCCTTTTGGCGCTTAAAGGGCAATTGCGCTTGCTTAACCTGGCCATGCGGAAACGGCATGGTAGGCAGCAAGTACTTCAATTAGGTTTTACTGAAGATGCTTGCTTGAAGCTGGCTCTTTGTGTATTCAGCTACCGGTGGTCTTTTCAGCAGAGGATCCACTTAGGCCACCTGCTGCCACACTTCGAGCTTAGCCCAGCGCAACAGCATCGGTTAAGCCTGATCACCAGACGGGCTTTCTGGTAAAACATGCCGGGGCTTTGAGCTCCTCGGTATTAAGCAGATGCAAAAAGTGCTCTTTGCCGGTGCATCTGAGCCTTTGGCCTGCATGGGTCTAGCAAATCAGCTGGCGGCGTTTGAGACGCTGGCGCCGTGGCTGAGAAGCGCCCGTGGAAGACTGGGGTTGAGTGGTCAAGGTGCATAACTATTCCCCATAGAAAGAAATATAATTCCGCCCATCTGCGCCGCTCGATACTTGGCTCGCTGCAACGGTTGCATTGGCTCATGCCGGCTGCGAATGGGTAGATCGGGCCCGCGAAAGCAGGAGAATGGATAACAGCCTGGAGATCTAATTACTCACCGAATACTTTGATGCACTTTTCAAGCTTGGTGCGGCCGTTACGGAGATTGCCATCTGATTGTGTTGGTATTTTATAGATCTTGCTGCAGAGTAAATCAATCTGATCTTCGTCCAGGGCTTCCAGAAGTCGAATAGCGTTGGTTTCGGCAATGTAGGCAAATTGTGGGCACCAATCTCCTTAGCCATGCAGTCTTCCGTGTCTTAGACTTAGTTCTATCGATGAATTTCCTGGATTGATTAACGAAATAGGTAAGTACTTGCATGGTTGAGACGAGCTCAGCGTTCTTAGAGCCACCTAGATAATGGTGCGATAGTTTATTGGACGACATAGCTGGTTGCTAAAAGCCTGGCCTTGTATCCACCTTGGCTGAAGTTGCGGCGCTTTCCTTAGCCTTTGGCAAGTTGCACCTTGGCACCAGTATGAAAACTGGTTTTTTCTTGTTTCCACTGCGGCCGCCTCTCTAGCGCGAGGTTTACGCATTTCTTGAATTCCTGGATGCACGGACGCGGCTCCCCTATTTGGTTTATGCAAATGTTGCATGAAGTGTCGAGTGATTTGCTGGCAGCGGAAGGCGGATGAGAATATGCATACCCAGCAGAGGGGCGGCCTGGTTTGGTTTGTCGGCTCATTTTCACAAGCGTGCAGCCATGTTTGACGAGAGCGTTCTTGCCGATCTCGATGTGCTGGATCATTTGCAGCTATTTGGCAGCACATTAAGGGTGTCTCAACTCATGGGCTTGTCCCAGAGCAGTTGCTCAAGGCGTTTCCGTGCGCTGAACAAGCTCTTTGACCTCAGCATCGATCGCAGTGAGGGCGGCTTTGAGCCGCGCCAAAACATTGATGTTCTTGCAGAGATGCGCGAGGTTGCCCAAAAGCTGAGAGTGCGTCGTTCCGTCCTGCGCTGCTCGCTGGGCTGGCAGGTCCAGGACTTGGCGTTGCCCTCTGAATTCCGGGTGCTGGACCTTGAATCTATGGCTACCTCTAAAGCCCTCTCCTTACTTGAGGGACGACTGGTGGATGTGTGGGTAGGTGGATTGCACGAATGCCAGTCCCTGATCTCCGCTTCGCTGGAGGTATTGCAGAGCAACCGCTTGGCCCTTGGCCAGTCCTTGTTGGCTCTGCCAATTCTGCGCTGGGAGTACGTGCTCGTCAGTCACCGCACCCATCCCCTCCAAGGGCTCACCTCAATCACTGCAGATGATCTGGCCAAGTACCAATCACTTATATTGCCAATGCGTGTCGCTCCGATCTTCACCCGTTCCTTGCAAGAGCGCGGTCTGGAGAGCCATTCCATTGGCGGTAGCAATTTCAACCCTGGCGATTGGGAAGGCATTACCTCTGACTCCCATACCCTGATGGTGGTACCTCCTTACCGATTACCCGAGCTTGAGAAGCAGCTCGGGCTGGTGCCCGTGCGCTACCCACTTGGGATTCATGAGGTGATGGCGGTGGTGGGGCACCGGGATGTCATCGCCGACGCATGCTTTGTGAAGGCCTTTCACGCCCTGCGCGATGCCGTACGCCAGTCGCCGATCGGCCGCTGCAGCCATACGAGCTGGCTGCGCTGATCAAATCCTCAGCGCAGGGTCTGCTCTGCTGTTTCACCTGGATCTCTAGGTGCCTTCAGGGCGAGGGACAAGAGTGCTTGCAAGAGCAGAAGCAAGACTCCGACGGCTGGATCCACCAAATTTTCAATTTTACTTGCGCAGTGATGGTGAAGTGCTGACTCACTGCTGTCAGATTCAAGCAGTTTTGCCGGGGGCCGCAAACTCCAGCCTGCAATTCCGCGACCCAGAAGAACTAAGAGCCGATCTTGATCTGTGTGCCTGCTTATGAAGTCGATTTATTGGGTCTGCCCTGACCAGCGAAGACGTAATTGCGGCGATTGATACAGACAGTCCTTAACCGTCAGCTATGTTGCAGATTTTGCATTGCTTGAGCCCGTGTCTGCCGACAATGAAGTTGGCCGGTCGGCGACAAGCTCGTTGGCCGGTGGGGTGAGTGCTGGAGAGCCTGGTGCCGATGCGCAGGGACCAGGGGATGCCGGCACCACTGACCAGTCACCAACGCA